>Ga0208872_1000074_pt1 | contig 100886 bp, 155 predicted proteins | sample CryBogCBH12Aug08_FD_185508 | JGI IMG/M metagenome (GOLD analysis project Ga0208872, IMG submission 185508) | Freshwater microbial communities from Crystal Bog, Wisconsin, USA - CBH12Aug08 (SPAdes) | ecosystem: Environmental > Aquatic > Freshwater > Lake | place: Crystal Bog, Wisconsin, USA...
CTTAAGGTAGCGTGGGCTGTGGCTATGAAGGAGACCCACGGCAACCCTCTTGCCCACAATTTCAACCCACACACAGGAGATAACTCCTATGGGGTCTTCCAGATTAACCTTTACGGGGCTTTAAAGGCCCGTGTGAAGGCTTTTGGGCTCAAGTCAGCTAAAGACCTTACAGATCCGGTTACAAACGCTGTAATCGCCTACAGAATAAGTTCTGGGGGTAAGGATTGGTCGCCCTGGCATGCTAACCCAGGAGAGCGGGATCACGGGCTAGTTCAGCAGTGGTTAAAGCTCTGTCCTAAGGCAGTTTAGGATTTCTTACCGGCTCTGCGCTTGTTCTCTTTAGCGGTATTCTTACCGTGCTTGAGTGGGCGCAGGTTGCTGGCAGAATCATTATCATGATTGTTGTCTTTATGGTCAACATCTGTACCACGAGATAGCTTACCGTGCTTCTTTTCATACTTAGCACGAGCAGCATTTTCAGAAGTAGTGTGCCACTTACCGCTTGAGTCTTTATAGTGCTTAACGATAATTTTGCGGCCGCCATTAGCAGCAGAACCTTTATACTCCTTGCCGCCAGCTACCTCTTTTTTCTTAGCAGTCATTCTGCCCCCTTCTTATAAAACTTATGGTTATTTATAGTGCTTTCAATAGCCTGTGCTTGAGTTCTAGTTTTTCCCGCGCCTTTAGACATAACTTTATTTGGGGTGTACTTAGGACTTAAGTTTCTTCCTTCTTCCTCTGTTATGTTTCCAGAGAGAACCGCACTATGTATATCTACAAGATTTGGCGTACCGCCATTTCTTGCCGGTTTAGTATCCTCAACAGGTTCTTTTCTTCCCGCAACACGGATCTCATTAGCTAAAGCCTGTAGCCTTGCGTGAGTAAAATGTTGAGACCTAGTTGCCATTACAACCACATTCTCCAAATTCATCTCTAAGTGTGCTGCATTTTCTGCAAATACCTGAAAAAGTTGAAACTTTTGCTTCTCGTACAGCAGCCTCAGCTTGATCTAATGATGCTATAGTACGCACCCTTTCGTTTTCCCAACCTTTTTGGCAACCCTCGCATGGGCCATTATGCCAAACTTTAGGAAAATGTTCTTTTGACATTAACAGCTGCAGTTCCAAGCACGGAGCGATTTGTTGATACGGCTGTTTGGATCATTAGCTGTCTTAGCAGAGGTGTTGTGCTTCTTCATGCCCTGCATGCGAGCACAGAAAGACTTATGGCGCTTGTTCTTAGTATCCTTGCTAGGAGCCTTAAGATCATGGCCTTCCTTCTTAGCGGAGGCACGACCCTTAGCGTTTAGACCACCATTAGGGTTCTGACCCTCTTTACGTGTCCAAGCAGCGGACTTATGATGTTCTTTTTTCTTAGTAGTCATTAGTTATCCCTACACATAGAGCACATACCGTCTTCACCTTGGCTTTCGCCATGTAAAGAGTTGTGAAATTCTTCAAGCCTATTAACATCTTGAGAAAAACGTTCTTGAGGATTAAACCCTGAATATGCCTCGTCCTTATGTACAAGGTCTACACCAGCACCGTAATCACTAACGTGAGGTACACGCATATCTCCCATTTTTGCAATATTAGCCCCACTAATTGTTGTATGGCGGCCAAGTTTTGCTGCACGTTGTAGGTCTGAAACACGGGCATCAATAGGCGCTACAGAACTAGAGATGGCGTTGTCTGTCCCATGAGAACCCTCAACGTTAGTATCGCCAAATTCAGACCAAGCCGTATCAGTATCGGCATTATTACGGTCAAAGCTATCGTGGTAATTATCTACAAGATAGCGTTTTGGGTTTGCTTTCTTTTTCTTAGCCATTTACTTCTTCTTTGCACTCTTCTTGTTACGCAACGCCTTAAGGTCTGCTGCGTCAATCTTCTTCTTATCTCCAGCAATAGCTGCAATCTTCTTCTGCTTTGCTGATAGCTTCTTCTCTGCCATTATTTGCTCTTCTTCTTTGCTCGAGCTGCAGCAATATTGTCTACAGCGTTTGGATATGGACGACCTGCTGCCTTAGCTCTTGCCCTAGCAGAAGCCTTTTGTGACTTGCTTAACTTACTGTGCTTGCCGCCATCTGGATCTTTTTTATCCCAAACTGGTTTTTCTTTAGCCATTATTGTAGGTCCCTTCGATTACTCCATGAATCTTTAGATGAATCATAGCATTGATGCTTATTAGCCTCGCGTGTGCCTGCGTTCATCTCTTTAGGCCCCCCAACTTTTTCAATCTGCCAAGGGCAATCCAAGCAGCTCCAGCCGTGTACGCCAAACTTTTGACCATTAATCTCACGGGTACCTTTGTAGGTATAGTTAGTGTTGTTTGACATATGCATTAGTTATTACTTCCAGACGATCTTCCAGCACGACCTACAGAACGCATAGCATCTGGGTCATCCTTGTAAGGAAGCCCAGTCAAATACTCCGCAGCCTCACGTGCATTATCCCTAAGATTCTTAGGGCGACGCTCAGGCTGCGGGTAATGTGAGAGAAAAATCTCTGTCCTTGACATTTAAATACCCTAGTCTAGGTTGCGTTCTGCTGTTTGGCGCTTGTTCTTACCAACTGCAAGACGATCTAGAAGAGAAGGCTCTGAAGTAGTTTCACCAGTTTGAACAACTGGGCTGTTTACATTCTTAGCCTTGCGCTGCAATGTGCGCGTAGTTTCGCTTAGAGCAGCTGCCTTCTTCCATTGAATTCCCGCAGCATGTGCACTACCAATGTCTTCCATTCCTGGAAACGCCATCTGTGCATCAGGTTCACGTACAGGTGCAGCTGGCTTTTCAGGCTTAGCTGCTTTAACCTTGTGCTCAGAACCATCAAAGAGGTCTAGTTGTACCCCTCCCTCTGCAGGACGTGGTGCAGGTTGTAGATCTGCCCAGTTCATCTGGCGAGACCCACCCTTACGTGCGTTTACAAGTGCCTTAGCAAGCGCTGGATCACGCTTGTCAGTTACAAGACCACGTTGTAGTGGGACAGTAACCTCTCGGCCCTCTTTGTTCTTTGTAGTTTTAGGACGATTAACTTCTTTAGGAGCAAGAGATGGTGTGAACTTTTCTACAGGAATCTCTGTAGTTTCTTGTACATTTGTAGAGCCGCTTACAAACTGTCCTGTTCCCTTAATCATCTTAAGGGCTTTTGCCTCAGTCTCGCTTGTATACGGTGAGGCTAGTGAACCTTCGTTGAGAATTCTAGCTTTGCTGGTTGCTGTGCGCTTAACAGGGCTAGCTTCTCCTCCACTAGTTACCTCAGTAAGAGTCCCTGTTTTACCTGATTGAGACTTGCGACCAACCATCTTTACGCCAGGTTCTGTACCAACAGCGCTCAGACGCTTCTTTTGTTTACCTCGCTTGCCTTCTACGCGTACCCAAAGAAGTGGGTCCTCACCCTTTTTACCATAATCGCGTCCCTCATCAGATAGGTTGCTGTTTTGAGGCGGAATAAAAGTTTTACGAATGCGCTCAGAAGCACCGTGCGTTGCAGCACGTCCGCTAGTAATAGCTGGTGCAAATGAAGAACGCAATTCAATTCCATGGTGCTGGAATAGAGAACGGCGCTTTTTACCATCATTAGGAGTGTTAAGCTTAAGAGCTCTAACTCCACCTTTAAATGTAAAAGAATTCCAACCTTCAGGCTTGCTAGGATCCCAGCCTTCTGATGGAGTTGTATCTAATGACCAGGCGTTAGAGCTAGAGTTTGGATCCTGAACTACATAGTCTGACTTACCTTGGTTAACCACAAAGTGTGGTTTAACATTTCCGGCATTGTCTGTAATTTTAGGCATGTCAGGGTGGTTTTCAGCAATAGGAATTGCTTTACCTGTTCTTGGATGTACCCAGTGCGTAAATCCTTCAGCCTCGTGATTAATTACCTTTTGGCTATTAGATTTAAAGTGATTAGTCAAAACACTGTGTAGGTAATTAACCTTAGACTGTGTTGTTGTTCCACCGGCACTAAGTCCTGAATGAGAGATGGCATCTTCAGATGTACCATATCCACGAATCACCTGAGCAAGACGTTGATGGTATCCACCTTCAAAGACATCTTCCATGTTTGGCTTAGGAGAACCTGGTTGAACACCATTAACAGCTTTTCCTGTGCGTTGCGCCTCTTCATGGTCACGATGCATTAATTGAAGCGCGTGTTCGTTAACGCTTGAACCATACTCTGCATCGACTTGACTTCCAGGTAAGCCCATTCCACGTTCTAAACGCTTAGCTAAGCGGCGTTGACGACGTGGTGTAAGAGTTCCTGCGGCTTCTTCACGAGTAGCAACGTCAAATGTAAAATTCTTAGTTCCACCAACACCACGTGGAAGACGACCAGCTTTAGCTTTACGTGCTTCTTCTGCAGGAGTTGGAAGTGGCTCTGGTTTTTGAGCAGGAGTTTCAGATCTGTTAGTACGAACACGAGGATTCTTAACAGGCTTGTTAGATGTAACTTCAGATACTTGCTGCTCTAGTTGAGCTGCACGATCGGCAGTAGTTTCAGAACCAATTTCGCTTTCTAAGCGAGCTTTTAGTTGTGCTTCAAAATCTGTCTTAACTTGCTTCTTCTCTGCAGATGAGCCAGGTACTGCTTCTCTATCAGATGAAAAAGGCATTGTCACAGGACGATTCTCATCTCCACCAGCACTTTGTACAGGGATATTTTTCTTAGCCATTAATTACTCTCCAGGTGCTTGAAAGGTAGGAAGGGTTGTACCAGGTGCAGCGCTACGTGGCTTTCTAGGCTTGCCACCTTTAGTTCCATACATAGACAACGACAAAGATTCTTTTGAGACATCTCCAACAGAAGTTGTGTTTGTACCCAATACAGGCTTTGGTGTATTAGGCTGAGTTGATCCGGCAAGAGGAACTGACTGTTGATTTACGGTTCCGGCAGCTGGAGTTACAGGAGTTGTTCGTACATCTGATGTAGGTTCAGCCTTCCTTGGTCGGTTATTTAAACCAGTTGCTTGGCTACGACCAGGCTCTAATACTTGACTTGGGTTAATTTTTCCAGCGTCAATAAGGCTTGTTTGATAAGCCATATTGTCAATAGAATTTTTTTCTCTTTTCTTTTTTTGTTTAGTGCGCTCCTGTTCAACAACAGATGAACCTGCAGCTTTAGCAGCTTCTTTGTGAACAGCAAGCTCTTTATTGCGTGCGAGCTGTCTGTCGCGAACCATCTCGCCTAGCTGAACACCCAAAAGATTATTAACAAAACCTAGAGCCGCTCCGCCTCCGCGTCGTGGTTCGCTAGCTTTAGGGGCACTCATCCCCTGGCCTGGCATCATTCCCATAGTCGCACCTAACTCTAATCTGCTAAAACATTAAGAAGTTTAGCAACTCCGCCCTTTTCTGTAAGGGCTTGATGGTGCTCATTATAGTGGTGGGAGCAGAATGTTAGTTTGCCTGTACCCAAAAATACAATTATGAATGCTCTTGCGGAGCAGGAATCACATTGTTCCCGCTGCTTGACCGGTTCCTCCAGTAGGGGCAGCTGTTCCGCTAGATTCTGCACTCTCATTCTCCTGACTGTTAGGGGCATCCATATCAACACCGGAATACATTCCTAGACCACCCTGGCCAATTCCCCATAGGCTAGCATACCAGTCTTCGCCCTCAACAAGAGGATACCCACCGTTAAGGCGACCCACAGATGCGACATCGCGCATTGGGTACGTATGCTGGTGCTTCTTTGGGTGTGTCATACCAGAATTCTCCCACTAATGCAAAAAGCCGGGAGCGTTAACTCCCGGCTCTTTTTAGCAATTATTATCCAGCAACGTAGCCAGATGAACCTGTGATTCCAGGTGTTGTTGCATCCTGGTACTTGTATACAGTGAGAGTTACAAAATCTCCCTGTGTGTGACCTGAAGCTGCTGCTGCAGGTGACTGTGATACAACAGTTCCATGGTTGAGAAGTGTTGCGCCAGATGTTGTGTATGTAAGAGGCAAAGTCACATCCATACCTGCAAGGTGAGCTGCTTCAACAGCACCCTTTACAGTCATACCAACAAGGTTAGGTACAGTAATTGATGTTGCAGATACTGGAATACCTGAACCTGTTGTGTAGGTAATCTGCGCCCATGATGGGGCTGTATCAGTTCCGGCAATCTTTGCATCTGTTGATGGGTATGAATCCCAGTTCTGGTATGCAATGACGTGGTTATCTGGGGCCACATTCTGTGTAAGCTGGTTAAGAGTAACAGCAATGTTGTTCTCAGCAAGCTTAGCGCTTGGGATTGTGCTTACGTAGGTCCAACCTACGTTTTGTGATCCACCTACGGTTGTAGTCTGAGATGGTGATGTTTGGCGAACATCGTCTGGTTGAATTGGGAAGTTACCCCAAACAAAGTCAACTGCGACGTTGCCTTTTGAATCTACTGGGTTTGACATAAGTTTTCCTTCACTTGATCAATGTGAGTGTTCGAGGGCCCGAACAGACCAATGATGGCAGAATATTTAAGGAATGTACGCCTTTATTTTTGGTATTGCACTTCTACATGTACTGGAAGGGCGCAATAGGCGTTCCAGCGGCAAGCTACCTCTACAGCTTTAGAAACATACTCAATAGCTAGCTCTGGGTCATCTGCGCACTCATCCATGTTAACCATAGCTAGAGCACCGCATGCTAACTCAGATCCGCTGCCTGCAAAGTAGACGTTGCGGATTTCACGGTCCCACGAGTAGTCATTGAAGATTGGGTATACAACACCATTAACAATAATGATCATATTGGACTCAGTCCATGCAGCCTCACCGTCATCCTTAGCTTCAAAGCCTGCGGCTACAAAAGCTCTACGAAGAGATGGGATTAGAGTTTTAGTGACAAATCTATCTAGAACGTCTTTTTTATTTGATCTAGGTGCTCGTGGTGGAGTCCAACCAAACTGAGCAATATTTCCACCACGTGATGCACCACTAACTGCAATCAGGTAGTCGCCATTCTTTACAATCTTTGGAGTAGCTAGCTCTAGATAAAAGCCGCCATCTTCTGTCGCTCGTGAGTCTGCACCAATAACGGCAAAGCCATTTCCTTGGTACGCGGCTAGAACTGTCATTATTCCCTCTCCTAAGGCGTTTAGTTACTCTTCAGAACCAGTTTCGAAACTTTGGCGCCTAGTTTGAGGCAAACCAGCTTTAGTAGTCTTTCTCCATGGTTTAGCATGTAGAACTTCCTGTATAAAGTCGTTTGTCGAAGAAGCTTCCTGGAAGGATATCCAGTCTGAAGGATTGACACCATCATATCGTATCACGTAGGGGGTTTGGGCCTGATCACGCATCTTAATGGCTAATACCATAAGGCCGGCGTTATAAGCAGCTCTCACAGCTCTTGGGCGTATATTTCCGTGTATATCTGGAATACCCCTAGATGGGGCTGGATCTAAGATCTCATAACCATCAGGAAAATCGGGGTCTACGCCCTGAGCTTTAGAACGTTCAGCTAAATAGTTAGGATTGGTAGGGATCAGTACATCTAAACCGTCAGTACGTCCCTGGGCAGCACGAGCTGCATTTGCAGCTTCAATATCTGCAAAGATCTCTGTTAGTCCTCTACCGAGGCCGCCTTCTGCCATAGGTAGAGTCTACACTATTTTCCGCCCCAGCCGCCGCCTCTAAAAATAGCCGGGGTTGCATTCCAAACGCGGGACATGGTTGTGTTACACCCAGTACAGACCGGGGAACTTTCCTGATCAAAGGAACGTTCTATCTCTATGACGCTAGAGCAACCATCGCATCGATAATCATACTTAGGAATGGCTCTCTCCCCTTTCCATCACAATCTGGGCAGATACAGACGCCAAAAGCAGCATTATCAAAAATAATACCGGGGCTATCTCCATATACCTCACCACCGATCAATTCACGGAAGTCTTCGAGGTATAGCCAACCTAATCCGTCACAGTTATAACATTTCATTTGCAACTCCCACAGTAATTAGATGTTCGCACATTTTCGGGGGCAGATTTGTACATACGCCCACAATGGCTACAGAGTACATTGATTAATAGCGGCTTAGTACGGCGGGCAGTAGGTGAGCCCTTAGTAAGCCAGATCCACATAAGGAACATGCCTGTGGCTAGTCCCAGATATCCAAGTAACATATTGCCCTCTCTACTCTTCAAATGATTGCTGGGTAGCCCAGATATCATCCATAGTCTCTTTATCTAAGACTATTGTCTCATTCTCTTCTTTATTCTTTTTCATACTGTATTTCCTAAAAATTAAATGGCCCCAGTAGGTCCAGTGCATATAGGCCGTAGCATCTTTAAGGCCCTATTGAAAGGAGGGCCACCTATGTTGCGGTATCTACTGGGGCATTTTTAGTATAGCAAAGACTACTTGATTTTAATAATCTTTGGCTGTAACTCTTCGGGTAGCTCTTGCTCTAGAGTAATCCGTAGTAATCCATCCTTGAGCTCTGCCCCCTTGACTACTACATACTCCGCTAATACGAAGTCTTGCTTGAAGTCACGGGTAGCAATACCCTTATGGATAGGCTCCGGCTTAGATGCCTCTAAACAGCCTTCTACGGTCAACTGGAGCTCTTTTACGCTAATGGTGATATCTTCCTTGCTAAAACCGGCTACAGCCAGTTCTAGGACATATCTATCCCCATCTTTGTAGATGTTATATGGAGGATACCCGCCAAATTTAGCTGATTGACTAACCTGCTTGAATGTATCGAGCAGGGGATCAAATCCGATAGCCCAGCGATTGAACTGAGGAAAGAGGCTAGTAATTGTTACCTCTGGAATTGGTTGGCTTGTTGTACCTGTTCTACCCCAAGGATTTGGATAACGTTCCTTGTGAGGATCTTTAGGATACCCGCCTGTATATGGTGATGCCATGATTTATCTCCTTAGACGATAAATTAGTTAGAGCTAGCCATTTGGCCTAGCCATTCTTAGTATAGTAGGTTTCCCCGACTTTTTGCACCCTTTACACCTTTGACACCCTCTATTTATTAGAACCTCATTTTCAACTCTCTATGATCATAGTTATGTAGATTCCCCGCCAAATTTCGCCCCAAGCTCACAAAGCATGACAAACGTTACAAATCGGACATTTTACCCAAGGCCACTGTATAGCTCCCCAAACCCCCAACCATTCGTAAGCCCTGGCGGACAAATGGGACAAAAGGGATTTAAGGGTCGGGGGGGTACAAAACGGACATAAGCATACAAATGGTACAAATACAGTATGGGTGAGCGTGGAAGTTCAGAGCCGCTCAAGATGATTGCGAGTGTCCGACTCAATCTGTCGTGTGGGTGGGGTTCAACTCCTCACTCACACACGCGGGTCTTCCGCATTACAGAAAGAGGAAACGACTATGTCTATCAAGGATACCCTTATCAACCTTACCAATGCTCAAGCGTCTGGTGAGGCGGGTCTCAAGTTCATTATCGAGGAAGCATCTACTCATTATCGTGCAGATGCCTCAATTTCCCCCCTCGATTTCTCTGACTTTGTGAACTATAACAAGCGTCAGAAGGTTATGAATTTGGGCGGTTATCTTGTTGCCCACAAGCAATTTAGCGTAGATGATGCCTATTCTTGGGCTGATACGCTTAATCGCAAGGGTGAAGACCTTAATCTCAAGGCAGATAAGTCCGGTATTGTTTCTCAGTTGCGCTCCTTTGCTGACCAGTTAGAGGCAGAGGATACTGAGGAGCAGGAACTTAATCTTGCTTTGGGTAAAACTGCTCGTAAGGACGCTGAAACTCTGGTCAAAGATGTATCCCGCCTTAAGGCTTCATTGGCGGGCTATGCTGACCCAGAGGCTCTACTCAATGCTCGTAAGGCATTGACGGAGTTATCGGCGTTCTTAGACCGTACGGTTACGGTCAAGAGCACTAATCAGGTTGAGTCGCTCATTAGTGCTTAGTTAGGAAGCACTAGGAGAGTGCGGGGGGTTTCCCCTCTTACCCCCGCCTCTCTATCTATGTTCATAGTTCTATCTATGAGCGTAGATAGGGAGTTAAGAAAGTCCCCTATAACCCGCGTGAATTGCCTTTATGGTAAGAGTAACGCGGGAATAGGGGGCTTTTTTATGTTTTCTCCCCAGATACGGGTCGGACACTCAATCTTCGGTGTCCTGCTATTAGAGGCGGGTGGGCTTTACAGCCTGCCCGCTCTCTAGGCTACTGCCATTTTGGCAATTCTTATCATTAATAGTAAGTCCAGGCTATACGACTAGGTCGGCTATCTTATCAGGTGGCTTTTATCTAGGGTTTGGTCGGCTATCTTATCAAGTCTAAAAAGGAGGCAATATGACTATAAACAATGAACAAACGCAACTACGCAAGTATTTGGCTAGTGATCTTGGTGATGTAATCAAGGTGAAGGACATTACTCTTGGCAAGGTGCGTATCGCTATGGCAGTTACCAATAAGCCACGCTTTGACTTTAATAACTGGAGAACGCTAGGTCTTACATTCCTAGATTTTGGCTATCTCTCTATCTATCTAGATAGGAGAGGGTAACTATGGATAAAGATGTTCTCTGCTCTATCTGTAATGAGCATATTGCCCAATATAAGAGATTTCCCCAATCTTCTCTCTCTTATTGTCTCTCTTGTATTCCTGAGGAATAAGAGTTTCCCCGCCGTTTTTTGCCATTTTCAGGTAGGTGGTGCTGGGTCTAGGAGAGATCATTCCTTATAGGTTTTGGTTGTTTATCCTATATGACTATTCCTCCTACACCCTGCACTCTCTATCATTGAGAGTATTTAGGTTTCCCCGCAAAATTTCGACCAGAAAGGTAAGACTATGTTCTTTTGGGTTATTGGTGGTTTTCTAGCCGGTTGGCTGGTAATGACCCTTATTAATGCTCAATATCGTATTGACCAAGAAGATTGGGATTGGCATCACTATGAAGACTAACTCTATTGTTAAGAAATCTACCCTTACTCAAACACGTAAGCCTGATGGTTCTATCGTAACTATGCTCTTACTTAGTTATGCTATTGAGATTATTCAGTTCCCCGCCGATTTTCTATTAAATCAGGAGGCAAGCAATGAAGTGCCAGTATTGCGGTGATGAGTTCTCCGAGCGTCGTGCTGAGCTCGGCTATACATACTGTATGAAGCCGGCTTGTGCCGTTGAGCCCCTTACAGAGCGTGGGAATAACTATCAGTTAGTTCTTATGCCAAAGCAAGGCTTTACCTATGTATCCAAAGACTCTACTGACCTCAAGACAAGCGGTAAGAGTTCCGGTCGTTAATCTTATGTGAGCAAGCCCACATACGGGCTAGTGGGTGGGGATTTGAGGGGATCCCCACCCACCTATTATTATTAGAGTGGAGGCAACGTGTTTATTAAATTTCCCAATAAAGAGCGTGTAAAAAAAGCCCTTAGTATTCGTAGCAGTAACGCCGCTACTCCGGTACCAAATAAGAAGAAATACTCACGCAAAACTAGAAAGCAATGGAAAAAGGAGATAAATAATGATAACTGATGAGCAGTTAGATGAGATGGAGCGTTTCATAGACAAGATAGGCGTTGAGATTCTCCGCTTACAGATGGATATTGCAATTCTTAAAATCCAAGCCAAGTTGTTAGAAGAGTGGGTCAAATAATGGCTAAGAAAAAGAAAATAACTATTGAATTACTCACAGATGAGGCATTACGTGCCGATGGTTGGATGACAATTGATGAGTTCATTAAATTGTTACTTCCCGGCTTGCGTGAGTACCTCCAAAAGAATTGGAGTTTGGGTAATGAGGAAGAGTTACATCATCCGGAGGATTTGATTAGCAATGTATCTGCCTATATAGATATTGCTTACCACGTGATTGTGGATTTTGGTGTTAATGACAAGTATGTTAAAAACGTCCACGATTGTGAGGACGATTAGCCAACACAAACATCGCGCCCCTATACCGCTTGTATCCATTCCACCCTGTGTGGGGTGGATGCTGGTTGTATAGACAACCAAGAGAAAGCATTGCGGGACGGATTGAGGTGTGTGGAATATTGACTCTGCTAAAGCTTCGAACGCTACGTCTGGACGGACAAAGCTAATAGATGTATCTGACCCGTTTCATGACCCCCTACGATTCCCACGATTTAGTCGTGGATCATATTGTCATCCAATCGCCTTTAAGCAATGCTTCATTAATGGGCAGCCAAGGCGCTTGCAAAAAGCGCCTTGCTGTATTAGATTTCCTCTGAAAGGAGGAAGTACCAACAACAGAGGGGGTACAAAAATGGCAAACAATGCCATTACAGAAACGCACTACTGCGGCTCATGCGGTAGGCGCATTCAATCTCACCAAGCAATGCTGGAAATAAATCTATTCAATTCGGCTGGAAGGCCAAAAGGAAAAGAGCATTACCACGAAACTTGGGAGGGCTGCTATGAATCTACTCGTGAGAGTGGTAAGTGGCGCAGAACACTCAGCCAGACTCTACTCAATCGTTATGAAAACGGTTCATTAGATAAGCAAGAATGAGTGGTTGGTCTTTGGGGTAAGACCTGAGGTAAAACATACCCCACTAAGATTGGTAAGCGACGGCTCTTCGATCCTTTCTAGGACAATCAAGTAGCTCTCCGTTACACCAAATGTCCTAAGCATGACAATTAAAACTGCTCATCTATACAAAAAAGGAGAAACAAATGACAGAAGAACTAAAGGCAAGCATCAAAGCCCAACAAGAGATGGCAAACACACTTGTAGACGACCTAGAAGCAAATGGGTTGACTGACGAGTTGGATGTCAATTCATTGCTTGATACTTTGGCTTGTAATGGCCTAGTACTAGCACCTATGTCTGGAGAACACAATGTAGCCTCACTGGCATACTTTGATTCTCTAGGTGCAAATGTTGAGGCTATGTTAGCCAGAAATTAATCTATGTCCTGAGCACGACATTAAACTGCTCATTTTTTATACCTATCCGAAAGGGGTCAGCAATGGCATCAGGTAAAGGCGGAAAGTCCGCCCCAGTGGTTACTAGAAGTTCTAGTGACCGTAAGAATGGCAAGAAATGGAAAAAGAATCCAGGACCTGCGCAAATGGAGAAAACAAACTTCACTCACGTGAATGGTCGCTGTGCTGAAAGCCATGCCAAGCGCGAGGCTTGGAAGGCTGCTGGTGGTCGTGCAGACCACAAGTCAATTCCTCATTGGAAAACAGGCAAGGTATACAACCCTCAAGCCGTTTCCATTATTGGTAAGTCACTTGTATGAGCGAACCATTAAAAGTTTATACATTGGATTACCTTAAAGAAAAAAAGTATTCCGATAATACGACCGAAGATGCCACTCGTCTAGAGTGCGCCGGTCTTGTTATCGGTATGGTCAGTCAATTGCATGAAGAGAACCTACTAAAACTGTCAGATACAGATGTATCTAAACTCAAGACGGCACTCTTTTATGCAGTGATTGGTGAAACACCCGTTGGTAATGCCTATATCAACGACACTCTCATGGTTATTGATAGCCAAGAAAGTGAATATGTTGCAGGAATCCCTGTAACACCACCATTAACAAGGGAGGGCCAGCAATGGCTAGAGTAACAAACCTTATCAACAAGGCTGAGGCTCTTAAGCAACTCAATGCGAGTCTTAAGACTAACAAGGCTGAGTATGATAAAAATCTCAAGGAGTACGAGACACGAAAGGCTCAGTACGACAAGGATCTTGTTGCATTCAACAAAGCAGTTGTTGCAGCATCAATCACATACCTCAAATCCATTGATGTAAAAGACAGTGTGTTCCGAGGTTATTACAACGGAGTCAATGTTGACTTTAAGGTCAGAGTTGATCTCAAAGAACCTAATCAGAGTGAACTGTGCAAACCGTCCAAGGCGTTGATTCAACGTATTGAGCGACAGATTCGTTCTGTATCTATTATGGCTGGAGAGACATTCAACGCTAGCATGTTGGATGATGACTTCTTCAACTGTATCTAGCCCAACATAAACAATCGCCCCCGTCACACTAGCGGGGGCTTTCACATAAGGAGGCAACATGCGACCGTTCTTTAGAACCAAGCGTGTAGTACAACAGATCAATCAAATGATGTTCGAAGAGCATCAAGATACCCAGTTCAATGACAGCCAAGTTATGCGCTCTTATAGTTCTGGAATAATCGATGGTCTTGGCATTGCTTTGAACCTACTAACAAAATCCCCAGCAAAAGATGCTTACTCATATCCTATAAGCTTGTCCTTTTATGAGGAGGAAGAGCCAGAAAATAAGATCGAACAGACACGCGAGTTGCTGTTTGACTTGCAGAATAGATCTCGTTATAGTCTATTTATGGAGGAGGTTGATTAATGGGTTGGACTTGGCAAGGTGCTTCTGACTACCTATCACACGGTAAAAAGAAACACGAACGCCCTATGTATGATCGGGGTCTTCGCATATGGAAAGAACGTGCTTGGGATCCGGATAGTGATCTTACTATTGGTTGGAAATACTCAGGGACAATTAGACCCTTTGTAACCTACCACAAAGATGGCACTACAACCATTCAGGCTGACAGTACTCCAAGCCAAGGTGGTTGGTATGGCTGGACCCCATTAAGAAGTCAATCTGTTCGGTTGACTATTGTTCGGTACTCAGGCATTACATCTTTGTACCAACGCAACTATAAGCATTACATTGTAGATAAAAACTATGATGTAAGCCCATCCAAGATTCAAGGCTGTCGTATGTGTAGGCAGTCTGGAAAAGTGGATTCATGGTGCAGCCCAACTACCTGTTGGTCTGGTGGGTTTAATGAACCAAGAAATGAAGAGGGTAACCTTACGTTTTCTTGTCCAGACCATACCGATGCATCCGTAGTAAATCCTTGGGCTCGTTATCACTATGTACCTTGTGAACACGGTGAAAAACAAGGCCATACTGTACCAAAAGGTCAAACTTGTTACGGCTGTTCAGGCACTGGCAAGCGTGACTATGGCAACAAACCAATACCGTTGATGTGGGATGGTTCGCCACTCCGTCTACGTGATGGCAATGTAATAAAAGAACCAGCAACTCTATTAGAAAGGATGATTGCTAATTATGTTCAACCAGTCGGTTAAATCAGATAGTTCACAGGAAACTCCGGTGAACTTTGGACCAGTAGTTTCAACCCCAGAACAGTTTATTTATATTTGTAGTATGGGCTTCTTTCCTAACAATGGAACAGACCTTCTAAAAATTAAATCGTTTAGAAGTTATTTGATGGCGTATGCAACAACTTATATAAATGACACAGGGGCACAAGAAAAGTTCCTTGAATACACAACTTATAGTCTGCGTCAATGGGGTAATAACAATGCTAAGGATGCGTTAATTTGTGCCACAGCACCAATTGCGTATGCTTGGGGTTACGTTGATTTATCTAAGCGTATGTTGCTTGAGTTAAATCCTGAGTCCGCTGATGCGACTATTGCTTCAGTTGTCAGAGCCATTACAATGGATCCACCGATCCCAACATCAGCTATCAAAAGCATGCTCAGTTCTACGCTTGAAGAATCAGAGCGATCCTACAATCTAGCAACCGTATAGGTTTGGCATAGTAATTACGTGCCAAATAATGTGGTTGGCTAAGCTTACCGCCTAACATACTGGAGTGATGCAAGAGTCCGCGCAATAATACTAGTCCACGGCTGAGTGTAACAGCAATGGGGCGGCAGTTGAGCAACGATGAGCTAGACCATAAGGTCCCTGTGAAGCATTGGGAGCAAGCCAACCATATTAATTATAGAAAGGAAAGAATCATGTGCCACGAATGTGGAGATGAGTACGAAGATAATACCTTGAACGATATGTCGCCAGATGAACTTAATGAGTTTGCATACTATGCGTCAGATCGTATGAGGGAAGTAATTGAGGTTGCTGAATCACATGGCATTCTCTATGAATTAATAACTGAGTGGTCCAACGCCCGTATCGTTCAGTTTGAAATAGCAGCGTTGATGGGTAGTTCATCTATCAATGATCAAAACTGGTAAGAAAGGAAGACATGGATATAGCAGTATTCACCGAGTCATATGAACCAACGCTAGGTGCACACCGACGCCAAGTTCTTATGGTCCCACACGATAATCAGGTACGAGTATGGTCACGTACTACTGATGGTTCCAAGGGTCCTCACAATAAATGGGAGGAAACAGAACTGCAGGAAGTAATTGATTCAATCAAACCTAACGAATCTCTAACGCGTAATCCGGTTGGTGTCTATGTGACAGCAGCTGATGAGCGTGCTATTGATGAGAAGGGTTATTCACCCGTCCTTGGTACTAAAGCATGTAACTCACATACCAAGGCTGATGTAAGCACAGATACGACACCGCTTGCGGATAAGATCTGTGAGATCTATAACCAAATCCTGATTGGAGATGATGCATTGGATGCAACAGTAATCGACAACCGTCGTCAGACTGGATCAACTGTGCCACTAGTAGTACCGGTACAGTCTAGTCCAACACAAACAATCGACGACGCCCCAGCACAACACATTGGTGCTAAAACCTTAGCGGTTAACCTAGCATCTATCCCACCGAAGAAACTAGCTGAGCGGTATGTTCACCGTAAGATCTGGGGTCAAGAAGACTTTACAGTCTTTGATCACGCTCGTGCCAATAATATCAACGTGCTTATTTATGGCCCAACCGGTCCTGGTAAGACTACATCTGTTGAGGCGTGGGCTGCTGAACGCGGTCTTCGTATGGCAACTATTTCAGGTAATGCTTCTATGGAGCCAAGTCAAATGACCGGTAAGTTCGTATCCGATGGACACGGTGGTTTTGCTTGGATCGATGGTCCAGTAACCGATGTGGTACGCAATGGTGGTGTGCTCTTGCTTGACGAGGTTAACTTCATCAATCCTAAGATCTATACCAACCTGTACTCATTGACCGATGGTCGTCGTTGCATTATCTTGCTCGATCACCACGGCGAGACTATTGAGGCTCATCCAGACCTTACTATCTTCGCTACTATGAATCCAGACTACATTGGCACCACGCCATTGAACTTTGCGTTCCGAAATCGTTTTGATATCCAGATTCCTTGGGATTATGACGATGCCGTGGAGGCTAAGCTAGTCAAGTCTAAGGCGCTCCTATTGATGGCTAAGCAACTTCGTACAGAGGCTGCTAAGGGTCAGTATGAAACCCCAATCTCAACCAATATGCTTATGGAGTTTAATGACTTCCTTGATGCGCTTGGTTATGAGTTTGCGACTGAAAACTTCATTGCTCACTTCAGTATTGATGAGCAAGCATCTGTGCGCATGGTTATCCAAACCCATGAACACAACCTTAAAGCCGACTTTGGTCTAGAAGTTGAAGAGATCGAAGAGACTGTAGAGGCCAGCATTGACGATCAACTAAAGGAATGGGCAAAGCGTATCCCATCCAATATCTAGGGAGATAAATGCTAATAGACTATGAAGAAGATCAATGGCGATCGCCGTTAAAGTCCGAAGCGGACCAAGAACGCATCCTGCAATTAGGCGCACTATGTCGTGTGTACGAGCAGGCTGACCGCGTTCTTACAGGCGATCCCGTAATCGTAAATGTCATGCCGGACGGCCCAGCACCCGCTTGGTCTGATGGTTCAGCTATCTATATTAATCAACAAGAGATTAATGAGATGGATCTGGAGACATTGACTCAGGTATCTGGCTTGAACTATCACGAGCTAGCCCATCACTTCTACACACCGCGTAAAGGTACTGACTTCATTAAGACTGTACTTGCTGAGGACCTTATGAATGCGGCTAACTGTTTGGAGGATCAACGCATCGAGACTTTACTCGTTGCTAGGTATCCATCTGTTGCCCCATATCTAACAGCAACCGTTTCACGATGGCTTGCTGGTAGTCCTGAAGAAGCGATGGCTAACTATGTACTGGTTCGTGGTCGTAGGTATCTACCACTTGAGATTAGAGAAGGGTTCCGCGATCTATTTGCATTCCCCGAACTAATTCCTGTGGTTGTTGACATCGTAGATCAGTACAGACTTCTGGCATTCCCCAAGGATTACCTAAAAGGTCTGGCACTGATTAGACGATTCAAGACTGAGATTCTGGATGTTATTAGTCCGGAGTTGGATAGTCCATGGTCCGGTGGACCCAATAGCTGTGGTCAAAGAGATCCCGTATCTAAAGGACGCCCTGAACCTGGTAAGGCACAGGAAAAAGATGCTAAGCGTGCAGAAGGTATGGGCAAAGCGGAAGGCAAGTACACACCTAAACCTAAAGGCCAAAGTGGTACGCCCAACACAAACAATAATGATGCTGATGACGATGGGTCTGATAAAAAGTCAAAACCTATCCAACCACATTCCGCAGCTGAAGCTATTGCTGTTCGTGAAATGATGGCTGAAGAACACCAAAAGCAACCACCTTCAATGAAACCGGGCTCAGGCCATGTTGAAAGCAAGGGCGGTATACCTGAAGATCTACATGCTGAGCTCAATAAAGCTGTAGCAGATGTGTTAGATCGTAAGGATGTGCAGAACGATATCAAAGCCAAGCAACGAGTAATCGTAGGTGGTGATGGAGAATATGATGGCAACACTAAGATGGGTAAGTTTGACCTAACTGATGTGCCTGCCCAATCTATCTCTAACTATCGTAGATTTGCACGTGAGTTGGAACGCCTTCGTGATGAATGCGAACCAACTTGGGTCAAAGAAACACCTAGCGGTAGGGTCAATGTTCAACGCGTTATCAATGGGTGTGAAATTGATCAGGCATTTGACCGTTGGGAAGAAGGCACTGATGGTGCAGATGTAGAGGCGGTGATTCTTGTCGATCGATCTGGCTCAATGTCAGGCTACAACGATCGGGAAGCGTCTATTGCTTGCTGGACTATCAAGCGTTCATTGGAGGCTATTGATGCTCCTGTGACCGTATTTGCATTCGATGATAAGAATGAGGTAGCATATAAACGGAGCGAGAAAGCACACAAGACTCGGTTCAAGTTTATCTATGGTAGTGGAGGCACTGATCCTAGTGGCGCCCTAACCACAGCCGAACAGGTTCTTATGTCTTCTCGTAAGAAGAACAAGATGCTATTCATTATCACCGATGGTGTCTTTGATAAAACCAAGAATGATGATCTTATCAAGCGTATCAGTGCTCGTGGAATCTTGACTGCAATGGTACTAATCATGCAGGAGAGAGACTATGATTTCTATCAAAACCGAGGTGAAAGCGAGGAGTCTATGCGGCATGGTGCTGAAGTCTTTGGCCGTGTTAATACAGCCAGTGATTTGATTCCATTTGCCAAAAAGGTAGTTATGGGTGCAATCAAAAAACGGAGGTCATAATGAACGTTATTGACAAATTAATTATGCGTGCTGTTGGTAACGCATTGAGAGATGGTAGGGAAAAAAACCCACAATCTCTAATCACACGAGTTAAACAGGAAATACAAAAACCATTCCCTGAATTTAATCTCTATGAAACCACGTACTCAATACAGGTTGAGTTGGGTAAAAATGAAAAGGTTACCATTGAAAAACTGCAAGAACTGCAGAATCAACACGGTATACCTACAAACTCTAATATAAGAACGTATAGCAGAGATAGTTACAATCAAGACGAATGTTTTACCATCATATTTGAATGGGAAAACTCTAATAATATAAAGGAGGATAAGTAATGCATGTCATATTTGACAGTGTCACAGAGACACTTATAGGTCCGTTCAACGACTACGAGAGTGCACAGATGTTCTTGTTGCACGTCTCTGATGAGATACCGGATGGGGGTGCAAATCTAACTATCGAAGCAATATCTGAGCCTGAAGAGTGGGCCCAAGATAACTCGTTGACATTGTCTGCGGTTATGTAATGGGAGACTTAATCAGACTACAACCACGTGTGGGCAAAGAACTCTGGGAAATGACAGACGATGAGCTCATAGACTTTCTACTGGAGGACAATGGTTAATACATTTCTACCTTGGCCTGATATGAAACGTACAGCACAATCCTTAGACAATAAGAGACTTGGTAAGCAACGTGTCGAAGCGTTGCAAATTCTGAGGGCTAACTTAGGTCTAACCAAGGGATGGGTAAATCACCCTGCAGCTGTGATGTGGCGTGGTCACGAGGGATATCTATACATGTACACGAATGCTATGTGCATGGAGTGGAGACAACGTGGTTACGAAGATAACGTCCAAGCAAAGCTGCAAGAGCTATACGCAGAACATGACATACAGGGATGGGATCCACCCTGGTGGTGGGGCAATGATGAGTTCCATGAATCACATCGCTCTAACCTCAAGCGTAAAGATCCGGTTTGGTACCGGTTTCGTGTACGCAAGGACATACTGTACAAATGGCCTACGCCTAATAGGACATTACGAGTAATAGAAAAGAAGGTGCCCAACACAAACAAAAAATAACGCATAACTAGCAGTAACACTCACAACCATTGGAGTAGACGGAGAAGGAGATAATGAGCGCAGAAAAGATGAATTATAAACTCCATTTGTTGTTCGAGGTCAACTTAGCAAAGTGGCGTATTGATGATCAACGCGACCCGAATAACCAAGAATGGTGTCTGATGGTCTATGATAGGAACAAGCAAGAATGGGTTTCTGTCAATGCATGCGATAGACCAGGCGAAGGCGCCAAACTATTAACTATCAACATAGCAGAAGAATGACCCCCTAGGCGCATCTAGGGGGCCGGGTACGATGGGAGAAACCTGTCGTACTAATCAAATTATACAGTAGGGAGAGGTATGTCTAAAAAAATCGATGGTAAGTTCCAAGCCGCATTAGAGTTAAATACTGAGAAGGGCGGTGCGTGGATGGCAACAGTCACTAATATGATTGATGATAATGATCCAATGGGTACAAGCAACCGGTATTACACATCTGCTTGGAAAACACAATCTGCGGCCAAGAAGTGGGTCAAGGAAAAACTCCTGGAGAACACACCTCGTAAAGCCATTAAGTTGGAGGTACTTAAGAAAGATCTAAATGATAAGCCAATCTTATTAAAAGGAGAGGTAACTTATAAGGTAGACGCATAATGGATATGGAAACTGTAGAGCCCCGTACCTGTCAGTTATGTTACGGGGCTGGATACCTATATTGGGGCAACGAAGACATATTCGATGCCGAACTATGTGATTGTCAAACAAAGGAGATAAGTAATGGCAAAGTTTGAGGTTCTATTCGAAACAACCCGTACCGGTACTCTAAAGTTTGAGGCTTCCGATACGGAAGAAGCAATTGAAATCTATCAAAACTTACTGGAGGGGTCTGTCTACATGGATGACCTTGAAGGAGAAGAGGAGACAGAGGACAGCGACACTCAGTTCATGGAGCTGCGAACGTCTCAAGGCAAGCTGCTTGCCGACTAAGTAAAACAAAAAGCCCTCCGCCCTTATGGGCGGGGGGCTTAATGTTTGTGTTGGGCCTCAGCCTACTGTAGTTCTGGGTCCTCTTCGTCACCGAAGTCGTAATCATCTTCCCAATCAATATCTTCTAGATCAAGGTCTTCGTCCTCAAAATCGAAGTCTTCATCAAATAGATCTGGATCGAGCTCATCTTCTGCCATGGTTTCTCCTGCCTAGTCGGTCTGGGTTATAGAAGTATAACGGTTTTTCCAATAGTCAAGTACTGTTTCTCTAAACACTATCTGCCCCGGCACATTCTCTGGGGTTATATTAGATTCTTGAATTGACTCTTTATTATGGGTGAACATAGCTGCAGAGTAGACATTGCCGGTGCCGAACAGAAAGCCTTCGGAGATGAGTATCTCTGTCATTTCTCTTAGAAGCCTCTCAGCATAGTCCCGCTTGATTACGTAGATGGCGGCTGAGGCATCTCCCCAATGTCTTTTATGAAGCTTAAAATTAAGATTCTCTGGAATATTGAATATAGATAGTTGTAAGGCATCGTACTCAAAATCTAAGGAGTCCAGGAACTCCTGCCAGGTAAAGTCCCAATAGGGCACAGTATCGAAAGATAGATCATCTTCTACAATTATTGCCTGATCTGTGTCGCTATTTTCCAACCAATACTTTATTGCCTTGATGTGGGATAAAGTACAGGCTATCTCAGAGGGCTTACTTAGCCGGGTTACCGTAACCATCTCAAATACGTTCTCTTTGGTTGGGTCTATGCCCTCTATAAACGTATAGTCAGATATCCCGTACTCCAAAAACTCTTTTAAAATGGCATTACGCCTGTCTACCCTCTTTGAGAGGTTGATAATGTAGACAGGCGCAAAACCTTCGAGCTTATTAAGCATTGTCTCTTACAAGTTTTACTTCACATGCGTCTGTTGTGCAGTATGCCTCTCCTACGGCATCCAGACCCATACCTTCATAGATTCCCTTGAAGTCAATCGGGAACAGAGTCATTCTACCCTCTTCATACTCATCCGCATTACTATTAGTGTAGGGCATCTGAGCGTATGAACCATTGTCCATAGGTAGGAATGAAACAGTCTTAAGCTGACCATCGTACATGTGCAAGGCAGTTCCAATAGCCTTTGCTTCTGTCTTTGGATCAAAGCTAATTGTTACCGATACTGAGTTATCAGACCAATAACGCTGTGCTGTAGCTGCCAAAGCCATCTTCTCATAGATAGAGACGTCCTGCTCTGAGCGTTCAGCATCACTTTTAATAGGGAAGTAAACAACCGCAGTACCTGATGGATCGCTCTCAGCGTCTTCAACACGATAGTTAGCCATCTTAAATAGGGTGACCATAGGATCAGCCTTACTAAAGCGCATAGTGCGGAGGAAATGCTTTCCACCTGGAGTCCAGTGAACTCCTGGAGATTCACCGGCTAGGATTGAGACTGTGCCGGATGGCTTGATAGTTGTGGTCTTGATTGACTCACGAATACCGAGCCATTCTGAGTAACTCTTATCATAGGCCTGTACGGTTACATATCCTTCATCCATCCATGTACGCAATGTAGGCAACCCGCGTGTATCTGCAAAGTTAGCTACGCCCGAGATAGATGTGCCAATGCGACGGTTACGCTGCATGATGGCATTGGTCTCTTCCCAGTGAGTTGGGAGAAGGGTTACAGTCTTAGCATAGAGATATGCAAACTTAAGAGTGCGCTTGAAATCTTCCAAGGTCTCGTGTCGTCCGATGTATGTCTCTACAAGAGTACAGCATTCCATAGATTCCAAGGATTGCTCTGCGCATGGATTGTATCCAGCAGCACGCCAGTCTTTATTATTTTCAGGATCAGCAAGGCGACCGTACTTACGAGTTACGTCCATCCAGATCACTCCTGGCTCGCCATTACGAGCGATACCATCAATGATAGGAGAAAGGTCTTGGCCTACATGAGCCTCAACTGAGTTATTGGACATGAAACCCCAACCAGAGTTTTCACCTGTCGGGTCGTAAGCGTTACGCTCTGGAAACACTTCATAGTTCTTCAGGTTGAGGAATTCCCGATCATCGATCTTACCCATGAGCAACTCAGCAGAGCGACGTACGTTACCTGAGACTACGCAGACACCGATTAAGTTACCGAGGTCTGCAATGTCAGTGGTAGTTACTTTTTCTCCTGCTCGTCCTTTAAAGATGCGGCGAACGTGCTCGTGAAGTTTGATAAGAGGGTCTGCTCCTGCAGCAGTTCCTCCGAACGTTTTAATTGGCGTTCCAGCTGGGCGGATCTGGCTGTAATCAAAGACTGGGCTCTTCTGATCTGGCTTAAGGTAGCTATTGATGAGCGATGTGGTACTTTCGACCCAACCTTCTCTGGTGTCTGGGATGACGATTGGGTCGGTATCTGGATGTGGGTCATAAATTACGAAGTCCTTTTCTGCACCCTTGGTATCAAAGCCTACGCCCACTCCGAGCATAGAGGCTTCCATTAGGAATGCGAATGGTTTGGCCGGGTTATTTTTATTCATCTCTGCGGTAGATACAAACGAGCAGTTCTGCAACGCTGCAGAGTTCTTCTGTACATTAACTAGCGGCGTACCCATCATCCATAGACCACGTCCAGGTGGGGTCCACTTAAAGTTGAACATTCGGTCAAATGCCTCTTTGGCTGAGGCAGCCGCCTTAGTATCTGACCAAGGAAGGCGGTTAGCCTTGGCATGGTCTTTTTGGATTGAGTACATACCGTTGATCACACGCTCACAAGTATCTGCCCAAGTCTCCTTGGTTCCATCCTCTTTAAGACGAGAATAGGTTCTGATAAAGGTGATCTCACCTACGGAGTTTCCCGCCGCATCTTGGTAACCCCAGTCGACTTTCTTGGAGCGATACGTGTTAACAAAGTCTTCGGCTAGTTTGAACGAAAACAAGTTTTACTTCCTCTTTTCTATTTGTAGGTGTGTGGTTTTTAAGAAAAGCTATTTCAAGGATAAATACCCTTATTATCAGGTCCTAAAGATTTAGTCCCTCATTCAAGATTTTACTAGATTGACCCTCAGTTAGTCCACCGTTGGGGAGCTCACGGAGAGTGTTAGCTTTGTCACCAAATAGGGCTGACAGTACACCACCAGAGGTCTGACGCTCTACAGTCATGCGCACAAACTCCTTGTTCTCCTCTAGTTCCTTCATCTGATTAACCAATTTGAATAGCCGATCTATTTCCTGACCGGTATTTGGATCTGGGTATCCACCGTTCAATTCTTCAGCAAAACGTGCAAAAGCTACTCTAGAAGCCTGCATTTCGATGATTGTGTTTAACAATGCTCGTAGTTGATCCTTTGTCTTTACATCCACCGGCAGGTTAAAAGCACATGTACTGGACGGTTTAAATGCCGGACACTGAGCTGCAACAAAGCAAGTATCGCATTGGCGCAAGGAGATTGAGCTGCTATTAACAACTGGAACATCCTTGATAACATCGACGCCGAGCTCATCTTTTTCTATGACTTTCTTGGTTGTTACCCCAAAAACAGGCAGCGTACGAAGCTCATCAGCGGCTCTTTCTGACAAAAGTTTCCTACCCTCAGGAGCTCTATTATCAGGAAGACCCATGGCAGTTTCCGCACTTCCTGGGTCATCTTTAAAATCGTTGTTATCAACTAACAAGGGCTTGCTCTTTTTATCCAAGTTCTTCTCCAGCTGCAGATAGGACCAAATAGCGAGGCGGGTTACCTCGTTACTATCATCATTAATAATCTTCTCATAGTCCAACCCAGCTCTTTCGATCATAGCTTTGTAGCGAGGGCGGGCCTGGTCTTTCTGTTTCTTCTGGTAACGAACCAGACGGGTGCCGTCCCATACGATCGTCTCGCCTCTCATCATTGGAGATACCCAAGACAAGGTGCTAGCGGTAGCAAACGGGATCTGGCGTAAATTATCTGGCTTAGCACAGGCTAGGCCATGGAATTCCAAATCTGGAAATTGTGTTAAAAGGGCTCTGGTGCGTGCTGACAGGCTGGTGTCATCATCGATAGCCTCACCAGATATACCCACGTTTAAAAAGCGCTCACAGAGGCCGTAGAGGCCTGTATGGCCGGTCTCTGGGTGCCATACGACCCATAGTTTTTCCAACCCTACCGACTCTATAAGAGTCTCACGGTGGTGACGTACCCGAGCCTGGTCAAGCCCACGATAATCTATCTCAGTGGCCCCGGAGATTCTCTCGGCATTCAGCGCTACCCATTCCTGGTAAGACTCGACGTACTCATCTATCTCGCGGTCGGTCAAACTAAGATTATTGAGTTGGGTTCCCCCACCATCTACGTAGACTGCTACATCGTCCGGGAACCGGCCCTGGATAAGGTAATCCTTGGTTTTAGGCAGGCCACGCTTGGCTAAACGATAATAGTTAATAGACACATGCTTAGCGCCTGTGTCTGTAAGTAAGATGCGATGGGACGGTACTTCAGCCCCCATGAAGACTAGGTTCATTCAAACCTGTGAATCTTATCGCCCAGCTGGGTTTCTACTAGAGCAAGCTTTTGCCGCTCTACCTCATCTGTTAGATCTTGCCATGGTTTTACATTTCTTGTTGTACGCACAAATTTAGGGGCGGCAAACATCATTGCAGGAATTCCTTTGGAGAGCGCTTCAGCACAGAAGTCTGCATCAGCGTCAATATACAGCTCAACCTTGCCAACAGATTTAGCTACATCTATGTGGCGGGAGCGTAACTCTTGTCCATGGAAGAACACTGAACTATCATAGACATCAGCGTAACCAAGAATCATATTTGACTTGAGCCAGTGCTCGGTCTGCGCTTTGGATTGTTCGGAGCTAAAAACAACTCTGTAATTTGTTGCAAGTACGCGGAAGAGTTTGATGCCGTCTGGGATTGGATCCCCTACCTCAGTCTTTAAAACGCCCTCTAATGCTATTAGAACCGTCATCGTTATCCTCGTCTTTGTCCAAATGCTTATACTCGCAATGTCTTGCAAGAGAAGCTACCACGTACATCGTATTACAGAACTTACATTGGTTTCTGTCCACACACCAATTCTACCGCATTGTTCTCCTGAGCAATGTGTTTACATCTGGTAGCTGTACACCATAAGTCTCAACTTGTTCTTTAGTTTTAGCTTTTTCATATGCATCTTTCAATGCACGCAAAGCCTGAATAGTACCCGTTTGCTTTCCTGCTTGCCAACGATAATTATTAAAGTCTGCATAGCCTGCACCTGTTTGACTAAACGCAACTTTTCTTCCTTGATGTATGCTGTCATAAAAAGCTACAGCTTGTTCTTCAGCAAGCCTCAGCTTTCTTTCAGCGTTAATTCTATATGCGTCTGTTTTAGCAGATCTAAGTTCATTAAGAGCTGCGCTGTAACGGTTTAAAAGCTCTATTGCTGTTTCGTTGTCGCGAGATGTTTTCATCTCCCAGTCACGAGAGTATGGTGGTTGTGGATTCTTATCTGGTTCTACGGTCCACACATCTGCGATTAGATCATACGCTGCATATGGATTGATATCGCGTATATCTGTTGCGGGGTTCACATAAAATGTGAGCTCATACCCTTCCCAACGACGTGTGTTTGGTAGAACATCAGCGTTAAATCCCTCATTGAACATAGAGGCAATTTCATTGTTAGAGAAGCCAATATACTCATTGTTTGATTGACGGAACTTTGTGTATTCAATGCCTACTAAGCAGTCCAAATCTCCTGGATCACGGGAAGCTGCCCATTGATAAGAGACACCAGAGCCGGCTAGCCATGCACGTGTCCAGGAGTATGGATCATTAAAGTTCTTTGCTAGATAATCAAAGAGAATTGAGAGAATGGCTTCACGCATCCAAGTACGCATGTGCGTTCCCTGGAACAGCTTTGGATCTAATTCAGATGCAGCTGCGCTGAAGTATGACGTTGAGCCCGGTGTAATGCCGGGAACGTCAATGTAATCCTCAAGTCTCATGGATGTATTCTATTAAGAATTAGGTGTAGATGCAGTGTTAATCTTCAGTGCTGCGTATTCACCAGCTGCTTGCGCATTCAAATCCATAAGGATTTCTGATGAATAGCGGCGGATCTCAAGAAGAGATGCTTCACGCTCTACAGGTACAGTAAAGACCTTAGGGTCTTTCTCAATGAATACATTTCCATCATCAGAGATAAGTACAGCAAATCCCGCAATAAGCTTTGGTACCGCCGGCGCTGTCTCTTCTGTTGTATCAGGTGTAGTGGTTTCGTCTGCCATTTTGTGCTCCTAGGTTATTCGTAAAGACCCATGGCTTTACGGTTCTTTTCTACGACATATGTCTTTGCTGGGCAGAAGTCACATAAGAAAACACGAGTGCTACCGGACTTGGCAGCTGACTCTAGTCCTAGTTCCTTACGCATGCTGTCTGTTCCTTTAGGAACCAAACGCTTACTGTCTGCCTTGTAATCGTAACAGCCCTCTACAGGGCGCAAATGAAGATTGAAACACTTCATAGCGTCATCATAGAAAGTTGCTTTGGTGGTGTAGTAGTCTGGATCAATATCTGCCAGACCGCCTCCTACGCGATTGCGTAGATTCTCGATCACTTGCTTTCGTACCTCAGGTCGTGAGTAAAGCTTTACTCCGATCTTAGATAAGAAACCGGTATGTTGAATCCCTGCGGACTCGTGCTTCTCAATTAATACCTGAAGCGTAACGTCATCATCTGGATGACCTTCAAAATCTGGGAGTTCTTCGATTGTTTTGCAGTTATAGCAATAGAGTAGACGGATCTTAGGACCGTCATCTTTTATCTCTGTGTATGTGCCTTCGGAGGCATTATTGCCACCTTGTCCTAAAATTGGTACAGTCATTTTGCGCCTCTCGTGTGCTCCGTTTTTATTGTACTACAGATTGCGAACTACTGGAGTTCGGGCTTATCTGTAGGGCGACGGCGAGGCTCGAGTACCTTACGACCACTAGGTGGTGGAAGCGTTGCTTTCTTTCTACGACGTGCTTCTAAGGCGCGTTGCTTACCCGCTTGTGTATTTTGTTCTGACTCTACAGCATTAGCCTCAGCTTGTTCTTCGCCAACTTTTGTAATAGCTCTGCGTAGTGGTTCTTCTTTTGGTGTCCAATTAAGATCTTTAATAGTTACAGTCTTACTGCGATTTGATGTTTTAGAGAAACCCCGGGGAATGATTTGTACGTGCGGCTTAAGCTGGCTATCTTGAATGCCCAAGCGGTTAGCTTCTGACATCCAGTTTTTGTTGCCGGAGCGATATAAACGCAATACATAATCAATGTCGCCTTCTCCCTCACCCAATGCTGGAAGTGGGCCTGGCTTTTCATAGCTGCCCTTAGCAACCTCTTTACGTGGGCGTGGACGCTTGATATCTGCAAAGTCACTCTTAGGCTGTTTAGCCAATGTTTTGTTATAGTCTGCGGCTTCTTCTTCAGACATGCGAGGAGCAGAAGGCTCCACAGGCCAGTCTCCTTCAGGACGATTTACAGGGCGTCCTCCTGGATGTCTAAATCCAGCTACTTGTGCATCTTCTCCACGAAGCCCGCTCTTTAATAGTCCTGCTACAACGTGTAGGCGATTCTCTTCAGACTGGATTGCACGTAGGTGCTTGAAGCTGTGCACGCTTCCTGCAGTAATTGGGCTGATTCTAATATCCAGTGCGGTATGGCCTTTGCGCTTTGCAGCTTCTGAAGCCATCTTAGTATGGGTAGGGCAGTATGCCTCAGTACCTTCACGTGAAACACCGGGAAGCTGTACAAAATGGCTAGCCTTTTGTGGACAGCCAACAGCACCCTCACAATTAATATCAGACTTGTAGGGTTTAAGATTATTCTTAGTGAAGTCTAGATTCTCTGCAAGCTGTGCAGATCTAGGAACTACTACATCTTCCCCTTCAGGGCCCTTTTCAGTATCAAATCCCGCTGGGATTGAGCGTATCTCACGCTTGCGCATTTAGAGGTCTCCAACACGCTTACCGGCATCATGCTGGCTTTTTAGCCACGCACTGTTGCGGATACCTTCTGTGCCAGTAGTCTCATCGTCATCAGGCACTCCGCTTGCCTTAATGTTAGCAAGGATTTCTTCAGAGGAGACAATGCCACCACGGCGAGCGTGAATAGGGCGGTTCTTGCTGCGGTCTGCTGGGTTATTCATTGTCTAATCCTCTTCTATGTTTAATCTCTCTACCTTCATTAATATGATGAACGGTAGCTTCGTTCTGTCCCGTCTCAAAGTGCTCAGATCTAGGAAGGATAGCTTTGTACTCTTCAGTGTTTTGAGCTGCTCTTAGATGGTCATCTAGTGCGCCTTCAACACGCTCTTTTGGTTCGTACTCTACTTGCTCTGGTTCAAACAATGATTCTTTTGCTTTGTTCACAGCATGACGAAAGCGCATGGCCCTTGTCATTGGGAACTTAACTACATTGTCTGAAGTTTCGTCCACTTCTTAGTAAGTACCCAGCATCTGATCGTTAGAGATGTGTGCGACTGGTGTAGCTGAGCGTGGCTTAGATGTAGCTGATGCCTTGCCTGGCTCTACCTTTACAGGCTTCTCTTGATCAATAAAATCATAGTTCCAGTAAGGATTGAGATCGCGACGGTTAGCCTCTACGATATCTTCCCCGGTACCTGGCGCTACTGTGGTGTTAGGGCGAACCTTACGGTACTTGCCGTCAGTTGATCCCTCTGATAGGCTCTGGTTTAGAGAGCGCGATTCGTTGGTTGCCATTTAGTTTCCTTCCGGCTTAATTGATTGAATTCCATCTACAATTCCTTTGTGGCCTGTACCCATGGACATGCCCGTGCTCTTATCATAGGAAGCCATAGAGCTATCAATAGTGTTTGAAGCGTTGCCACCCAAAGCCCTGATCATGTCGTGATGAGCTTTCATTCCTGCCTTATCAGCACGAACCTGCTTACGATCTCGCACGTATGCGGCGATTCTATCTCTCATTTGTATTCTCCGGCTTTTCTATGTTAGTACTTACGTTCGGTACTCCAGCTGAAGGAACAGTATTTGTAAGAATACCGTTTCCGTCATTGTGGCCAAATAATGTAGCACGGCTGTAACTAAATGCGCGGCGGTGTGCTGCACGATTCTGTAGTACGTCCATTACTTTGCCTTCTTAATACGTGGACCTTTAGCTGCCTTAGCTTTAAGTTGTTCCTTAACCTTATCCTCAGGCTTCTTCACCTTTAGCTTTTGGACCTTATAGTCCATAGGTGCTCCGTCTGGGGTAAGAATCTTAGCAACTCTCTTAGTTCTAGCCATGGTGTAAGTATCTCCTTAAATTTTCTGTATGTCAGCCTAGGCCATTCTATTTTTGGCGTGGTTTTCGTATTTTTGATTACGGCAATATGGGCAGAGCCCGTCATCGCTGTACATTGCCTCCAAAGGAGTCATTGGGTACCCGCACTTTTTACAAAGGACAGTACCATCATAGATAGTTAGCGTAGATGTATCTTCCATTACCAAACCGATTCAGAGACGTTACGGGCTGTGCCCTGGTAGCCTGCAGGGTCACGGGTAAAGTCTACACGAGTTGGATAGAACTCCTCATTCACGTCCATAACGTCAGCAACACCCAGCTCACGGGTGCGGTAGCCGTAGCGTGGTGGGAAGAGTTGAACTTGTGGTAGCGGTGGGCGAACAATATCTTGAAGCATAGAGCCTGGGGTGGTGTTAGCTAGAAGAGCCCTAGACATCATGCCTTCTTGTGCATTTGCAAAAGGCCCTAGGAAGTCATAGCGAAGTAGCGAAGGATCTGGGTCCTCATTAGTGATAGGACGACCCTTGCTGTAGTCATAAACTCCATTTACATTTTGAGTCATTAGGAATCCTTAGATGGATTAAATCCAGGCTTACGATCAATAGTAGCCGCAAGCACATTGATTGCTTTATCTGTTTTATAAGATTTAAGATTATTAATAGCTTGGCTAAACGTGGCTGCACGGCGGCGGGAATTCTCCATGGTATTCAGGAGCGCATCGTTACAGTGATCACATGTTGGTCCATGACCTAAATTCTGTTGTGGGCCTGCCGCAACATGCTCCGGCTCATAGCTTCCGCCTTCATCGTTTTCTTGATCATAAAATGTAGCCATTTGTTACTTCCATTGTGGTGATAGGTGGGTGAAGTTCTGGGCAATGCGAGGGTTAAATTCAGCCGGTACGTTAGAGGATACGTTAGCTTTACCATCATTAACAAGATGTGGTGCTGGAGCAAGAGACATCTTAGGTGCGTTTCTCTTACCCATATAAACTAACCCGCCTTCTACATCAGCAAGCTTAAAGTTACGATTGTTTAATCTACGATCTGGTTGTAGATCTTCAGGCCACATATACTGGGCAGGGTCAATACGTTCTCCACGGTGAACACCGCGTTGGTAGGCACGTTGGTTCTGACGATTCTTTAATGAGTCTAATACTGTATCTGAGACTGCATAAGGCTTTCCTTTATCATCACGGCGTGTACGAATTGTGCCGAGGTAGCCATCAGGATATTCTGCTTGTGGGGCGCGACCAACACCCATACGAAGAAAGTCCATGGCACTACGAGGTGAGACAGGAGTACCGCCTCCACCAGTAGTTGTGTACGCGCCAATATAACCGCTAGCACCAAGGTACTGCCAGTTTTGATGTGACTCAGCCATTAAAACATCTCCCCACAATGTGAACACAATGGACTATCAAAATCATTTATAGAGATTATAGGTGATTTTCCCGTAACTTTTTCGTATTTAGCCCTGGCCTCATGATGCGCTTTCATAAATTTAAGATCTTCATCAGAACCACTTACAGATCGATCAGATAGCCATGCAGTATCATGCATATCCTTATGGATCTTTTCTGGGTCATCATCAAATTGACCAGCTGTTAGCATTTAGGGCTCCCTTAGACCCCCTAATAATACCCCTAAAAGCAAAGAGCCGGGGTGTAATCCCCGGCTCATTACTTGGTTAAACTTACTTAGCCGCGTTAGCCAGCGCCTTTTCAGCATCGGTCTGAACAGCTGTTGCAACAGTTACTAGACCTGCGGTTGTTGCTGCATCTAGGTGCTCCTGCTTTGCAAGCTTAGATACAAGACCCTTGGTGTTAACACGAGCAAGAACTGGGCCAATTACGCCAAATACTGCTGCAAATGCAACATGCTTTAGGTTATGGTTGGCTGCGCCACCCTTGTACCAAAGAAGAGCTGCTGATGCGGCTGTAGCATAGACGTAGTGCTCGACAAGACCTTTTTCTGAGTTTGTAATACGCATTTATATTCCTTATTCTGTAGGTGTTACATTATTTACGTAAGGTGTAACAATGTGGGATTCAGCCTGAACATTAGGCTGAGAAGAAGAGAAGCTAGGTTGAGCTGTTCCTGCCAATCCGGCAGATAGAGCTAAGCCAATATGCTTTAAGTCCGGTGAAAAACCGGAAGCTGCCCACGCACTAAACGCAGCTGAACTTCCAATTCCCACAGACACTGGACTCTTAAGATTTAACTTAATCATCTGTCCTCCACTTTGAGTATAACAATCTTATCGGTTATCGTCAACACCCATATGGTTCATAATAAGAGATATGTGGCGTCGTAGCTCTTCTATATGGTTATGGGTAGCTTGATCTAGCTTTAGATCTTTACTAATAATACGCCTGTCTTCGTCCCCCGAACGGTTAGTCGCATTCAAAAGTAAGCCAGAAAGCAGGATGGATTCCAGGGAAACAGTAAGCGTAAGGAGGTTAAATGGGTACGGGTCAAAGACCGCAAAGGTCATCCATATAGCCCAAAAGACAATATGTATGATAAGAAACCATGGTGAGCCAAAGGCAGTAGAGGCCCAATCAGATATCTTTTGAAAACGCTTCACTAGTACCCTGCTTTTGCTGCCATAGATAGATAGGTGTTAGGTCCCAAAACTCCCGCCTTTTTCTCAGCTGCCAGACCTGGGTATCTTGATTGGTAAACTGGAATAAGGGCGATCTCAGCATCAGTCAAAACATTTGATACTAAGTTTGCCGGTAGTAATCCGGCATTAGCAAGCGCACGGGCAACAATTAGCTCTGCAGTTCCTTTAGCACCGGGCTTCTTAAATACCGCACTACCTGGAAATGGTGGAGCAACTATGACGGTAGTTTTAGATGTATTGGCAGGAGTAGTGCTATGAGTAACACCTGCAGCTCCTGCACCACCAAGCGCTGTTACTCCAGCTACACCTGTAGCCAGTGCTTTATTGTTTACAGCTTTAGTTTGAGATGGCTTAACTGCGCCAGGATACTCAGGACGAACGATAGCCAAGACATAAAGATAGGGACGATGAACCCTAAATACGCCGTCACCGTTAGCAGGATTACCAGTTGATTTGTCTGGTCCGGTATTAAATCCAATACACGTAATACCGTCACGAGACGCAGCTTCAATAATTTCCACATGGTCTGCTACCCCATTTCCTGCCCAGCTATAAAACACCAAATCACCTGGTTGTCCTTCGTACTTTCCTACGACACGGCCCTTCTTTTGAAACCATGTCAAGCCTGCAGGGCAGTATGCAAAGCCCTTTTCAGTTTGCGCAGCAACAAGAGCGGAGAGACCAGCTTGGGCAAACACCCAGCTAACTCCCATAGCGCAATAACTCTCATTGGGAATTCCATACCACTTGCCATATGGGTTATCGTTGTTTGGTCCTTCAATAAACCCAATCTGCGTCTGTGCAATATTTACTATATCTAATCCGCTACTCATTCTTTAACACCTCCGCAGCTGGAGCTGTTCCCGTCTTGCGATATCTAAACGTCTCCCATAGAGGAGCTGGAATCTCATGAATACCAAAGCGTGTACGATGGTGGGTTTCACATAGAACTTCTAGGTTTCCTGGGCTTTCAATCCACTCTTGGAACTCTTCATCATTTTCAAAATGAAGACCAAAAGCCTGCTCAACCTTTGCTGGATCCATGTTGTTGATCTGACTAAACTCAATGTGGCTGTGATGTAGCTCTGGCTGACCTGAGCATAAATCATCATTAATAATACATTTCCACAACCCAGCTTTTTTAATGCGGCCCTTAGCCTGGTTAAACAAATGATAGTGTGGGTCAGATTCACGTGGTTCATGCGCGGGTACGGATACGGCCAAGTGTAGATTCATGTTCTGCTTATGTGCATCTGTCACTGGTAGATTAACCTTTCTGCTAGATCGCCTGGGGTTACTAAATTAAGAGGTTTGTTAATAAGTGTGAAGCTTGCAGTATCGTAAGCCTCGGCAACTAATTCTGAACAGATAAATCCCTCACGCTTTGAGAGTTTATTCCATAGCTTTACTGGTGGGATACGTAAACCCAGTATACGAAGGAAGATAGTGAAAATATCTCGAAATCCGTAAGGCTTGCCGATTTGTGCTACTGCATAGTCTACGATCTTTGATCGTTGATCTTTAGTAAGAGTTTCGTGCTGGTTCCACGCAATATGGTCATAGCTACTAGCTTTGCCAAAGCTTACTCCAATAGGGCGGGCTTCTACAATAAGGTCGCCCTCTATGCAAATAACCGCGTGATTCCAGCGGCTTAGGGTTCCTAGACGAATTAGCTTTGCAACTATGCCGTTAGTTTTAACTACGCCATAGTCTCCTGGACGAGGCGTGTAAGACATTATTCTTCCTCTACGTCGTCTACGTGCTGTTCGAAGCGGCCCTCTAGCTTAGCCACCTTTAGAGCAATCTTTTCCTGGTGGGCGCGTAGGTCTTTAAGGAGAGGTATAATTTCTAAATTAATCTTATCATTGAGAGATGACCCATGATTTGGGCGCAATTCAGATAGGTAGTGTTTAATAACCCAACGGAATGCAAAGCCGATAGCTCCTAGGATAGCTAGAGCTGCTGAAATACCTTGCAGAATATTGATAGTACTTGAGCTCATGTCTCTCCAATAAAATAAGCCGGCGTATGCACATATTGTGCATGACACCGGCCTATTTGTATTGCTAAAAACTATTGCTTACGTGTAGATACAATCTCTTGTCCACGGTACATAGTTTTACCATTATGAATATGAACTTGATCGAAGTGAAAGCTGTCATCTTCTCCATCTTTGAAGAAGATAACGCTTACACCTTGCTGCCAGTTCTCAAAGTATTGAAGAGCCTGACCCTTTACATCAACTCCGCCTTTAACTGATGGAACAGCGCCATCAACGCGACATAGGCATCCGGGACTAAAGCTAACACTCTTAATCGCCTGGTCACGATCAAATACAGTTTTGGATTGTTGTTCCATGCGATGCGTATGACCAAACAATGTGGAAATGTTGGGGTTACTATTTGCATACTGAGCAGCAGTAGAACCCGAAGCATTAGCCCTATCACCATGGATAGCTCTAAGACGCTTGTTAATCCAGTGTGCAGCTGCTGGGTAACCATCTATAAACTCCACTCCAAGTTCATCGCAACGTAATAGGTTTTGTAGGCTGAGTACAGGCCAACTATCTGGCATGTCAGCTACTTTGATGCCATAAGCAGCAGCAGCGTTATTATTAATAAAACGATTGAGGCGCTTGTCATGATTACCTTCCAAAAGGATAATTCTCGCATCCACCCCGGCGTTAGCACGTTGCTCAGCAAGAAAACGATAACCACGATCAATAGCCAATTGTGCTGTGTGTGCAAAGTTAGCCTCCTGCTCGTAAGTTCCATACATAGGTAGATCTAAAAAGTCTCCTAGATTAATTACCTGGTCTAATGGGTGACCATGGTCTAACCCAACAACCTGAAGTGCCACATCCATGGCATCCTCATCGTGGAATGGATCCAGTGTCCCATCCTCATATTTACGGTACCCGATCTGTGGGTCAGGCAACGCAACAGCAACCTTCCAGCCACTGCTTATCAGCGCAGGGGTGTGGGTTGGTTTTTTTGCTTCGATAACTACGTGGGCAGCATGTTGTACAGGCTGCCACTTTGGTCCCTCGCTCCACTTAGGGGAGAGAATGATCTTAGTATCGTCAGGGTTATTGGAAAGGCTTACCTTACTTACCTTACCAACATCTTCTGCTGTCAAGCCATTGTTTTTAAGTAGGCGCTCAATAGAATTGAGTGCGCTATTGGCATCATTAGTAGTTTTAGCCGAGTTATATGCGTCTTCTAGCGACATGAACAAGCTCCGTTTCTATGTTCTTTAAGCGATGTTAATCCAAATGGTGCACCTACATTTTTATACAAAATAAAAAGAGCCCGAGATGAAAAGTCATCATCATTCAATGAAAGATTAAATGCCTTTTGATCGGACTCTAAAAGAGTATTAGCCCACTGTCCTACGACGCAAAACTTAAGCGCATTGGCTTGTGCGTCTTTTGCTTCAGCATATAGCTGTTCTAACATATTGCCCCCTATTAGATAACAAAGCTGGAGATTTTACTCTCCAGCTTCATTATAGTACGTTTTAGTTAGTCTTGCATCCCGCCACCGAAGTTATCGGCGGTACGCTTGATTGTTGACGGAATGACCTTAGCATTCATAAGTGTTGCTGAAGCTGCTGGCTCATTCTGCTTTACGATATTTGTAACGATGTTGTAGGTAGATCCATGACGCTCATTAAGAGTGTTTGAACGTGCAGGCTTAGCCTCCACGGTTGGGTCTCCTGCTGCAACGTTCTTGCGCTTCATAGCTTTGCCTGATGCGGGCTTTGAAGATGGTGAAGAGAACTTGCTACCTTCACGCAACATTGGCTGGCGTGGTCCGCCAACTTTAGCTTCGCCTGCTAAGGCTTCTTTTACTACATCTGCCATTTTGGTACCTAACTGTTAGAGATCTCTTGGCTAGATGATATATCAACTAGCAATAATAGTAAAGACAATTGCGGATATTTGTCCGTCTCGTGAATCTACTGTGGTAAATCCTGGTCTGCAGCTTAATGTTAGGCCTCTAGGGGCAACATATCCGCTAGCAATAGCGATTGCCTTTACTGCCTGATTTACTGCTGAAGCTCCAACTGCCCGTACGTAAACTTGTGGTTTATCTTGAAGAGCATGGGCTATAGCTGAGCCTACTGACTGAGCGTTTGATCCTGCGCCAACGCGGAGGAACTTTTCTTCGTTTCGTGTATCTGTCACGGTTTTGTAGTCCTTTAGTTTCGGTTTAGTGGTCCGCCCTCAAGTCCTACAATACCCTTTAAACGCCTGTCAGTACGCCTATAAGGCTCTAATTCTTCATCCCCCTATTCAAGAGATCAACCCAGACTTTTGCAGGCATTGTGGCGTACCACTCCCCTACGTCGGTCTTGCCTTTCTTCTTATGGAGCACTACCCCAGTCCATGCCCCATCGTTTTTCATCTCTGTCTCTAGTTCACCAACCCACTCAGATAGCTTCATAGCAGCTTGATTCTTGACCTCGATAGTTACCCCTGGAATACCAGAGACGTCCCCTTTATCTAGAGTAGCCCCTGCAAGTCTTCTATCGGCATAAGGAAACCATTGTTTGAGCCATGCTACGACGGCTCTTTCCGCTCCACTACCCTTCGCTTTTGCTGGATTCGACATCTTGCTCCTTGATTTTTGGTAGATAACCTTTTTCACCTAGAACATGGATTACTAGATCAAGCACATCCTTTTGTGCAAACATCATATTTGCTTGCAGTTGGATTAGCTGCTCTAGGTACTCTAAGCGTTCTTCTACAGTCTTCTCAACCGGCTTTTCAGCAGGCGTGCTAATACCCAGCTCTTCATCTGTGAACATTGATAGTTGTTCCCACGTTAGGTCGGTCATTAGATTCTCCTCTGTCTAGATCTAAAGCCGCTGTTGTCAGCTGTGCGGCGGGTAAGCTCTCTTGATACCAGCTGAGTATCTCTATCTATGTTGTTAGTTTTAGTTTCTAAAAGTTTACGAAAAGCGTAAGCTGTATCGTAATTCCGAGTGAGCTCCTGCATACGCTCGCTAGCAGTGATAGTTGCCTTGGCAATAGCTAGGCGGTCTGCCTTAGCACCAGTCCAGTTAGCAAGCATTCCTGAAGCTTCGTACTGCTTTACTGCGGTCTCGGCTTCTTTCTCATTGATGGCGGCAATAGCAAACGCACCAGCTACGTAGTCACTCCACATAGTTAGTTGAACAAAAAGCTCCATCAAGCCCCCGTCATCTAGCTCTGTGATATCCATAGGAAGCTGTGGAATGTCAAAGGTAGGTTTGTTGTTTAAGGCAAAACCCAATTCATTTAGAGAATCAATTGCGTCACTTGCTATGCTCATTCCTGCTCCGTACTCTTATCTTTTTTACTGAATAAATGGCGCACAGCGCTTACATCCTTTCTCAGAGTCAACAGAGCAAAGGGGTGGGCGATCATTTGCCACTGCCCAGGAAACATCGAGAGCTCGATCAAAAATTTCCTTTGTGTATTCTGGGTTGTATTTAACTACAAATTCCTTGTACTCCTGATTAGCTTTAAGTTCATAGATAAATACAATCTCTTCAGGAGCTGACTGTAGGGTACCTTCCTCAGCCATTAGGTGGGCAAGGTGCAGGTAAACCTGGCCCTGCAGTTGGTGAGAGCGTAGTGGTACTTTGATGTTCTTCCACACCTGATCAATATCATTGTTGTACTGGGCCATAAGCGCAGGCATCTCCATGCGTATAGTCCCTGTACCAATTGACTTGATCTCAATCAAGCAGTCTTCCCCGATACCTTTAATCCAACCATCAGCATGCCCACGCATCATATGCTTGTCACTGCGTAGGGGGACCTCGGCGTACGCGATATCTTTACGGGCGTAACCAACTAAATCTTTAGATGTAGCCCATGTGTAGTCATCTGTCTTAGCGTCATACCATTTACCGTAGAGGACACCCATATCTTTAAACCAGTTCTGCCACTTAGCGTGGATGGTGTGGCCCTCAGCAAAGATAGATGCCAAGCGTAGGGTGGGTTTGTCTCGTGTCTCAACGTAGTTACCTTTGAGAGCGTGATACTGCGCTAAAGCGCACCATTCAGGTTTGATAATATCCGAGGGGTGGATATATGATTGATCACGCTCATCAAAAGGTTGCGCCAATACATGGCGCTCTATCTCACCCATCAAGCGTGTAGTACGCTTTTTGGTATTGAGATAAGCTTTTAAATCCTTGCTAGGAACCGTTACCGGTCTTCCCATTTGCAACCTCCAACTCAAGCCACTGGTCCAGTGTTAGACCTTGTTTCTTGTACTTTCTTTGTGCTGCGTTTCTTTCTCTATGTGACAACCCACCAAATATTCCGTGGAGTTCGTTGTTTAAGATTGCCTCTTTAAGACACTCTTTACGAACCGGGCAAGGCGATTTACCGTCTTTGCCCCAGCAGATTGCTTTTGCTTTGTCCGCAATTGGTTTGTAGAGAGCTTTATCACGTGGTGGGAAGAATATCTCTGTATCTTCACCCTGACATTTTGCTTCATATCTCCAAGCCCAATCTGGATCGTCGTTATATCGCACTACTTGTGTACCTAACTAGTTATGGCCCCCCATATTAGTTATTTAAAGCATTCCTCAATTCAAAGAAATCCTCTTCAAGAAGTACGACATAGTTCTCGCCATCTAAATGCAAACCTAGAACAGGCTTACGGCTGTCTAAGATTGCTTCTGTAGTAATCTTCTTAAGTACTTCTGACTTAATAGTTACTTGTTTCTTACCCGTCCACTTATGCTCAATTAAAAGCTCGTCAGTTCTGACATCACCTTTACGTGACCAAAAGGCACCGGAGGCGGCATTGCGCGTACCGCCCGTGACCTTCTCTAAGCGCTTCTCGTGCTTAAGAGATTGCTTTTGTCCTTCACTCTTCATTGGACTCCAACATCAATGCGGGTCCAGCTCGGAGCGTATCCATAACAGCAATGGTGAGCTCGTTCTTTAGATCCTCTTCCTCACGGATAGAATCAATAAGAGCCTGAGCCCCCTGCCACTTACGCTCATTATAGTACATCCAGCCTCCACGACGTTCTACGATGCCGTTGAGGATAGATAAGGCTACGATCTCTTTACCAGAGTCATAGCTACCTGCGTCTACTACCCCACCATCAGCAAAATAAAAGTCTAGGTAAGCAGTCTGTTGAGGCGGGTAGGTCTTGTTCTTGATAGTACGGACACGGATGGTTTGCCCCACACGCCGTTTATCCTGTCCGGTGCCTACCTCGAGCCACTCATCGCGCTTTACTTCGCAACGAACGCTGTAGGCGTAATCTTTGCCAAGACCCCCTGGCGTAGTACGAGGATCGCCATGCATAACGCCGATCTTCATACGGTATTGGTTGATCATGATGCCCAATACTGGGCGCTCAGACTCTACCAAATCTCTCTTTGTAGCTGACATAACCTTACGGAAGAACTTGTTAGTAATTAACGCTCCGCGTCCGACCGTGAATTCTTCCATGTGTTTTTCATCTTCTGCGCTGGGTACCAAAGCAGGAAGGGAATCAATAACAACAAGATCCACCGCTTTGCTTTCCATGAACTGAATAACTGCATCAAACGCATCCTCCATACTGTTGGTCTCCACCAGTAGAACACGGCTTGTGTCTACGCCGCACAACTCTGCATACTCAGAGTCAAAGTCTTCTGCGGCAATCCAGACTGCGGTAAATTCTGGATTAACCTTTTGGTTAGCTGCAATCGTACGAAGAGCTATAGCAGTCTTACCATGGGAAGCCTCACCTACGAGCTCAACCCAACGGTTCATAGGCCAGCCTCCGCCTAGAACAACATCAAGGGTTAGAGAACCGGTAGTGATTCGCTGTGGGATAGTAACCTCACTAGCAGGAACTACGGTGTTACCGCCCAGTTTCTTATTGATCAAAGCTGCAATCTTTAGAGCTTCTGAGTTAATTGTTGCTGTTGCCATTACCCGATCCTATCTACGATAACATTTGGATTAAAACCATTTCCTCTTGCAGGCTGCTTAGCCGGAGTAGCTGCGCCGCCGCTAGAACTACCTGTGCTTGCGATACCACTACCTGTCTGCATCTTTGGATAGCCGCAGTCATAGCAGCGCATCACATCAAAGGAGCCATTCTGTGTGGACTGGACGCCTACCTTTGCATAGTTACCGCTGTTACATTCAGGGCAACGATTTGCACTATTCTTTCTCTCTACCTGGTCAGCTTTTGGATTATAGGTAACCTGTGTGTTGGGTTGCCCCGGCTGTGCCACGTAAGGAACCTGCCCAGGCATGCTTGTCGGTGGTGTAGAAGAGGTCTGCTGTGGTGCAGGCTGCCCTGTTAACTTTCTTGACCACCAGTCGTTATTCGCCATCGTCGTACTCCACTCTTGAGTCTAATAGTTCTAAGTCAACCAAACTTGATAGGGAAGAGATAGATGCAGATAAAGCTACAATTCTAAATAACCCCAAAAGGTTATCCTTTTCCTCTTCATCTATTTCCAACTTTTTATTGTCTTGAAGCAGGTAAGCATGCACTGCAATCTTTGCTGCGATCTCAGAATGAGACTCTAAAAAGGGCAGCAGCTGAGCAATGCGCTCCAGCCTGCGCTGACTAGCACGCTCCTCCATCTCAGCAACCTCGTCAGAGATAGGAGGTAACCCCATGGCTACGGCTATCTCTTCTGCGGGCTCTAGCATTGCGTCGTACACGCTCTGGCGAATCAATGTGGGCAGAGAGACATGCTTTACCTCTATCTCTACCGGATGCTTCTTTTTACGCCAGAACATTACTTTGCTTCTCCCCACTTTTGTACAATCTTGACATCGGCTAGAAGAGGAATCTTTAATGCATTGATCCCTTCCATGGCCTCACGAATAGCGGCCGCTGTCTCCTCTGCAAGATGCGTAGGTGTTACAGTAACTAGTTCATCATGAATGGTAAGAATAATGTTTGCATCATCAGGAATGATCTTGTGAGCTCGAACCATAGCTAGCTTGATAAGATCTGCAGCTGAACCCTGGATAACAGTATTAAAGGCCTGACGCTCTGCACGAGCACGATCCTTAATGATGGGAGAACGTAGTCCTGGAAGATATCTGCGACGCTTTAGATAGGTGAGAGCATAAGGAACCGGACCACGACGACGTGACTCGCTAACAACCTGCTGCTTATATTTGCCCACTGCTGGAAACTTATGGCTAAAGCTGTCTAGTAGATCTCTAGCCTCATTAACAGAGCAACCAATAGACGCTGCGATCTTCTCTGGACCTACACCATAGGCAAGAGATAGAACAAGCTGCTTACCGGCCTTACGATCTACCCCCATAGTGTTACCCACAGTAGTGTAGATATCTTCTCCGTTCATATATGCGTTACACATAATACGGTCCCCACTAAAGGAGGCGATGATGCGTGGCTCAATCTGTGAGTAGTCGGCTACGACTAAAGAGTAACCTTCAGGTGCAGTGAATAGATTTCTAATCGCCTTACCGTTGGGTGTATGAGGGGCGGGGACATTCTGTAGGTTTGGATTCCTACTAGAGAACCGACCAGTTTCAGCGCCAAACTGAATGAAGTCGGTATGAATACGGCCTCTTAGGAGGAGACTGTCTTTAGCGACAGTTTTAGATTTACCGGCCGTAGTACGTACGATGTCCCCGCCTAAGTATGGGATAACGTAAGTAGTCAACAACTTATTAAGGTCAGAATACTTGAGTAGGGCATCAACCAAAGCGTCCTTGCCCTCGAACGCTTTTAGTGCAGGCTCAGACACCGAGTAGTCTGAGATCATGGGTGCCTCGCCCTTTTCTGCACGGCTGATGCCCTTAGGGGTAAATAAGCGTGGGCGCAGTCCACGACCCCCGTCTTTTTTAGGTGTAAAGAGTAGCTTTTGCTTTTCAGGTACGCTGTTGATATTAAATGCCTTACCTGCAAGCTGGTAAATTTTTGCTTTAGTTGTTTCTAGCTGTAAGTCTAGGTCTGCCTTAAGGAACTTAAGGCCCTCTACGTCAATGTTTGCACCATGAAGTTCCATGCTGCAGATAACCTCTAGTACATCCATCTCTAAATTGAAGACGCCACGAAGGCTATCTGCGTCTAGCTTTACAGAGTAGTTTTCCCACAACTTCCAAGTCCACTCAGCATCAAGGGCTGCGTAGGTTGCGACCTCTTCAAAGGAATGCTTCTCAATTTCTTTACCGACACCTTTAACCATGTGGTAGTTGAACTCGCGCTTTAAACAATCATCAAGACCAAGGCTGCGGTAGTTCTGTGTATCTAAAATGAATGCTGCGTTGAGGGTGCAAGCATACGGCTGTGCAGGTAGGGCGCCTAGATACTTTGTTACGCTCTGCAAGTCAAACTTAAGATTGTGACCGATCTTCATCTTGTCACTAAAGAACAATGGCTTAAGAGCCTTGAACACCTCACCAGTCATTAGCTGCTCTGGTGCGGGTCCAAAGATTTTTACAGCCTTACGTTCATCCTTACTGTAGTCAGTAGGACGTAGGGGAAGGCCTTTTATTACACGATCCTGAGCGGAAGGCAGGAGCGGGTACTCTGTACGGAGGTAGTCACCATTAGGATGCCCCATAGGAATAACATCAACGCGGTCGTATGTAGACATGGCAATCCACACAACCTGGTTCTGTCGTGGGTCTCCACGATGATCGCCCATTGTTTCTACGTCAAAACAGAAAGCATCTACAGCACTATACGCACTGACTAGATCTGCTAGCTGATCCTCTGTCGTGATGATATTCATTGCTCTCCTGAAAAGTTGGGTTGAAGGCTCCGTAGAAAGGAGGTCAAAAACCGGAGCCTCCAACATCGTCATGGGATATTAGTTGCCTGAGATCTCGCGAGCAATATCAGCGAGTTCTTCCATAGTTGGCATGTACAAAGCCTCTGGTCCAAAAGGCTTCATAGTCTTTACCAACTCTGCAGCGGCAACAGGATCAATATCCCATTCATCAGCGAGGTCACGTTCCTTAACAGGTACGACACTGTAAGAAGTCTGGGTGCCCGTTCCCGACTTGCTTACTGCAAAGTACATGTCTGGACGATTGAGTGGGCCTGTCTTTTTATCAGAAGCAAGCTTCTCTAGTTGTCCACAGAGACGAACCCCAACAACCATTAACTGTAGTTCAGGCTCTTCATCAGATAGATTTAGAACTGTAAAGGCAAACTTCTGCGAAGGCTGTGAGCCTGCAGCGATCAGTGGATCGTTTTCACCAATACTAATAAAGGATTTCTTACCAGTGCGATTTACCCAGTGCTGCATGAAAGCCATTGGATCTGAGGAGATGAACTTTACAAGCTGCACATCTTCATCAAATTTAAAATCGGTGGCGTACTTATTGCTCTTTTCTTTAGCTTTCTTAGCTGCTGCCTTAGCAGAGGCCCAGCCTTGCTGTACTACTGAAGAGCGATCAGGAAGCGAGTTCTCGTCTTCCTCTACGAAGAGTTCCTCTTCTACGTCAACGTCGTATGAATCAACGTTTGGTACAGAGGACTTGTTTAACTTAAGTGATGTAGACATATTACTTCTTTCATTAGGATCATTAGGATCATTAGGTCAATTGGTTTCTTGATCATGAATTCTCGCCCAATTATCTAACAATTCAATTGATAGATCTGTTTGCGAATTCCAATCAATTCGAACCGCTTCAAGGAGCCCGTGAGCTTTGAATGATTCGATTGTAGACTCGATGATAGCTCTGCTGTACATTCGCCAACCTGGCTTCTTTACACCATTCACCATCATAGACTTTAGTCTGTAAGGAGCGCGTGGAATATATCCCCGACGTTCCCACAATCTAATCGTCACTAGCGGCCTACCCAGTGCTTGAGCAAATGCCCCTGCACTGAACAACTCTACTGTGTTGCCGTTAGGCAACTTCTTTACTTGAGGAGCTGAGTCCCAGCTACCTTCTTCTAACTTCTTTTGTTTCTTTGCTTCTACCTTAGGATCAATTGCACGGCGCTTTTTCTTTGACCCAGGATAATATTCGTCTAATCCTGCGAAGAAATTATCTACTGGGTCTGTGCTCATTGCTTGCTTGTAAGAAACGCGTAGCTAACTGACTTAGGAAACATCTCATCGATCTCTTCTTCTGTGAGGAGATCTTCATAGAGACAGGACATAACCTCTGCCTCATCCAAGACGGGAATCATCTTAAAGCAGCGGTCTGTAAGATTCTTGCTGGCGAGGATGCGCTTAGCAACGTCCTCGTCAAGCTTTTGAGAGACACGACGCTGGCGCTGTAGGGATGTGTAGCCATCTACTTCTTCTGGCAATGAGTACCAGATGTGGCCCTTTTCATCCGGAGTACCGGCGCTATCTACAAGATCAGATAGCTCTGTCTTGAGTACGGATTGTTCTTTAGATAGATCGTCAATGCGACCTTTGATGGTTATGTATTGCTTAACCTTTGCTACAACAGGATCTACAACCTGCTCTTTAACCTCTTTATGAATAACCTTTGGCATGTTACCCCCTCCACTTTGAATATAGCAGGAGGAAGGTTAGTTGTCAACTGGGGTTTCTACGTATACCTTTAAGGCAGAAATAATGACATCTGTGACGGTACGGCCGTCTTCGGCTGCCTTGTCCTTAACAGAGGACCAAAGCTCATCTGATACCCGAATGGTGCGGGTTGGGGTCTTAGGTGCGTTTGGCATAGTGTCATAATTCTAGACCCATGTTTCCTTTAAAAACGCTTTAAGACTACCCAAATTTAATTCCATACCACCAGCAGCATCTATGCCTTCTCCATCCATGATGGCATCAGCTACAGAGTTCTTCTGCAACAGCATGTCATGCTGACGCTCTTCAATAGAGCCAAGCATTAAGAAGTCTTGGATAACGATTGACGGCCACGTACTAGATGCTCTACGAATGCGCCCATTGCGTTGTAGCGCGAGGCCCGCATTCCACGGGAGATCGTAGTTAATAAGTAGATTAGCCTGAGGAAGATCCACGCCATAGCCGCCGGCATCACTAGACACAAGAATACGACAATCTGGATCAGTTTGAAACCAGACCTTAGATTCTTCTTTTGCTTTTGCATCCATCTCTCCCGTGTACTTAGCTGAGGCATAGCCTAGGTGATATCTAATTAAATAGACCATATGGACATAGCTAGTAAAGATAACAACCTTATTATTTTCGTCCTGTCCTAAAAAGTCATCTACGTAAGATTTTAGAGCAGCCATCTTTGGCGACTTCGTTACCTTATCTAGCTTGCCGCTTTGTTTTAAAGTGTCTACGTATCCAGAGCTAGATTCTTCAAATAGCTCTGGACTATCGCATAGCATTCTTAATGCTGTTAGTTTGGACATGATCTTGCCCTTGAGCGCGTTAGCCGCCTCATTCTGATTCTCACCGGAGTAATGGGAGAATAGGTCAAAAGATGTTCCATAGCTATCTATGGCGTCTTCTAGATCTTGTAGGATCTCATTAGCAATATAGGTGTAGAGGTTAGCACCCGCCTTATCAAAGGGTACCCGTATAGGTTCTGCGAAGATAGTGTCAGGTAGATAAGGAGCTACGTCAGGATCCTGCTGGCGCTTACGTACACTTACGTTAGATAGGGTCTTATTGAGTGTAGGCAGATTACGGTAGCGTTCTACGCCACCAAAGTAATTACGTACAATAAAAGTTTTGTCAAAGAGATCAAAGCGTCCAAGCACTTTTGGATCTACAAATTGCATAATGCTATAAAGTTCTTCTGGTTTACCGTTCTCAATTGGGGTGCCGGTAAGGGCAAACTTAATTGGGCTAGTAAGCTTCTTTACATGCTTTGAGCGTTTAGATCTAAAGCTTTTGATTGCGGTTGCTTCGTCGCAGACAATGAAGCCTCTGTGGAGTTTACTAACTTGTTCCCAGTCGTTGACAATCTGCTCGTAATTAAGAATGATGTGAGAGTATTCTCCAGTGAGGGCGCTAGCGTATTGCGCCTCTCGCTGCTTTGGGGTCCCATCAATGACCAAAGGGTTTCCAACATCGGTAAACTTCCTAATCTGTTCTGCCCACTGGTACTTAAGTGAGGACAAGCAGATAACTATACCTGGTTCCTTTGTCGCCAACTCTTCAAGAGCAGCAATAGTAAGAACAGTTTTACCCAGGCCAAGGTCGTATGCCACAAGCATCTTCTTGCGCTCTACCATGGCCTCTACGGCCTCAACCTGGTAGGGTAAAAGTGTTCCGGTAAACATTATGGATGCATCAATGCCGTCTGTACGGTGAACTCTAAGTCTTCTAAAGTTCCGTTGTTATGGATGTAGGAATCAAACTCCCAGCTATCTAAGTCATGCTCTGATGTATGAGAATTTACTGCATCAACACCAATACGCTCAACCCGCCAAATTTTTGCGTCTATAAGGCGAAGAGTTGTTGCCTCATTTTGAAAACGTACATCAGTTACTACATAGTTCTGGTCTACATCCCCCATCTGACGCAAGGCGGCAGCTACCCAGATATCGCTATCGATAACATTACGGGCACCTACACCAAGCTCTTGCAATAGGCGGCGTACTTCAGGTAACTGCTTTGTTTTATCCCAGCCATCACTATCCACGCGGTTGCTTAGATAGATAGGTTCGTTGGATACTATCCCAATTATTGGATTCAATTCATAAAGCAAATTACGGATTGGATCTGCAAACGCAACGCGTTCGAATCCTTTTTTTTCCACTAGGTACTTTGCTACAGTATCCTTGCCGGATTGCGCATAACCTGACAAACCAATAATCATAAAAACGCCCCCTCTCCAAATACGGAATGTTTTGCATCCCTCAGTCCTAAGGATACCAAATCTTCTGGCATGTCGCCTATGTCCTTATACTCATCACTTTGATAACTAAAAAACCATGCTTCCATGCCTGCTTTGCGCAGACGATAGAACATGTCCTTAGAGGCTTTAGCACCGGCAGGATCTATGCGTGGGTTATCAAAAGCCAAAATTAATTTATCGGCTCGCTTCATAAGCTGCAACTGCTCATCGCTAACTGAAGCACCAAACGTTGCCACTGCTCCAAAAATTCCCAATGATGCTAGTTTTACGCAATCAAGTGGAGACTCAACTACAACCATAGTTCCACCAGAGAACCTATCTATACCGAACATGGTTGTGGATTTCTTGATACCTGCTGGGCGGTTACGGAAGTACCGAACCGGTCCTTGGCTTTTCTCCTGCCAACCTAAAAGCTTTCCATCTACTGTGCGGATAGGTGTTATCCAGGAAGATTTTTCTTCCCACCACTTTACGCCATAGTAGGCAATCCCGTCTTCATTGAGATCTCTAGCAGATAAAGCCCAGTCAGGTGGAGTACTGTCGAAAATCGACAGACGTGCTTCACTCATACCAACAACTGCTGGAATGGTGATATAGGCATCGCGAGCCTCTTCTAGCTGCTTACGAATAAAGTCCAGGTTGATAGAGACGTTTTCTTTGAGCCACTTCTTAGCGGCATCAAGGTCTAGTCTTCCCCATTCTGAGACCATCTCCTGTACCTCAGCTACAAGAGTAACGAGGTTACCTTTATACCCGCATGAAAAGCAGTGGTGTACACCAGTCTCTACGTTGATAGACCAGGAAGGATTGGAATCTTCCCGCCCAGTTCTCTCTAGGTGCATAGGGCATAGCGCAAGAATCTCATCATTACGCTGATGCCCATCAATACCTAACGAGAGTAATACCCCCTCTACATCACCCTCTGCGTACATTAATTTTCCTTATCTACTAAAGTGGGAGCTGTAGCCATAGCGCCACATAATGCACACTCCATATCTAACATATATAGAGAGATTTCATAGTCCTCAAACATAGCTTGTATATTCCATAGCCTTGAGCCACAGATACAAACATGAATGGGATCTCCCCTAAGATCTAGAGACATCTAGCTTCCTTAATCTCTTGCGTTCATTAGGAGTTGTTCCGCCCCAGATTCCGTAGCGTTGCTTGGTCTTCATAGCAAACTTAAGACAATCCTTCTCTATCCAACAGTTGCTACAGATTGCCTTAGCGCGTTTGATCTGCTCTAGATCCTCCTGATAGTTGTCAGGAAAGAAAAGATCTGGGTTTTCTGTGCTGCAAAGCTGAGTACCATCAAATGGACTGGATGTTATTGAAAGCTGCATACTCTTCAAAGCGACCCTCCTCCCAATCCCACAGTAGATCTGTGGATCCCATACCTGAAATACGACTAGCTGCTACTGACAAAGAACGAGAAGAATCGTCTTCTTCATCTTGGCGCTGTAGTGCTAGAACAATGTCTGAATCCTGTAAGAAGGACGATGTATAACCAATAGAGTCAGCTGTAACCTTGCCCCCGCGCATTTTAGAACGCAAAGCCTGGGTGGTAACCACAACTGGTATGTCATAGCGTTGTGCTACTCGCTTCATGTTACGTGTCAAGCTACGTAGTGAGCGCTCGGATTCTCTCTCGCCTGTTTCTTCATCGATCATCAAATACATACCGTCAACAAATACAATATCCGGCTTGTACTTTTCAATCTTTGCTGATAGGCCAGTGATAGTCATAGCAGCGATGTTGTCAGGCATGATGAAATCTGTACGATCTACATTAAGACTATCTAAGAAACGCTTTTCTTCATCCGAATGCAACGCACCACGAATAGCTCTACCGTGTGACATATGTGCACGCATAGCATCATAACGAGTCTTCATTTCTCGAGCCGTCATTTCAAATGACTGGAACATGATGCGCAGGTTTTCATCCTGAGCACGGATAGCCATTTGCATAGCAAGCACAGACTTACCTGTCTTAGGTGGTGCGACCACTGTCCACAATTGTTGCTTCAACAACCCAGCTGTGATTTCATCAATTGTCTTAAAGCCTGTAGAAATTCCAAGCAGACCGTTAGGACGAGCCTTGATCTCTTTGTATTCTTCATAGCGTTGAAGAGGATCTGTACTAAGGTTGAGATCGTTAGAGTCTCTAGTACCGTCGTTAAGGATTGCCTGAACAGCAGAGCTCATTACTTGCAGAGCACCATTGTGATCCATCTGACTGATGTGGGTCTGCGCATCGATCAATGCATCAAGAGTCTTCTGACGCTTGCGGTATTCCAGCAGCTGATCAATCAGATACTCAATGGAATCTTCTACGGCGTAGATCGTGTAGGTGGGGAAGTTCTCCTTAACCGTTACAGCTGTAGGAACCTCGCCGTACTTTTCACGATGGCGCACCAAGAAGCGCCACATCTGACGGTTTTCGTCTGTGTAGAACCAGTCATCTTGTACGCCCGACTCGATTAGCGGTGTTATATCCCTATTACGAATTGCTTTAGACAGTAAGCGTTCTTCATTGTCTGCCGCCATATAGTGCCCCCTCATCTAGATACCTGCCACCAAAGCGCATGCCCCGTGACGGTATATCCACTACGTACCTTACTTCCGGCCTGTAAGGAAGCTCAGCAACTAAATCTGCTACTACGTTATACGCCTTTGCATAGTTGAATGGGTTGGTGCCTAGATTGTCCAGGTCCTCTAGTACCTCGTCCATTTCTTTCTGCGAATACCCGAACCCAACAAGTTCAAATATAAAGTCGTGTTTTTCTTTGTACCGCCAAAATGCTGCTAATGCTTGGCGGTTATAGACAGTCTCTTCTTGTGGCACCTTGATGCCAAAAACTGAGATCATCTTTGTCTCCTTCATGGTTACGCAATCAAGAGTTGCGATCAACCGCTTTGGGAGTTCGTTTGATATGTCGCCCCCACGCATATTTACAGGGCGATGATCTTGCCGTAGTTAATAAGAACTTCTCTGAAAGCTTTTGGATCTGAAGTAGCGTACATGCTTTCTTCACGAGAAATCTTATTGGAGATCTCTGTTGGATAGACCCCGCCGTTAATGTTCATCTTTTCTTTGACGTGGTTAACATGCTTGCAAGTACTTCGCGTCATGTATCCCGGACAGTCGCATCTCAACCGATGGTTACTACCATTGATATAAACTTCGTGCACACCAGTATCTGATAGAAAGATCTGTGTGATCATCCATTCCATGGTTACATCTTTCATTTGCGTCGGTCCCCCACTTCCGATTTTACCTCAATTGGTATAAATGCTTCATATGCAAAACTTCCCATTGGTTCACCATACACTGCGCCCCATTTTCTGATAGGAGTGTTAGTAGTTACTATCGTTGGTAAGCCTGCATTGAAACGTGAACGTAATAAAGCATCAAATGTATTTTCTGCCCAGCCTGATGCTGTGCGATATTCTTTTCCTAAATCGTCTAAGATAAAAAGATCAATTGAATTATTGCTATCTCCGTAGATCTGACGAAGCAAAACCTTCGAATCATCTTGATCAGATTCCCAGCTCAGCTTCTCAAGACGTAGTAGCTTTGGGTAGTCCATGAAGAGAGCTGGACGACTCTTCTCAAAAGGCATAGTCCTAATAAGCTCCTGAAGGGCCACAGAGGCCATTGTGGTCTTTCCGTGACCTGGTTCCCCTACCAGCATGATGCCAAGGCCGCTAGAGGGGCTTCCAGGGCTTTTAATGACCATTCCAGAACGGACTGTCTCTACCCAGAACTGAACCTTCTCTGCTGCCCCGGCATTGTCTAGGTCTGAGAACTCCTTGCCAAGCGTCTTGATAGGCAACCCAGCACGTAGGATACGGTGTTTGACACTTGGAGCTTCTTTGTCTAATTCATACATTACTTGCCTCCAAGTAATCTGAGCATCTTCTCCTGATGCGCTAGGTCGTCCTCATCTAGGTACGCAGATACTTCTTCACGAACTGTGATGCCGTGAACGCTCTGGTAGTAAGCAATGAAGCGAGACCATAGTGGCTTACCAATTCCAAGATCGTGCAAGTTGCGCTGATCCTCAAAGAACATTCTGATTCCCTTAAGGATTGATACGCGAGTAACTCCCTGACCAACAAGCTTGTTAATGAATGTAGCCATCTGACGAGTGTTCATCTGCATAGGCGTGTTGCCTGCATGCTCATCTAGCAACATCATGAACTCAGCGATCAGATCTTTTGTAGCCCAATCATCTTCGGGCTTATTGCTGCGATGCTCAGTAGGACTACCAGCAAGAGCCTTTGCCCCATACTTAGCTTGCCGCATAGCTTTCTTATCAATAACTTTTCCAACAGCGCCTGAATCATCTTCTGCCTCGTCCCTAATCTTACGAGCACCTGCCTTGACAGGTTCCTCTTCATCTAAATTCCAAACCATTTCTTCTCCTTCCTCCTGCACCGCAGGTGCAGGTATAGTAGAACTACGTAGTAGTTCTACTATAGGACTAGTAGTTAAGTCACTAGTACTAGTAGTTGTACTACTGTCTACTAATAGAACGCCTGAAAATCCGTCGTCGGTGGAAAGGAACTTTTTAGCCCCATCTGTGAACTTCAGGTAGGTGCTCCATTGCCCGTTGATCTGGGTCCTGGTAGCTTTGATATAGTGAAATTGCTTTAGCTCTGTCATGGCACTACGAATTGCATCCCGACCTTCGGGCATGACAGCAGAGAGCTCATCGGCGGACACGACTCTGCCTAGCTCTGCGTAATATGCGAATAGACCTCTTGCCCTCATGGACAAGTATGGGTTTGAATATGGTGATTGCATAACCCCTCCTCACTCTGAGTTTATAGGGTAGGGACCCTTCTTGGCAAATTGCGTGCCTCACGAGGCGAGCCTGCCGTAAATAAATGCTCCACCAAGAGCGAAAGACTTAGACTGATAAACGTTGATGCCAAAACATAAACGGCAAAGTAACGCCAAGAAGAACTAAGAATGATTAGAAATAAAATATTGGAAAGTATTCCAAGAAGTCCTCGAAACTTTCCTAACGGTCGAAGTAACCCTTCTACTCCAGTTAGCACGCAAGCACTTGCTAGTGCCGCAATTATTACGATAGACATCTTGCCCCCTACTGTCTAAATACTGCCTTGTCTATGTGGAAAGCCTGCGTGCTGCTGTATGCAGCGGTTGGTGTGCAGGTCACTTTCAATATAGCATAAGAAGCGCCAATGGTGTTAGCGGTTGAAGATATAACAGACATGTATGCCCAACGATTTGTTTGAGTAATACTTGTAGTTTGTGATTGGGTAGAAACCTGTGTACCATTGAGGGTGTAATAAGTTACGGTAAGCGTGTAGCTTCCTACAGATGCAGCGTTAGCAGGACGAATAGCTACAGAACTATAATACCCAAGTTCAGAAGAAACGTTGATGTTTCCAGTTTGAATACCAAAGGTCTTAGAGCCGCTGCTTCCAGCAGTTGTGACTTGACAATACGCTACGCCGTGAACAGTAGAGTCTCCCCACAATATTCCATTTGCGTAGACGCGGGTTAGTGTAGAAGTAACTGCTGTCCATTGTCCTAGATCCTTTTCAAAGGATGCTGATGGAATCAATGACTCAACCAACTCACCTGCATACGGTCTTGAAGGCATACCCGGCTTTACAGCCCATGTGGCCTGGCTAGGCATAACAAGTGCAAGAGAATTTTTAAGACGAGAAAGCTTTGTAGAGTAGTTGTGGAAGTAGCTGCTTTTTCCTCCCCCAACGCTTTGGTATTGAGACAAGTACATGTTCTTACTTGGATTACCTGGGTTTGGACGAGTTACTGTGTACGCTCCTTGAGGATCTGTAAATCCATTTGGGATACGTCCGTATTCTACCTGTGCGGCGTCAACATCAAAGTATCCAGACTGTGGCATACCAGTAGATGGTGCCGAAAAGTTTTGAACAGTAATGCTAAATACAAATGAAGTCTCACCAACAGCTGCTTGGTGCACGTTATGCAGTCTAATCCATTGGTACTGGTCGTGTTGTACTATATAAATTTGGTTAGAAGAAATAACTGTGCCACCAGCTGTTTTAGAAGAAATTGTGTACAAGCCTTCAGCTGCACGAACATAAATTGAAGAAACAATATCCTCACCACCAATAGCAGGTTCAGGAAGATATGCGGTTGTAGAGAAACCACCGGTTGCTAAAGCTGCAGTGCTATAAGTAATGCGGCCCATATATGTTCCAGCAAGTGGATAGTAGGTAACTGTTCCACCAATACCGCCATAGCTACCATCTGAGTTGACAACACGATATAAAGCCGTGCCAGAAGTAACAAGGCTTAGAGTAGAGCCAGAGTTCATAGTCCAGTCAGATGTGGTTTCAAATGATGGGTTGCTTAAGAAGTTGATCTTGTTCTTGTATTCCCAAATGCAATCAATAGGGTTAAAGTAAACGTTAACTAATGGGTCTATAGGTGCAGGTGGGTTAGTGCCGCTAAAGTAATCCCGAGCATATGTAGCGTCTTCTAGTAGAACACCATCAATCCAAATGGTATCTCCAACTTGCGCATTAGGAATCCAGATAGATACTTTGGCCATAGGGTAACCATAGTCTTTGTCATATGATGGAGAGATTGCTGTTACTGAAATACGAGATTTATTAGGAATCTGTTGTGGTGGGTTTCCAGGAATTAAAGGATCTGTAACCGGATTGCCATTGCTGTCATAGACGTAATGGAATGTAGTTGTAGTAGGGGTACCATCAATATAGTTAGTGTTAGCTGGGAAGTAAATACCATTGCTATCTGTAGCTGTTGAAAAATTAATAGGGTTAGAGTATTCAATGCGAGGGTAGACCTGACGGCTAATACCAAACTCAGCAGATACATAAGCACTAAAGGCGTAGGTTTGGTTAGGATCTACACACATCCAGTCAGATGTAATATACGCGGTTCCTGCTGTTTCTACAGTAATTTCTCCTACAGTTGTACCATCTTGAACAGCACCGGGATAGATAGTTGGATCCTCAGCAAACGATGCGTTTGGAGAGACTGTCCAACCACCGATACCTTGTTCAAAACCAGGGTTGTCAATGTAGTTCTCACGTTCCCCACCGATGTAAACACGCACACGGCGGGCATCTTCATATTCAAAGCTGCTGATAGGGTCAGCAAATTGGAACATGTCAAATAGATATTTGTTAGTTCCAGATGATGGAGTAATAGTCAAAAGCACTACCGCATATTGAGCGTTGTAAGGAGACAGCTTTCCATTACGACCGCTATCACAAGCAGAGATAAACTCCTGCCATGAGGAGGTGGTTGTTGTAGTGGCTCCAGCTGTAGTGGTGCTGATGTAGTTTCCTACTTGGTCATACCACTTAATCTGAGCAGTAACTGTTGCAGATGCATTTGCGTGCTGCACCCAACCAGTAAAGACATAGCGGGTGTTTGGCTGTACTGGGATACCGTTTAAGATTGGAGTGTACCCATTGCCAGGAAGCGTAAGCGTTACTGAAGTTGTGCCTGTTGTAGTTAGGTACGCAAACCCAATTTGACGAGGAGGGTAGATAAAGTCATACATGCCAGGAGTTGGTGGGGTAATTGTTGACCCAAATACAGAAGATGAGTTTGCGTATGCAAGTTGAATAAACGTTCCAGAGCTAGCTACCCAACAACCTACAGTTTCTTCAAAGGAAGAATCGTTGTAGTCAAGCATTAGGTTGTTGCCTACAGTTACGTTTGCGTCTAAATGAGTAAGAGCAGTTGTGTATGCCTTGATAGCTTGAGATGTTCCCTTAAGGCCGTTGATTACGTTACCAGCATTGTAAAGAGTGCGGTGGTAGGGGTCACCAAGACTAGGTTCATAGTTAAATCCAAAGTCAGTTACTTTGTACTTTAATATTTCATTAGGAGCATAGATATGGTTAGCGCTGTTTGCAAGGATGCTTGCCTGGGTTCTAAGCTTGTCGTATGCAAAAGTAAGGCCACTCATAGTGTTGACAAAGTCACCGGTTCCAGGCTCACCTGTTGCGTCACCAATACCTTGAGATGAGTTTTCCCATGCCCTAGGTAGCCAACGCAATACCTGAGCTAGCATGTCTTTATTAGGTACACCAACTGTTGTTGAAGAGCCACAGAATACCCAGCCATTACCATTAAAGATCCAGAACGAGTAAGTTACTTCTAGCCCAAGAGCTGCAGTCACATCATCGTAATAAGTGGTTGTGTAGTTTGTATATATGTCTCCAGCTATCTTGATACCATCAAATGGGTTATCTGGAGTTCCTGTATAAGTCTTTACCAACATCCAGTTAACTGGTGTAGGATCGCCTGGATCTGGAGTTACTCTTCCCCATGTAATCTGAATTTTGGCATAGTCATAGGCAAATGCAGTAATACCGGAGTTGTAGTAAATGGCGGAGTTGTCTTTTTCGCCATACTTAAACCGGTCATATATCCCGAACCCATAACGTGCCATAATTTAAATTATACTCCCATTAATAGGAATGGATGAAGAGAGGTTCCTACAGCAGCTGCTGCACCATTAGCTGTGCTTAACGCTGAGTTGGCTGTAGTAGTTGCAGTAGAGATGTTAGTAGTAAGCGTGTTGTAATCAGTGCTTCCTACATACAAAACATTTGCTGTTCCAACCTTTGGAAGGCCAGTGTAGTCAAGGTTAAAGTTAAGAGTTGCCCCACCGATAGGGCGTGCTTCAAGAAGGTTTGCTGTACCAGACTGTGCAGTAAGGGTAACACCAACAACTCCAGCTGGGTTGATTGTGTCACCAGACTTTTGAAGATACGGGCTACCCACTACGCCATTAACAAGACCAGATTCAATATTGTTAATGCGATGAGTCAAGCTATCCCAGGCAGTAGTACGAGCAAACGCACCTGACCAAGTAGAGATAAGCGGGCCATCAGAAGAGCTGAGTGTGACACCAAGAGTTGTTTCAACAGCTGCTACTTCTAGCTGCAGAGCGTTTACGTGATCTGCAATTACGGTGTCTTGAAGGTCTACCTTAGGGGTAAACGGCTTGACACTAGTAGGATATGACGCGGTCATTAGTATTCCTTACCTTTCAGGTTTTCCATTATAGCCCGCCCGTAGCTGTAATTACTAGGTTTGTTGATAGCAAATAAGGGATCTGATTTGCTGCCAAAGAGATTGTGCTTACTGTGCTGCTGTTATCTGTATTTAATTGTGTGACGTTTACAGAGATAACTCCTGTTACGTTTTGTGCAGCAGAAATGATAGTCGATAGAGGAATCGTGTCACCAAACAAGTTGTTAGAGTAAGTAAAGACTCCGTTAGCTCCTAAAAACGCCTGGTACACAGCCAGCTTAGTAGCGGCCTGTGAGTACGCGCTTCCAATCGTAACTGTAAGTGATACGTATACAGGAATATATGTAGGGGGCAAAATTGTAAGGGTAGTTCCAATAGGAATTTTATCTGCCATGTACTTAGTTACAGCTGTAGACAACGTAGTCCATGCTGCGGTTGGGGTGGTAACTGTGGCGGTTCCCGCAGTAGTTAGCGTTCCTGTAACAGTACTTGCAATTGTAAACGATGTGGTTGTAGGCACAGAGGCGATTAGAACGCCTGCAAAGTTGTATGCAGTTGGTACGTTACCTGTAAGAACTACGGCTTGGCCGGCTACAAAACCGTGTGCAGTAGTGGTGTTAACTGTTACTACGGTGCCTGTAGCAGTAATAGATGCGATTGATACGGCGTTTACTGTAAGCCCAGGAGTTGTAGTTGAGTCATTTTGTGTCTGCAGATAAAGGTTTACAGAGGAATAGACTGAGGCCGCAGCGCTTGCTTTACCTACCTGAGGAACTGTCAATGCCAAAGCAGAGTAGTCTGCCAAGGTAACTGCACGCTTACGAGCCGTAATAGACGCTGTGATTTTTGAGCGCAAAGCTGTAGTATCGTCAGAGTCTGCACCGCCAATAGCTGGGCTTGGGTTAGTTACAGTAAAGTAAGAAAGAACTTGTGGATCAGTGTTGCCAGGTACAAAGGTAAGTTCTGAAACAACCTGAGAGATAATGTTTCCGGCAGCACCTGCGCTTGTCTTATAGGTTGCGCTAATAAGCTGGCTGGCTGGTGGGATCGCTCCGTTGATGTTATCTCCAAAGACAACGGTAACTGTGCCATCACTATTTAAGATAGTAGTAAAGACGCGATCTTGTGGGCCATACTCAGCCAAGCTGGTTACGTAAGACCATGGAGCAAATGCCACGCCTTGTCCTACATATACAACCAATGAATTATCAATGATGCCTACATCCAAGATAGGGATGTTTTGGTTTGCTGTACCATCAGAAGTTCCAAGGCTGATAGGAAGCGGCTTGTTATAGGTAGGGTCAATCAAGTCAGGGCGGTCTGTGTTAACAGTCTTTCCTTCTTGAGCTGTAAGGTTAATTACCTGTCCGGGAATAACTCCATAAGCAGCCTGGGTTGTTTCAAAGTAAACCTGTGCAAATGGTCCGTAGTTAAGCGGAGCCATAACCTGAGTTCCTACAGGCAGGTCAATAGTGTTGCTGCTGATGTTGGTGAATTGGATTGTGCAGCTAGCTGGGGTAGGACCAGAAGGCTTGTAACCATAGAGAGATGCAAAAGAAAGAAGAGTGTCTCGCTGGATAGCCGTAGAAACAGATGTTTCATTTGCTACACGGTCAAGGTAGTGAGACATAACGTCGCCCATGTATGCAAAGGCTTCTACAAGAACGTTACCTAGATCACTGTAGTCAGTAGGGTTCCACTGTTTACCTGTGCGGTAGTTAATAAGATTGATGAGGTCATTTTTAAGACCAGAAAAATCTCGTGAGGTGTAGTCAATCTGATATGAGCTCATATTTATACCGCCGTAATCGTTCCGTCTAGGTTAAAAACAGATGTGTTAATTCCAAGGTTGTAGCTAGTGTTGTCAGGAAACACCAGCTGAATATTTACAATCGCATTTCCATCGTTTCCAATGTCGCTCACATCTATAGAGGCAACCGTAAGATCAGGAAGCCATCTAGAGATTGCTGAATTGATTGCAAACTTAACAGAAGTTGAGAATACGCTGTCGTTTTCAAAGAACGCCCCGCTCCAGTCTGTGCCGTATTCTTTTGTAACAGGGCGCTGACCTACGTGGGTAGAGAGAAGGGTAAGTACCTTGTCCAGATATATCTTTCTAGGATCTGTGGTGGAAATGAGTGCGCCAACAGCATCCGTGGTATACGGGAAGTAAACGGCCTGTGTCATGCCTGTACTCCAATCCATACTGGATACTCGGGATCTCCGCCTTCAAACATTACCCAGATCTGCTGCCCAACAACAGGTACAGCCCTATGGAATGTATGCTCTGGTGTGGTGGTGCCGTCTGGTGCAGTAACGCCATTGGCATATTTACTTGCCTCTTGCGTATCAGTCGCAGATTGAATAATACCATCTGCAACGTAAGAATTCTTACTTCCCGGTACCTGAGTAATCATGGAATGGGTAGTTGCATGGGTGTGGTTAAGCTGATTGGTAGGTCCAGGGGTAGAGCTTTTAGCCACAACAGTTAGCTGCGGGACCGTGACCGTTACCGTACCGCCTTGTGGATCTGCTCCGCTTGCGGAAGCTGTAGAGGTAGTAAGCAGGGCAGCTATCTGCGCCGCAGTATGTGGGTTGTGGTCTGGATGATAAGAGTTGTCTGTAATAGGCAGGCAAGCTCTGGCCCAGTTAGTTGTATTAGGCCCTACAATTCCAGGAATCTGAACTTGAACTCTGCTTTTATTTAGTGGGTCTTTGTTATTAACCACTATTGCTGAATAAACTCCGAAGAAACGTAAACGCCCTAGCGGGTCAACCATGTAGTCTTGATCGTTCATTTAATCACCCTGTTCGGTTTGGTAGCCACCCATTTTACCGTTCTTTTAACCTTAGAAAAATCTGGGGTATGGACTGCATAAGGTACAGGACTTAGGGTGTCTGATAGATCAAATGGAGACTTAGTAACTGCCGGGCTTTGAGCAGTGCTTCCATAGTTGGGAATCAAACTTGAACCATTTACTGAAGTTGAATAGTTTACTAGCGCAGCATCCGGGGCAACCAAAGATTGATTAGATATCTCAGCTTGTACATCTCTGCTAGGGGTAACGTTTTTAGCATCTGGGTTTGTATCCCCAATCACATCTGTTCCTACCAAAAGCTCACACATATAGTCTGCTGGGCTTCCACCAAAGATGTGTTTGACAGATAGCACAGTCCAATAACCAGACATGCCATTTGGCAAACCATCTAGATAGATTGGTTCGTATGGAGCTAGGTTTACATTACCAATAATAGTTACCTTTGCTCTGTGCTGGTAACGGTAGTTATTGCTAAGATCATCACTGATGTACTTAGCTTCTGTAAGAGTCTCAGCAATTTCATGTACGTGATACTTCTTAAAGTTTGCTTTAGGGGTAGCTGTAGTCGTGTTCTTTGAATAGGTGCTCATAGAAAGTAGCTCGCATTCGGAACAACAACACCCTTAGAAACTTTAGGGGTTTTAAGTGGTGTCTTGATTTGTGTGGTAACGTTGACAGAACTTGTAACACCAATAATACGGTCCACTTTAATTCCAAGCTCAGGGCTGTCATCTGACACAAGTGGGTGGAAAGAAAATATCGTTCCGTATGAACGGTCAGCTCTAGTAATAACTCCATTGATGGGGTTGTCTACATAGAAGAAATACGGGGCTGAAGCTTTACGATCAGAGTAAATCTTGTCTTTAGAAACAAAAGTGATTGTAGTGTTTTCCGTACGTAGGGCAAAGCCAGTTTGCTTGGCAAGGCGGGTGCAAATCTGCCAGTCTGTCTGTCCTGCTTGAACGATCATGTTGCGCACTCGTGGGTGGCGCTGAGTTGTAGCAGACATGCTGTGCTTAGCAGCTATCTTAGATACTACTTGATCGGCTGTAACATTTGTGTACACCTGCTGATCGCTGTCTTTTAAAACATAGGAAGCAGATACGCAGATAACATCTGTATTAGAACCGTTGATGCCATTGATAGATTCAACCGTGTGAACATACCCGTTAAATACTTTGGTTATATTGTCAGCACTGTAGGTGAACTTAACTGGGTCAGGGTTGGCAATAGAGGTGCTCTCTACAAATGGCTTGCCTTTAAAGTGGAGCACAAGACGATCGTGCTCCATCATATCTTGGTACATCTCTGCACCAATCAAGATAAGTTCTAAAGATGGCAGCTTTGGAAACTCTACAGAGAAAGAGCTAGAGTAAGCAGCACTTTGGTATACAAAGTTTTTTTGAGCAATTGTAGGACTAGTTTCCATACGGAACCCTAACCTTAACCCCAGGAGCAATAGCAAATGGGTCGGTGATCTCTGGATTAATCTCCAAGATTCTCCACCAATACTTTGCCCCACCGCAGTATTGGGCAGCTAAAGCTGTAAGGTCTTCTCCTGAAGCCCACGTGTGTACAAAGTACTTAACTGTTTCGCTCTTAGGAAACGCACGGTAGACGGAAATTTCATACGCCCCGGTATATTTATTTGGGGTTTGGCTTAGAGGTCCGTTGTAGTATCTAGAAACGTTCTCAATCATCTTATCCTCCCGATGGTGGTGTCTGGCCAGATGAGGTTAGATACTTAGCAAATGTCTGATAATCAGAGTAGTAAGACTTACCATCTGAAGTTTGCGTAGCAATTGATGGGTACCTGGCGATGGTTAATGATACGACAGAAAGCATAGGCACCATGTTAGGGGTAAACATAACGTGGTTGACATTTATAGATGCAAGGCTTCCAAAATAACGAAGGTTATCGCTTAGGTAAAGCCAAAACGGTACGCCAGTAACATAACCGTAATCAGCAGTTCCTTCTTTATCTCCGTTGTTTAATAGCGGGTTGTTAGGAGTAGGGTCGCCATTAACTACGCGATATAGATATTCAAGGTCATACTCCGTGCCTCGTGAAAGGATTCCATTAACCTGCTTATCAGTAAGCTTTACTCCACCATACATCTTACTGTAGTTATTGCCTTTAAGAACCTGCAGGTCAACAATACGGTTTAGGTAAAGATCAAAAGTTACAGAGGTATTTCCCTGAAGCAATGCTGCAGGATCCTTAGAACCATAAGTCCAGTCAACAGAGTTATTAGCTTGAGTACTGTAGGAAATGGTTGTAGGGTTGTACATAAAGTTAAAGCCCCAAATACGGGTATTAACCCCGTTAATTTTTACACCACTAGGAAGACCTTTGCTCTTGCTTCCATTAAGCGCACCTGCAGTATTTGGATCTTGCCTAATCTTTCCAAGAGTATTTGGAGTTTGAAGTAGCTTGTAAACCTCTGTGTAAATAAGAGGGTTTTTCTCAGGCGGAATGTAAACATCCTTGAGCTTTACTATATCTGAATACGAGACAGTACGAGAATAGGTATTAGTAGGAGGGTTAACACTAGAAGAGTCTAGATCTGTTGGGGGTGGGACAGGTGTAGAGGTGCTAGTTGTATTGTCCGGCTTAGGTACAAGAGTCTTAGGGTTAGAGGTGTTGCTTGTATCCGCTTGCACAAGAAATGCCTGTGCTTTTAAATAAGCAGGACCACCACTCTTTTGGCTATCTGTTCCAAGCAAGGTTGTACTACCAACTTGAGTGCCATCAGCTTTATAGTTAGTTACAAATACGTTCCAGGTGCCGTTATGATTATCTGTAACCGTTACAGCTGTCCATTGACCTGTAGCCTGATTGTATTTGCAAAGATTAGTTTGACCATTAGCATGTGACAAAACTTGTTGTGGTACAGCAGGTTGCTTGATAGCTTTAGTTACATTAATAGTTTGAATGCTAGTCACCTGGCTAGCAGGAAGATCTGGAGCAGTTGAGCTTCCAGGAACTACCGGTGTATACCAGTTACCAGAACTATCTAGGCTATACCCATAGCCAGAATGAAACGGAATAGCGCTGTTATCACTGCGGAAGTTAACGTTAATTTTTGGAGTAAAAACGTTGATCTTGGCGTTTTGTATGGCAGAGATAAGGGGCACCATTGTGTACCAATGATTGGTGTCATCTGTTCCCACAATATTGTGGAATCCAACACCTCCACTGTAATAGTAATAGTTGTTTTGGCTGCTATCTACAGTCACTGCGACCGCTGAGGTATTTGTAAACTGAGTGATGTTGCCGCTTCCATCGTTTTGATATACAACAACCTGATAGACAAATCTATCCCCAACGTTTGCTTTTACTGTTGGGGTTGTAATGTAAACATTTGTTCCATTAAGCTGTTCAGTCAAATAAACTACATAAAAATATGATGGGGTGGCCATTAGTAGTTACCAATTCCCTTCAACTTAAGGTCACGCTCTAGCTGTGTACGGAACTCTTTAAGTAGGTGCTGTACCTGTGGCAAGCCCGCATTAGCGATGTTTACATTCATATTAACCTTAATATCTACTCCGCCCATACCTTCGCCACGACGCCATTTGTCAGCTTGAGTCTTTGTAAGAACTGCCTCATCTTTGTGAACAACCGCAAGCTGATCTTGCTCAATACGTGTTGAGCCTTTGTCATAAGAAGGAATCTTCGCGGCTGCTTTTGTAGCTACAGCGTCAGCTAGGAACTTAGTAAATGCTCCGCTTGTGTATGTGCTCCATGCAGACCAAGAACGACCATGGTTTGACTTATCAAGCGCAGCCTCTACGTTGAACGGTGCACTAGGTAGACGGTGGGCATCACGGTATGGGTCGTTATATGCTTTCCAATTTTTTAGAGAACGGATCTGGAACAGACCAATACTTGGACCCCACTTAGAGTCCTGCAATCCTACGTCACCGATTGCTCCAGCACGACCACCAGATTCAGCAAGAGAGACAGCAAACGCTGTATCCAAAGCTTTGCCTGTAAAGCCCTTGCGATAGAGCATGTTCATTAGATCTTTATGAGCTACTTTTCCTCCACCGCTAATGTGGGAGTAGTCAATATTCTGCTTTGCTAGCTTGCTAAGCTGAGCGTTAGTCATATGCTTTTGCAAGTCAGCGTATGAGATCGGCTCGCCGCCATGTGTAAGCCCAGAGATGATTCCGTTAATTCCGCTAGAGCTTAGGTCGGCGGTAGTCTTGTGCTGCATGTTAAGCCCAGTAGCAGCGGCGTTAGCCGATGGAGTGTGCTTGCTTCCACCAAATCCTAAGAAGCTCTTGACATCATTAAAGATACGGCTGAACAATCCTTGGCTGCCGTTAAAGGTCTTGGCAGGATCTACGCGGCCTCCCGCACCAAATCCACCATTGTCTCTAAGTTCATAGTGTAGGTGTGGACCAGTAGAGTCTCCCGCTCCAGCCGCACCCTTCTGTCCACCGGACAATCCAATAGGTTCACCAGCAGAGACCTTCTGACCTACCTTGACATTGATCTTGCTTAGGTGGGCATAGAGGCTGGACTTGCTTCCATGCTGGATGATTACATAGTTGCCATAGTCAGAGCGGTTGCCAGTAAAGGTCACAGTGCCGTTTGCTGAGGCTGTGACGGGCGTTCCTACACGGGTACCAAAATCTATACCTGAGTGGAATCCCGTGGCTCCTACGCCCTTTCTAGGGCCGAATCCGGACGTTACAGGGGTCTTGCTAGGAACAGGTAGGTAGTACCCACCACGTGTGCTTGGGTCTGTCTTAGCGATGCTATCGTGGGCATCTCCACCATGTCCAAATGAGGAGAAGGCGCCATAGGCCGTACCAAGCAAAGCACCAATGCCGGTACCAATACCAGGAACAATAGATCCGATTGCTGCGCCAGCAGCGGCATCTATGCCCATAGTTGCTGCGATATCTCCCCCACGCTTTACGCCAGGACTTACGCGTGAACCTACAAACTTATCAAGACCGTACTTAGCAGCTGCGCCTACAGCAGCTGTACCACCATAACGTGCAAGACCAGCTAAGCGTAGTCCTCCTGAAAACATACCGCCTCTAGCAGCAGCTGGAAGCATCCATCCATCTTTAGCTGCAACTTGTGCGATAGCTCCCGTTGCTCCTCCCCCACCACTTCCAAGCATCTGCCCAATAATTCTTGCCTGCATCATAGAGCTGCCAATACCCATAGCAGTTCCTGCAAGTCCAGAGATTCCCCCACCTACACCACCGGCATTAGGGAATGTGTTTAAGAATCCACGAAGTCCAAGGAGAGCATTAGTTACTCCTTGTACAGCCCCAGCCATATCGCTCAAACCGTTTGTAAGAGTTGCTGAGGTATTTAGCGCAGCATTATATCCACCGACAAGACCTGGGCTAGCTACTTCTAGGCTCTTTGCTTGTGCAGCATTGTAATTGAACTGTGCTCGAACAGGGCTGTTACCGGCTACGCCTACAGCGTTCAGAGCATTCTGTGCGTTACCTAGGTCACCCTGTGTAAGTGGACGGCCTGATTTTGCACGTGCTTGAATAGCAGAAATAATAATGCCGTTAAGGTTTTGATCTCCACCTGTGAGCATATTGATTGTTTGGTAGCCTTTAGAGGTTGGGCTGTAAAGAGTTGCAGCTTGATCAGCTGTAATCTTCTGTGCGCCATAGAGGCGGTTATAAACATCATTAACAATTTGTGGAATAGGACGAAGCTGTCCGTTGTTATCACGGATACGAATACCGGCACGTAAAAAGTTCATTCCGTTCATGCCAGCTAGAGCAGACGCTACTTGTTCGTTGCTACCACCACTGAGTGCGCTTAAGCCACCAATGCTAGACATCACATTTCTTGAGCTTAGGTCACTAGCTAGATAACCACCCTGATAGGTCAGGTTCATCTGTGACATGGTTGGGCCAAGGGCGCTAGTAGCACCCATACCAACAAGGCGATTAGATTGGGAGATAACTCCCATAGGAGACATGCCGCTAAGGCCAGCTACAAAATCAGAGGCCATCCTCTGAGTAACTGCCATGTTCGTGCTTGGGAACATATTGGCTACGCCCGCACCAACTGCAGCAACACCAAGACCAATACCAACAGTCTTCTGTGCAGGAGTTAAGGTGCGGACAATCTCGCCAAGACCGAGTTTGCCAGAGCCAGGTTTGCCAGTCGTATTATTAAGATTCTTAGAGATGCGCTCTGTGATCTTCTCGACTTCGGTAAGTACCTTCTTGAAAGCTTCACCAAACTTAATGGCTTCCTTCATGTCTTTATTTATGACTTTACCTACAATAGCAAACTCATGTTCGTTATCGTCAGGACTTACCATATTCTGACTTGGCATTTACTCACCGCCTAACCCGTTTAGTAGCTCTGTTTACCCACATAACGCGCTCTCGTAGGGAGAGCCCGCGAATATCTTCTAGCGTCCAACCAGGATAAAACCTAGTTAACGCTTCATACATATCTAGAAGTAGCTCGTAACTGCTTTCACCATCAAAACAATTCTGCCAATGTTAGTGGCAACGGCACCTCCGAGCCGCACGACTTGCATGGCTTGGATACTTCTCCGAGTTGTGGTCCAGGGTTTCGGGTCGAAATCTCTTGAAGAATCTTTCTACGATCTTTAATACTTAGGTTACGGACCTGATCCAGGCCGGTAACGGGAGCACCATTGATTGTATTAATGCATTCTTTAAGCAGAATACTATCTAATTCTGCTGAGTTTTTGTTGGTAGAGTTGACGATAGCTGTCTGTACTCCACCAGTTGGAAGGCTTACATCTACCTTGCCGATCTCACAATCCAAGGTAAAACGACGGTCTTCCTGATTTAGATATTTAATTTTGATGTCATCGTCAAGATCTACAGTAAAGGTTTGCTCTGTCTCACAGCTTGGGCATGCGCCTGGGCCTAGGACAATCTCGCTACCAAATGTAATCTTACGGATAGCTAATAGGATCATTTCACGATCTCCTGCAAGGAGGGCATTACGGATATCCTTGTCCGCTGGTTCTCCCCCGACCTTTACCAAAGCTCTATCTAGGATTACTAGAAGTGCTTTGCCAATATCTGGGGTTCGTGCAATAGCTTCTTCATCCCCGCCATTTAGCTCTCTGATCTCGGCTGTATCGATGATACCCAAGAATGGATCTGCAAGGCCGCCAGGTAGCTTAACTTCGGTTGGAGGAGGCGGCAGTAAAGGAGATTTCTCCTCTACCGCCGTATCCTCTGAAAGTGCTTTCTCTACTAGTCTGTTTGCTAAGTCCGGATTTTGTGCTGCATTAATTGTTGACATATTGTTTACCTTTGTCTAGTTAGAGAGCTCCTACTAGGAAATAGCTGGAGCTGTTGCTGTGTAGTCCTTTGCATATGATACATCAAAGCCTTCATGGACTAGCTGCATCTCTTCAACCATGAGTGAGTTTGCACCCGCATCAAGGCTAGAAAATGCTAGAGATGTGATCCATGCGTTGTAAACCTTGAAGCGCATTGAGACGTGCTGGTCTGCTGGGTTGTTAGCAACTGTTCCGCCTTGGTTTGTAATAGCGGCTGGGTTTGGATGGCTTAGAACTGCAATGTCTAGATCGACACGGAAGTCTGCACCAACACCTGTTGTTGCTGAACCTGCATTGACTGCAAAGAGGCGCTTCATCCAAAGCATGTTGTCATTCTGTCCAAGGAGAATACCCTTTGACAAAGTGATAGGTGTGAAGGATGTCTGACCAGGAATCTGGTGGACGTTGGTGTTATATCCGCCTTCACGGTATGCGATAGATTCAGTGCTGATGCTCAAACCGGCTACTGAGACGAATCCCATTGTTGTACCGGTAGCTGAGATGTAGTTCGAGTTCTTCCATGTAGCATCCACGTTGTGTGGAGCAATGGTGACCAAGAACTTAAAGTTACGGATTGGATCCGTTTGGATAGTACTTAGTGGATTAACGACTGCTGTCATTTTTGTTTATCTCCTTACGCCGTAGCGCTTCCGGTTAGCTGGCTAATATTGATAACAATGAATTCAGCAGGATTCTGAAGAGCTACGCCAATCTGGATGTTAACTCGGCCATTCTGGATGTCTGAAGCTGAGGTTGTTGTAGTGTCGCACTTTACAAAGTACGCATCTTCAATGTTTGCACCCTTAAGACCACCTTGCTGCCAATATCCACGAAGGAAGTTGCCAAGCGCGGTGCGTAGGGATGACCATAGGCGTTCATCATTGTTCTCAAAGATCGCATACTGGCTACGCAAGGTGAGTTCTTTCTCAATGTAGATAAGAGAACGCTTGACGTTAATGTAGCGATTTCCTGGTGTGTTGTCCATTGTACGTCCACCCATAACTACAATTCCTGCGCCAGGCACATAACGAATTGCGTTAACAGGTGTAACAGAGGTATTGATTGCATCGAGCTCTGCGTTGGTAAAGCGGTGTGCTGTATCAACTGCAAGAGCTACCTTGTTAGCAAGACCAGCTGGAGTCTTAAAGACACCACGTGATGCATCAGTAGCCAAGAATTGACCTACCATAATTGGGCCAGGAGCTTGGTAACGAACGGCACCTTGTACAGAGCTAAGAGCATCTGGGATTGCAACCCAAGGCCAGTAACCAGCCGCATTGCTACCTGTAGAGCTAGCAGCAAAAACAGACTTGATAGCTGTAAATGCATCCTGTGCAGATGAAGCTGCAGTATAAGCATTCTGTACGTCTACAATTGCAAAGCAATCTGTACGTGTAGATGCATACTGAACTACCCCAGCGCTAAGAGTGTTAGCAGTATTTGAGCTTGAGTTGTAAGCAGCATCTGGGTTGTGGATAATCAATGGGTTCTGAATAGTATCAAAAGCTGTGATAGCAGTTGAATAATCCGTAGTAGTCAATGTTGTTCCATCTGAACCACCTGTAAGCGCATACAAAGTAGCGCCAGCAAGAGGTAGGTTTGTTGGAGATGTAGAGGTAGAGTGTAGATCAGCTGCTGTGATATAGGTTGCCTGTGCGGCGATTACCTTTACAAAGTAACGTGGATCTGTAGAGCTCATGCTCAAGTCATTGAACTGCTCAAGGATGTTTGAAGTAGACGCTCCTGAGAGTGTTGGGCTTCCATAAACGGTAAGTCCAAAACGTGTAGTAGATCCTGTGGTTGAAACCAAAACAGAGAGGCCGTTACCCCATGAACCTGGGTTTGCAGCTGTAACTGAAATAGTTGGTGCTGATCCTGAAGACGCGTCATTGAGGGTGATCGTCGCAGAAGTAGCAGCAGAGCTTACTACGCGCTTGATGTAAAGCTGGCGGCCGCCGTTTGCAAAGAAACTATAGGCTGCCCATGTTGCTGGGTATGCGTCTTGCAATCCACCAAAGGTCGTGACAAAGTCAGACCAGTTAGTAAGAAGAACCGGTGCAGCTACTGGTCCCTTTGGTAGGGAACAAATAAAAGCACCAGCCGCAGTTCCATTGTCAGCAAGTGCAATAGTCTGCGGAAGTTGTACTTCCTGGATAAAGACGCCGGGTCTACTGAATGTAGCCATCCGGTTTTCTCCTTCGTGTTAGTTGGTTACTTGGGTTTACTTTACTTAGACCGATTTATAAACCACTATTCGATTAGTGTTGTCGCGATATTTGGTGGGCTTGTTACTTCGTACAGCTGTGTGAGTTCCTGCGTGAGGTACTCAGCACTGATCTGTATGGTGTAGACATTATTGAAAAGACGCTTGTCGTTCTCAGTAGTGTCTCGCTTGACGAACCCTAATACATCAAGCCTGCGAACAGTGTTGTCCTCAGGAATGAGTAAGAGTCCAAATCTAAGTGGTAGTCTTTTTGGGCTAAAGAGAGCGTTAATGATCTGACGATCATGGCGTGGGTAACGAGACCACGTGCTTACTTGATAGACCAGGTTGACTGGGATTGGATACATTGTAGCAAAGTCTGTATTTGGGTCAGTACCTTCTGGGGCATAGATAAGATTTCCATAGCCACGGGCAGCACGCTCAAGAGCCTCATTGATTCCAATAAGGTCGATTGTGATGTATGGGTAGGACTGCTGACGTATTTCTTTATCAGGCTGACCAAAGAACACACCTACAGGGCGGGTAGAGCTTCCGGTATCTGAGACTGTGATGCCTGAGAGTAGGCTCTTGAGAGCAGAGTCCTCATTAAGAAGCATAGGCATTAGATGCGACCCCCGTCCATATCAAGCATGAATGTACGAATCACAGGATTAGGTGGGGTGATTTCAGTCCCAAACTCGAGAGTAAATACTTCATCTTCGATATCTTTTGGATAACTGATATTAAACTTATCGCCATCTACGACGATAGAAAGCATTCCCGCCACATTAGTTGGCCAACCACAATAGATGGCATAACGGCGAAGCTTAGAGCTGTACTCATTGGCTGAGGTATTGAAACCCTTAGCTATAAGTTTGTTGACAGTATTGCGAAGCTCACCCATTCTTCTTTACTCGCTTCACAGCTTGTCCGATTAGGTAGCCTGCAACAATCCCTTTGAGGACTTTCTTTGAGCCGTTATTAGACAGCCCGACAGCACCACGAACAAACTCCGCCTTATCAGCATCGGTTTCTTCCCGATTTAGGCGTTGAGCGAATAGAATCATTTGGGTTCCTCCACAAGAGGGTACTGCAGCAGGTTCCGGATTACTCCGGCGTCAGGTAAAGCATAAAGCAAAAATGCCCCTTGCGGGGCATTAAAGCTTACTTCTTTTTCTTGACCTTCTTAGCCAAGGCCTTGTCCATCTTTTCATCTTCCTTGCGAGATGGCTTCTTTTTGTCCATCTTCTTATCGGCAGCCTCAAACTTCTTCTTCTGAGCCGGGGTCATGCCCTTTTCAAGCTTCTTATCTTGTTCCTTATCGGACATCTTTTTCTTCATTTACTTGCCTTTCTTGGTGGTTGGCTTGCTTGCCTTCTTCTTGCAAGCACCCTTGCAATTAGGCTTTGAGCATCCGCATCCGCATGACTTGCACATATTATTCTCCGCTTCCTTTGCGATTATGGTATTTTTTGGTAGCAGTTACGCCAGCACCAATGGTGACAGCCCCTGCGAGCTTGGTAAGGTTATAGGTCTTACCTCCGCCTGGGTGGTGGACTTTAACGTCCTCCCCATGCTTATCTACAACGTGGGTTTTGCCAGCTGCTTTAAACTTAGCGGCTGCTTTCTTCTTTGTTACGGCTTTTGGACGAGATGAACTTTTAGGCATTTTTATCCTACGTTATAAATAGTCAAATTGGCTGATGGGGATGCTGGACGAGTTGGGTTTGTACCCGCTGCTGTAGCAAGAAGGGACATTCCTGATGCACCAGACCACCAGTGAAATTGAATGTAGTCATTTGGCAGCACAGAAATAGGAGCTTCGATGTTTGCTAAAACCTGTGAGCCCTGCGCACTAGCTGTGGTAAAAGTAAAAGCAGAGGATGGAACTTGAACGCCGTTTTTAGAGAACCAAGTTGTGATGTGATAATCACTTGTACCGCCAGTGAAGTTAAACTGACCTAAAAAGTTAAGGTTGTATGTTCCTGTGTTTGCAAAAACAATCTTACTTTTATCCGATGGGTTGAGGGTCATGCCCTTGCTTATATTGGTTGTGTCCCAAGTAATAAGGTTATCTGCGGTGGTTCCTCCGCTAGTTTGGCTTGTACTTAAAGCAAAGTTGCCGTAGTAAAGCACTGGAGCGGGCGCCTGTGTAATAGAGATCCTCATCGTGTCACCATCAAAAGTGCTATATTAGATGAGCCACTAGAAATTGCATATACGGCCATTTCAGGCCCAAGGTTATCTATGCTAATAGTTGCTCCTGGAGTAAGCAAAGCACCGTAAGAACTAGAGCTAACCCCAGATCCGCCTACGTATACTGTAGCGGAGGAGTCAACGTTTTGAATAGACAGGGTCGCCTCATTCCACGTATAACGGCTTTCTCCTGTTACGGAGTTAGTAATAATTGTGTCTGCGTTAATTAGAACTGAGGTAGAGCTATTTAAACTAACAACGCTGTGGCTTAATGACATATCAGACCTTCTTCAATCGTGGGTTCTTTTTCTTAGCTGCCTTGGAGGCACCTCTTGAGGATGCGGCTAGTATAGCACCGGCACGCTCTTTAGATACGCCTTCTTTTTTAGCAATATTCTCCTGCACCTTTTCAAAGCCTGGGTGCTTACTTGACTTTTTTGCTGCCATTTTTCTTTACCTTCTTTGGTAGTTTCTTCCCCTTAGGAGTATGTTCTTCCCATTTTTCTGCCATCTTAGGGTCGTTTGCATACATCCATTTACGCTGGGCTTGTGATTTAAAAGGCATTCTTATCCTGATTAGGTTCTTGAGGAAGGGTGCTTGGATCAAAGGCAGAGTACTGAGCATAACTCTGGAACTGCGGATCGTTGTCAAGCTCTTCTGGGTTGACCTGCTTGCACTCAATAGAGAGAAGGGTGAACTTCTCCTTGATGATGCCTACAGGAAGAACACGGTTAACGGTAAAGACTTCAGAACGATAGACCACCCTATCACGTAGATAGTCATCTGGGTTGATCTCCATGACACCAAGCTGCGGACTTGTACCTGCGTTAGCCCCTAAAAGGGATAGATGCTTCTCGGCTACATCCACGTTAATAGTAATAGTTAGGGTATCTACGTTATAGAAACCGCGGTCGTTCTGACTAGTCACACCTTGAATAAGCTGAGCTCGTACGGTAGGGATAATAACCGGGCCACGCCATCTACGACCACCTTGGTTGGTAGAGCCTCCCACGTCATAGATAGGGTCTACAACAGTGTTTGCCCCATCATAGAACCACCACTCTACGTTGTTTCCAACGGTGCGGCCTAGTTCTGTGGTGGTTCCGGGTACGAAAGAGTTACGCTCGTACCTGATGTCGAAGCGTCCTTCTTTGTTTTCTCCACGCATGCTATCAGTCTACCTTATCGGTTGTAGTCTGTAGGAATATACCCCTCTTGGAAGGGTCCGTATTTGATGTTTACCTTTGTGTACTCGGTAAACTTCTTGACCTTTTCAGCATTTGCTGGGTCTTTGATAAAGCGCAGCCAAGACTCTTTAATCCCGCCAATATACTCTTCATTTGGAATAAGCCTAGGGTTGGCTCCAGTGACCCGGTACGCAGGATGGTTAACGTCGGGGCTAGTATTATTTTGAAATAGGTGAGAAAGGGGGACAACCATATTTGGAAATACCAGAGAGAAGCCAGCACTAAGAAGGTTCATAGTTTGGACTATTTCTTCTTCCCAGAAGATAGTATCTATTCCTAAGCCTGTGTTTTCAATATAGTTTTTATTGGAAAAAGCAAACTGAGCATTGAATTTAATACAAGGTAGGTATAGTTCATCTCTAACTATGCCTTTAGTACGAAGATTGTGATCCTTCCAAGCAGGAATGCCTGTGTCGTACCAAGTACGAAACATCATAATAGGGTAGGAAGCAAGCTTATCTTTATCCTCTGAGACACGTTGATCATTATCTAAATGAACGTACATAGGAAGATATGAGGTCACAATTGTCTTAGGGTTGTTAGTTTCTTTTAAAGCGCCTTCATAGATATCAATCAGCTTAGTGTCCCATCCCTTTTCAAATAAGGTGTGAGAATCAATCTGCAGTATGTAGTCCTCGTCTGTGTACATAGATAGAGAAGAATCTCGACCAAATCCAATAGATGGGAGGTATTCTCCAACCTTAAACCGCTTAAACTTTACCTGCGGGTAGTTTAAAAGAGGAGCAATCTTCTTTTCATAGAAAACTTCATAGTCTAATTCAGAGTGCGCTGTTTCCATAAGAGATAGTCCTATGGTAAGTTTTTCTGGTTTATCTGCAAATCTAATAGCCTCATTGACTGTGAACTCAACTTGGTTGTCATACATAGTAGGAATAGCAATGTAAATTGACATTAGTTGTTCTCTTCCAGGTCTATAAAAGTAGGGTTGCTTAAAAACAAGGATGCCAATCTAGGATTGTCTACAGCAAACTTATCTACTACCTTGCCATCAACTACAACACCTAAAACAATTACGCCATGCTTGCGGTCTTGTCTTGAGTTAAGTACTGTTTGAGGGTAAGTCTTGGGTTTCTTTTTAAACATTAGTTATATTCCTTTGGCTTTCTCCACAGCTTTTTATACACGCCTCTTCCTCTACGCAATAAGCTGCTTCTTTGTAGCTGTGGCTCTGTGCTATTAAAGGATTGTGCGTATACCCACTTATCACGTTTAATAGGTATGAGTTGAGCAATCGGTGTGCCCGCTGGAATTACCCCAGTAAAACCTTCTCTAATAAAGAATGGGATATTTCCCCAACCCATAAAGTCTTCAGTATCTACTATTCCCGACATAGTCGTAAAAGGAAGTTCAAATCTGTTAAGTGGGTGTGTAACCAATACGCTGTACCCCTCAGGAGTGCTCCAACCCCATTGGCAGTTCCAAGCTAAATGGTTATGGGCATGGCCGGCAGGACGCGGAATCGTGTGCCCAGTTAAACCTATACGTTCATTAATAGGTTGAAAGCCGGGATCATCCCAAGCTAGTTTTACTTTTCCTTCTTCATCAAGAGAGACTTCAATATCTATGGGTGTTACTAGAACATATCCTGAGATCATTGCGTCAAGAAAAGGAACGCATACCTTTAATCCATCATATTCAACGCCATGCTTATCATAATAATAGCGCTCAGCATTTTTATACCATTCAGGCAACACAGCCTTAACTGGTAGGGGAACCTTATGGTCCGACTTTACAAGCGGACTAGGAACGAACTTAAATATCTTAATTTTGCGCCTCCTGCTATGAAATTATCCCGTAATGGATGAGGTGAAGTAACCCATCGTGTATCCCTGGTTTTGAGCCGAGGTAGTCAAAATAATACCATGCTTGGTAGCAGTAGGTGTTCCGCCCAAGCTCTGGGTAGTGGTGCCTACAGAGGTAGTTTGAGCGTTATCGCTAAAGGCGGTAGCTGTGGCGGAGGTTCCTGAAATCTGTACTTTTAATGATGATAGTATAGAAGATAAGGCCACGGAAGCTACCGTAGTTACGGTTCCAGCTACAGATTTGTATAGGTTTAGGTAGTACTTTACTGTGGTTCCAGTACCCGTACCTGTAGTGGTATAGGTAGAGTTTGTATACCCGGTTCCTGTTGTGTAGTAAACGCCGTAATAGTAAGGTGCATAACTAGTAGACGATCCTAAAGCCGTATATGAATAGTAATTAGGGGTAGTAGTGGTTGAGCTAGTTGTGTACCCACTTGCTGGCACAGTATAGTAATAAGCCATTACAGCATAATGATATCCATCTGGTTGGTAGATGTAGTGAACAAAAATAGTATACGCAGGAGAAGTTTGTACAAAATTATACGTGGTAGTAGTTGTGAATGTTCCATTGGGAGCGTAAGCTGTGTAGTAATAGTACGAGGTGCCCGTTGCATAGTAACCAAGCGGGGTACTAGATGTATACCCAACTCCATAGGTATAAGAATAGCTTTGGGTATAGGGCGCACTATATGTGTAGGAGTATGTATAGGTTGAGTCATTCTCAAGACCTACAGCTGCCCACCAGTTATTTGAGTCTACAACTAAGAAGGAGATGCCTGTACCCAGGCTTACATTCTGAGCTGTGATGGTTACGTTTGGGCTACCCATATCTGTAGCAGCAATAGAGTTGTTGCTTGGGGTATCGTTAGATTGAGCACGGCTACCATTAGCAAACCAAGTGCCTTTAATAGCCTGCCAGATTCCACCGCTAGAAGATGTGCCTAGCTGGCCAACAGTTGTTCTAGCAAAGGTATCTGAGAAGAGAGCTGTAAACCATTGATGCCAAGTTCCGCCTACTTTAACAAAAACAGCCTTGCCTGTACGCCATGTGCCCGCGACTTTAACCGTGGTGGCTGAAATAGTCCTCCACGTCCCACTGTTGCGGATCTCACCGGCCATTAGATATATTGAACCCAGATATCTCCGTCTGCGCCATCAGTAGACTGAGGAGCAACGGTTGATGCGTAGATATTACGAAGAGCCCCGATAGTAACCGTGGTAGGGGAAACTACCTTGGTAGCTGTAGGGCTATAGACAAGGTTGGTAGTAGCAAGCGGGGTATCAAGTACCTCGGGAAATTCTCTATGTGTCATTAGCTAACCTGGCATCCAAATACGTGGAAGGTAAGAGCTGATGCTGTACCTGAAGCTACAGTGATAGTATCGTATGCGCCTACGGTAGCCCCGATAGAAAATGTCTGGGTACTCAAAGCTGCAATAGTCTGCTGGTAGGCAAAAGCGTTAGATGTGCTTGCAGCAGCCGGGGTACCACCAGAAGCCTTACGGATATAGATAGTAGCCGTAGCTGGGCTTGTGGTTGTATTACAGACGGCAATCGTAGAGATCACAGTCTGGGTAGCAGCCGGGGAGGCATATACATCAGAGTTACCTGAGGTAGGTACTGCCTGGCCTAGGATGGAATAGTTTGTTGCCATGGGACTCCTTCGTTATGGCCTAACTATATCCTAAGATATGGGGTTTTGTGCTGCTTTATAGAATACTAAGTTACTAGAAATACGCTCATCTACAGGGTTTATCTCTGCCGCTTTTGATCCGTACTCTACAGCAAGCTCATACTTTCCAAGATTATATGCCCCTAAAGCTGCCAGGTCATATGGTTTTTCATTCCAAGCAATCTCTTCACATAGATAGTCCAAAGGTTTTTCTTTTATATCTAGCGCTTGTTGGGCATACTTAAATAGGTTTTCCCAATCTTGATTTTCATAATAATACTGAGCAATTTCAACCAAGGTTTCCCTACGCCCAGGTGATTTATCATTAGCTTTAAATAACCACTCTAGTCTTTCCTGACCTTCAGAAAGCTGTGCAACATAGCGCATAGAGGCTGCCACCTCAGGCGCCCAAGTTGCCGTAGGCAAAGATTGGTGGCGTAAGAATTCCGCTTTAGCCTGTTCTCTTAGGTTGTAGAAGAACAGTTCTCTAGCGTAGTAAAACGCAACTCTATCGTCGTATGGGTTCTCATGCGCCGATTGTGCAAGAAGCGGCATGTACTGGCTACGAGGCTTAGTGTCATCTGCGTGGTGATGAATCTCAAGCCCTACAGTTTCAGATGTCTCATCAGTTCTATCGTTAACCAAAACCTCATGGACAGGATGTTTCCAACGGTATCCGTGGCGCTTATGAATCTTGTCGCCTTGGTATTGAAGACCCGGCTTACCATCTTCTCGCCAATTCCACGTGTAGGTATAACGAGGTCTAGTGGTGGTGGCTTTCTCTAAATGCTCACGCCATCCCGGTTGGAGTTGCTCATCCATATCAAGGGCGATGCAATAATCAATATCATCTGGAAGCACTGCTAGAGAAGCATTTCGTGCATCATCAAAACGCCAAGGTTTAACGCTTATACTCACAACATTAATGCCCAGAGAAAAAGCAAGCTCTACAGTTTTATCTGTAGAGCCTGTATCTGCAATAAGTAGGTAATCTGCTTCCTTAGCGGAGTTATACCAACTCTCTACAAACTGTTCTTCATTTAGAGCAATCGTATAGACTGCTATCTTCATTAGTGCGTGTGATCCGCCTGTGGTGGCATTTGTGGACCATTTACCGCACGCAAGAGGTTAGCAAGTTCAATCTCTTTAACAGCATCTAGTACATCCTGCGCCCCACGCTTTACATCAATAAGAGTTGATTGACGTTCAATATCATATGTTGTCTCAAGATCTGATACGGCTACATAAGTTCCGTCAGGACGCTTTAGGACAACAAAGGCTGTCTTGTACTTGTCTTTAGGTGGTTGTTCTGCAGCAGGTGTTTCGTCAACAATTACTGCGTCTTCAATTGGTAGATCAGTCATAGTAGTCCTTAGTTAGTAGTGTTACGAGTAGTGTAGTCTGCTTCAAATAATGGGTCAAGCTGGGTTAGATCAACAAGTTCAATAAATGAGTCTGGAGTGAACTTAGGCATATCAACACGGGCATCCCATTCACCAGTTGCTTGGTAATCATAAATCTTCTCAAAGCCGTCTAATGAATACAGGACCTTAAACTCCATTGAGTGGATGATGCCGTTGTTATCTGGAATAGCTCCGCCAACGGAGATAACCATCTTCTTTGCTTCTGATGCGCTCATATATTATTCCTCTGTTCCTTCTACTGTGAAATCATTGCTTTTACCCATAAAGTTCTCATGACGTGAAGGAATAGCAATAGGCTGGGTTGGGTCTATAACCTCATAGCGGGTACCTACTACGTTGCCGTCTGTATCCTTCTCTTCGTACTTTCTCATATTCTCTTGATCGCTTTCGACCTCTACTGAGGTCAGAGATGCGTAGAAATCAGCGTGGTCTGACATGTTATTCTCCTTAGGTATAGGGTTTTAGTATATCATACCCTATAGGGTGGTTATTATTGGTTACCCTGCGTTGTTTCGTCAACGGGCTTAAAGACAACGTCTTGACCGATTAATTCATCGCCTAAATAGACGTCATATGTATCAGAGAACTCGTTTGAACTAACGAGGGTTTTCGTAATTTCAGTTGACATTTTTCTCCTACTTCAGTCTTACCCATGGGATTTGAAAAGCGCTTTGATACTGTAACGTACCAGATGCTGGTGAATCCGATATGGGGCTTAGAGAGCCACCAAGATTATACCCATATATAGCTGGGTCGCTAGTGCCTTGATAATAAAACGAATAATATCCCCCAGAAATACCGGCAGGGAATGGCCCAGTGGTTGCATTTGACATAAAGAAGACAAAATATTGGCTTCCAGCTGTAAGATTTACAGTTGAAGGGTATCCCCCACCAGTAACAAACGATCTAGTATACAGGGTACCGGCGCTTGTTAGAAGTGTTGTATCGTTTGCAGTTTGGGCTAGTAAAGTAAGCGCATTCGTTGATTGAGTGTAAGAATACAACAAAAATCTGCTAAACGTTGCTCCAGATGCTCCGGAACCGTTTGTCAATTGCATTGATATTGAACTAACTGTTAAGTTTCTATTCGCTATTATGCCTGCGCCGTTAGAGTAGCTACTTGTTTGAATTGAGGCGGTACCAAGCACACTGGTTCGTGAAAAGTTCTCTAAGTGAGTCGGGTAAACACTGTCCATAACAGCTGCCGTATTACCTGTCGCACCAGTAGGGCCAGTAGCTCCAGCAGTACCCGTAGATCCAGTAGCACCCGTAGCTCCCGTAGCTCCCGTGGCACCAGTAGAACCTGTTGGTCCAGTGGGTCCGCTAAAAGGGGAACGAACTAAGTTCCATTCCGCCCCATCCCATGTCCAAGTATTACTACCGTAGGTGTAGGTTTGGTTAAGTGTTGGTAAGTTTGGAAAACTGATAGCCATTAGTTATCTCCTTTAGTAGGCATTTATATTACCAATATTTTGATAAAAAGCGGATATGCCAAGATTTACTTGAGTCCATGAAGCACCATTTGTGGAGTAAGCAATTGCAGTAGTTGCATTATTATTTCCAGATAAGGCAACAAAATATGTGCCTGTCCAAATTACTTGTGTCCAAATATATTGAGCTGAAGGCATAGAAACTGTATTCCAAGTATTTAAATCAGTAGACCATACCGCATAGTTATTTCTTTCTAAAGCTACGTATCTTCCATTTCCGTAAGCGCAAGAGGTGTAGCTGTAGTTAGGGATATTAGTATTGGTGTTCCAAGTGCTTCCGTTTGAACTGTACATAACTCTTCCAGTTCCTTGAGTAGAAACTGCCCAAACATAGGAAGGAGAAGTCCCTACAGCCCAGCCGTTATTATTGGCACCCGCAGGAAGAGCACCACTACTCCACGTAATTCCGTCTGCTGTAGACGCCCAATTCCCCGTATAACCTAGCGTATAAAATTTTCCATTCCAAAACGCAGGGTATATAGACCAATTTTCGTTAACTACTGGCATAGTTATAGAGGTCCAGTTTATTCCATCGTTTGATATGGCTGCTTGTGTATTATTGCCATTATTAACTGTTGTTGCAAAGTATTTTTTGCCACCATATACCGCACCACGCCACCAAACCGCTGATCCCCCAGGTAATGTTCCAGATGTAAAATTAATACCATCAGAAGAGGCATAAGATTTATTTCCATTACCAGGAAACAAAACTAATTTACCGCCGCCTATTGCGGCTTGACCGTAACCTCCTTGGGTATTATCTAGGCTTGTAATACCTGTGTTTACAGTTGTATATGTTATACCATTTTTACTTGAGTAAACAATAGGAGTACTGGTACTGCCACTTGAGTAACCATACACTAAAAAGTTTGGTGAACGGTTTACAAATGACCCCACCGTAGCTAAAGATGTTCCGCTCATTACGACAGTCCATTACCTGAAATAAACCATGTAGTAGTTCCCACTTTAACTGCGGTAGCCATTCCGTATGATGACAAAGTTCTATTGCCAGTAGATCCAACCCCAGAAAGGTACATTGTATCTGAACACGTAATAGTTGCAGTTGTAGATCCGCTAGCAATAAACGTAATAGCTGTTCCAATTGGATAAGCAACAGAAGAGTTTGCTGGAATTGTAACTGTAACGGTTGCACCTGTTAAATAAACATGAGCACCTTCATCAGAGTATGCTGTTGTATAAGTTGACCCAGATTGAGAATTTTGGGGAATTCCCACAAAACCAATTCCGTTAGCTGCGGTGGTAGCACTAGGTGTAACAGCTACAGTAGGGGTAGGTCCAGTAGCGCCTGCGGCGCCTGTAGGTCCTGTTGGTCCTGTCACAGATGTTCCAGCAGGGCCAGTAGGTCCCGTTGGTCCAGCCTGTGAAACACCAATCTCAACCCACGCTGTTCCAATATAGGCATACTCGGCACCAGTGTTTGTATTGAACCACGCTTGACCTTGTACAGGGTTAGAAGGCTGTGTAGCAGAGGCTGTGTAAAGATTTGGCGCAGCATTTCCTGTAGGACCCGTAGGTCCAGTGTAGACGGCTGCGGTGGAATACACGTTCCACTTTGAGCCATCCCACTGGAAGGTTTTTGTACCGGCTACAAATAGCTGGTTTACGGTAGGCGATGCTGGAAAAGTAATCGCCATGGTTTATGCCTGCGATTCTGACCAGGACATACGACCGGTGATCAAGTACGGCTGTGAGCTACCGATACCAGTAGTATCAATAACCTTTGCCGCAATTGTCAGGACGTCTGGTCCGTTAGGGAATGTGTAGTTACCGCCCAAGATACTGTTACCCATATCGGTGATACCTGATAATGGGAACGCATTTGTATTAGACAAACGACGTCCTGTTCCTTGGTCAACAGAACCACCTGATGCACGGAATGAGTAAAGACTAAGTCCACCCGAGATAGTGTCTCCGCCTTGGTGTGGCACGTACTGTGACAACGAAGGCTTTCCAGCATTTTGGAAGTTAAAGTTACTCAAACCACCATTTAGAATCATATAAATGGTTGAGTCGTGAGTTGTCGTAATTTCAGCCTCATTTAAGTGGAGCTGCATACGGTTGATGATTTCACGAGCACCTAGGTTACCGATCAAGTTAGAGTCTACTGATGGCGCAAGGCGCAAACTAATTAACGGAATCAAAGCGGTACCAAGAGGAATTGAGCTTCCTGTTGTTGCTGTACCCGCAGTAATTGATATACCATTGGAGATGGTTGCGTAGTTATATGGATAGTAATAGCCACTTTGAAGGAATATGTATACCAAGATAGATCCACCGCTGTATTGTGTGTATGCAACCGTCTGTGAACCGTTCAACTGACCGTCTGCTGAATAAAGCGGCGTACCAGTTGCAAACTTACCTGCATCCGAAGAGCTAAACGTTAGTACGTTGTACCAGTCGTAGGTTCTTGTAGATGAGTTGTAGTTCTGTGTGACATACGAGCCAGCAGTGGTTGTGGCGGTGTTTGCCTGACCATTGGTAAAGGTAAGGTTGTTAGATGAGGCTGTAATCAAGTACGCCTTATCAGGATCGAAGTTACCGTCCATGATAACCGAAGTACCCCAGTGGTAAAGCTTAGGTACGTAAGTAGGGTTTGGACCGTTTTCAATCTCATAACGAGCAGGCAAGTTACCTGAACGCATGTAGGCAATGTCCTGCAAGTTGTTGTGGATAAACTCGTGGACATACTTAATGTGACCAGCTTGATCCTTAAAGCCAAAGCGGATCTTACCAGCACCGTACCAAGAGTAATCTAGGTAAACCATTTGAATCTTGTTGATGTTCAGGTTGTACCCGGTAAAGCCTGTGCCATCGCACTTATCCAAACTCCATTGGCTCTGTGGTACACGAGTGTCAATGGTCTTTGAGATAATAACGTTGGTAGCAGACACACCTTTGTATTGAGGTTGGATAGCAATAGATGTATTGCTGGTAACTTCCACTACTCGGTACGTTCCACCACGAACAACAATCTTATCGCCCGAAGACAACTGACCAGTAAAGTTGGTTCCAACGCCTGTGATGGTATTGCTACCAAATACAACTGTAGCGCTTCCTGAAAGTTGCTGTGTTGAGGAACGACGTACGCACCATAGGACAGATCCATCAAATTCAAAGAAGAATCCGTTTTGGTAATCAAACATACCTACACGAGTGTAGGCACCGCTATAGCCTTGAGGATTCCATTGAATCAAACCACCCGGAATTGTTGTGCTTGGGTTTGATGCCAAAGGCATTGTAAAGGTGTAATTGTCCACAATTACCGCAGCGGTTTGAGTTCCGTTGTACGCTGCATCCGAAGAGTTTGATACAAGAATAGTATTACCCGCAGTTAAGCGGTGAGGGTAACGAGTAGTTCCTGTAGCAATGTACCCTGAGAATGTAAGGGTGATTGAAGAGATAGTTACTGACTTTGTAAGAACTACGTGAGTCGAATCAGTGATTGACTGCACATAGGTTCCTGTAGGAACGTTAGTTCCAGTAACTAGTTGACCCACGTAGATGTTGGTATTAGCAGAGCTTAAGGTAACCGTTGCTGAACCTGATGCCGTTCCAACTGCAGTGGTCGTTCCAGAAGATGTCAAGACCAAACTGTTGAAGTTTACTGCTGGGTTAAAGTTAATACCCGCAGAACTTTGAATACCCTTACCCGGCTGGTAACGGAAGTACTTACGTGTCTGACGAGCGATAGAGGAGCTAGGTGCGGTTCCCGCAGCAAGTTCAATACCGCCGTCATATGGACGGTGAATTGCGTAACCATCGGGGCGAACGTACAACTTTGTAGAGTAGAAGTACGAAACGCTGGTCTGAGTAAATGGAACTGATCCAACAATTGTCATCGTTTGATCGTTTGTAATTGACGCAATCTGGAATGTGTAAAGTGTTCCAGGTGTAGTGCTTGCGTCTTTAAGTATTACGTTATCGCCAACCTTAAAGTAGCGAGTAAAGAGTGTGGCGTTTGTTCCAGTAATTAGAGAGCTTGCGGCCGTTGTAGAAACTGTTCCAACTGCCTTGCTGGTTCCGTTAATTACGCTGTATTGAACTTGATGGTTGGCACCTGTTCCAGCAGATATAGTTACAAGGGTCTTTGTACCAGTATTAGCGTACGAAGTAGCAAAGCCGATGTAATAGTCATCTTGAACGTATACATAATATGTAGCATTGTTGGTCAAACCCGTAATGGTGGTATTTCCGCCATTGTTATAGGTAACCTTTGTACCATTTGTAAAGAAGTGACCCGCCGGTACCTTAATCAAGTTGCTAGCAACTGTCGTCGCATCTGCGTATACATAGTCAGCTGGCGCTTGATACGGCAATGATAGTACAAATGATTTGCTATTTGGCACAGCCGAAACTGGGTAAGTTCCGTCTAGCAATCCTGAAACACCGCTTTGTTTAAAGATAATATTTGGAGAACCTGCGCTTGATAGAACATACGGGAACACTTGGTTTGATAGTGCAAATCGGTTTGAGTTAACTAGCGTAATGTATGCTGGGTTGACTGTTGTCAAAGTTGGGTAAGCAAAGTTAGTTGCAAAAGAGGACATGACGCCCGCAACAATAGTCTGCAAATCAGATAGCCCAAAGGTTGAGTTTGCTGGCAACATAAAGGATGTAGTAGTTTGTATATATACATTTTTATTGTTGTATAAGTTTGGATAACCATATCCACCGCCAACATAGGCATAGTTGTTCCAAGTTTGGTGGAATCCATTCCAACTATCTTTCCAAATCCAAGTTTGGAAAGCTACAAAGCCTGCTGATCCAGATGTTGCAGAAACTATGTTGTAGTTCCATGCGTAATACCAGTCGCCTGTTATGTTTACGTTTTGATAGTAACCTGCGGTAACAGATCCATAGTTTAGGTAATAGATGCTAGGGCTAAGTTGAACGTTTGCATATGGGCTAAAGGATGATGGGCCCGCATACAAGGAGCTGTAATGAGGAACCGATGAGTTTTGAATCCAAGGGGTTCCCGCAACCGTAAAGCCTTCATTTGCCGTACTTGTTCCCGCCATAAGATCGGTTGGGGATAATGAGAAGGTGTAGTTGTTTGATCCTGAAGCAGGATAGCCGCTGTTTGCGCCATCATAAGAATAAGCATAATACCCAGCTTGATTTACTGGGGATGATCCTGACGAAACTCCGCTGTTTTGATAAAACTGGCTATTTGTTCCGTTAAGAATGGTGTTTTGTACCTTAGATCCAGCAGCAGTAAGTTGAGTATTTAGGGCGTTGTTAAACACGCCAAATGCTGAACCAATATTTCCAGTAGTTAAATTAGTGTTTGGTACAGGAGTTCCAGAAACAACACTTGGAAGCGCAGAGCCCCCTCCACTAGGCGTTAGGTATACCTTTTCTCCGCCAGTGTACCCGTGGTTAGCAACGTAGAAGGTATTTGCTAAAGCGTTAGGTTGTGTACCAACAATTGCATATGTACCCGCTGCTTGAGACAAACGGAATGATTGTCCTGAGCTAAAGCTGTAACCAGAAGGGGCGGTAAAGTTGCTTGCATCACCGGCTATTTGAAGCTGGAATCGGTTAGCGCTCACAGCGTTAACTACTGAAGATGATCCCGATGTAATAAAAGCATTAGGATAAGCGTAAGTACTAAACCAATCGTAGTTAACAACTGGGAATAACTTAGCTGTTGATCCAGAAGAAACGGTTAAAGTTACACTAGTTCCAGACTGTAAGTTGTGGTTAGGGTAATAGAAGGTATCTGCTTCTGGGTCATCATTAAGAAACATCATGAACAGGTTTCCATTACCAAAGTAGACGCTGTAGTAACCATAATAATCTTGGTTATAAGCTACATAGTTACCGTAAATTACGGGGGAGTTTTGGAACTGATAGTTACCTTGATTACCGATTGCATAGCTGTAGCGGTAACGTAATCCGTTTTCAATAAAGTTATATTGACTTGGGTAGGTGTTGGTTTCAGGCATAACCATGCCGCTTGAATATTGTGTTGAATAAATAGGGCCAGCCATATTAGGATTTACGTAAGAATTAGTTGGGCTGAACATCATTGAGTATTTGGCGTTTGCCGCTTTACCGTAATAACCACTTCCGCCGTTTACACCATTAGATGTAAAGACGCCGTTCTGAAGATCCCAACCAGAATAACCGTTTCCATTATAAGCGGCTGTGGTATATATAAATGTTTGGTATGTGTAGTTAGGCTTGTACATGTACATAATCTCATAGCACATGTGTAGCTTGTGACGACCATAGTTAGATGTTCCAGCGCTTGTAAATGTAATAGGACCACCATTTACAGACGTACTTAGCTGGATAGTATTTGTACCAGCGTTAATAACATAATAAACTTGGAAACGGCTTAAGCCACCAATTGCAGTATCGCCTGAAGGAGGAACATATACCACCGTGTCGTTTGTGTGAAGACCGTGGTTTGACCATGTAATTGTGTTTGCTGAAGTGCTTACATCCGATGATTTAAACTTCAAGAAATAACCAGACTGCCACTGTTCTGTTTCAGTCATGGTGCTATCAATTGTAAAGTTATCAGCGAGGGTCTGTGTGTAGTCTACGTATGGACGACCGTCAGGTGCTGTAGTAGTTGTGCTTGTTAGAGTAATCTGCTTTACGCCAATTGTATTAACTGCGTAGAAGTTTGTGTTGACAGCAAAACCATGAGTTGCAACTGTATTGACAGTAATGTTTGATGGGTTAGCGCCATCAGATACTAGACCAACGGAAGTATCGTACGGGATGTTTGAGCCGGCGTAGAACTGTCCCGGAGTAACGGCGGTATAAGGAGTGCTAATGTCTCCTGAAATCGGAACGGTGTAAGAAGCCTTATACGTAAAAGATGTAGTTGTAGGGACTGTCTGAATAAGGAATTGACCTTCAGCGGCTACATAACTCAAGCCACGAACGTCAATAGGGGTTCCTTGCACAAGTCCATGAGGAGCGTTTGTATTAACTACAAAAACGTTAGAATTTGCTGTTGCAATAACGGATGTAACTCCGCTTAGGATTGAGTCAGCGTCTGCTGTATAAAACGCTGGAACGTTATTAGAGAGTTCAAGGGTTTCCCACTTAGTTGTCTGCAGGCCGTATTCAAAGTCGGTATCAATAAGGGCTTGTGGGGTTGATACACGGAGCTTATGTACCGGGTCTAGAAGTTCCTCAACCGGACTAAAGTTAGAGTTGAAGTTAGACAAATATTGGGACATTACAATACCTTCCAGCCATAAGTACTACCAGTGTATGTTAGTACAATTGTAGCATAACTAATGTTTAAAATAAGACTCTGGAGAGCCCCAGAGATGTTTTCTGCCGCAGAAGTGACCGTTAGAGGTAATGCTCCCCAAGTTCCATTGACATCTACAAAGGTGACCGTAGCCCCAACAGATGGGGATGCCGGAAGAGTTACAGTAAATGAACCGGCGGTTGTATTTGCAATAATTGCATCGTTGTTTACGGCAGTGTAGTTAGCAGTCTTACTTACCCAGTTCTGGGTGCTTCCGCCACCGCCACCGCCTGAGACTTCAACCCAAGCGCTTGAGTAGTAGATGAATAACTGATCAGTTGCTGAGTCAAACCAAAGAGCACCAGCCTGTGTTGTTGCAGGAGGAGTATCTGATGTATAGATGTTTGATCCTGTTGGACCTTGCGCTCCAGTAGCACCGGTAGGACCAGTAGGACCAGTGGCACCCGTTAGACCCGTTGAACCTGACGGTCCTGTAGGACCTGTGGCTCCAGTAAGACCTGTAGGACCTGTGGCTCCAGTAGCACCAATAGCACCTACAGCACCATCGAGGTTAACTGTCCATGTGGAGTAGGTTCCTGATCCAACGCTTTTTGTTACAGCAAGGGTGACGATACCTGTTCCAGATGAGTAACTTACGACATCGCCAATAAAATAATTAGATGTAGAGTTTGCAACAATTACGGATTGCTGAATGGAGTACTGAAGACCCGTACCAATGTTAAAACTTTGGTTTCCGCTAACAGGCAGAGAGATTGTCGCAGTAGAGCCTGTTTGGTACTTATCACCAATTGGACCTGTTGGTCCTGTAGCTCCTGTTGGACCAGTAGGACCTGTAGGTCCTGTTACAGTTGATGCTGCTCCAGTAGCTCCTGTTGCGCCAGTAGGGCCCGTAGGACCTGTTACACCCTGAGCACCTGTGGGGCCTGTTGGACCTGTAGGTCCAGTCGCTCCTGTAGGTCCAGTAGGTCCAGTAACAGTAGATGCAGCACCAGTAGCACCCGTTGGGCCAGTTGGTCCTGTGTAGCCTGTTGGTCCTGTAGGACCGGTTGGTCCTGCAGCACCTGTTGGCCCAATAGGACCGGAGGAGTACGTTAGGGACGTCCAAGCAAGTGAACCAGTACCTACTTTAAACTTTCCAGTGTCTGTTTCTAAACCAAGCTCACCAATAGCAAGTGTAGGGTTAGCGGAGGTCCAGTTGGCGGCAGTGTCACGCCTAAATTGGATTTGAATAGCCATTGTACTAGTTTACCTCATCCCGTCGCTGTTCCTGCATTGATTGAGGTAATGCCGCCATAATTTGATGTGGCACTCCCACCATCTACCTCTATCAATGCCGGTCCAGCAGGTCCTGTAGGTCCTGTAGGTCCTGCACTTGAGCCACTGCCTGCGGAATTAACCCAACCAGACGCTGTGTAGACTCTTACATTTCCAGTAGAAGTATTATAATAAATGTCTCCAATATTGGCAGTGCCGGGATCGGAAGCCGAATTTAATATATTAAGGGGCGTAAGAAACTTACGTGACACCTTTTACTCCTAGCCGAATACTACTACACGGATTTGGTTCGTTGTAGGTGCTGCTGCAAATGCTACTGTAAGTGTGTTTGTAGTAGAATGCGTTACATCTGCAAAATACTCTACATTTGTAGAGTTATCATACAGCGTTACCTGAACGTCTTTTGTTCCGAGATTGTGTGTGACAGTAAATGATGTGGTTGCTCCATCACCGATAGAAGCAGCATACTTGCGTACAACTACTGTGGTATCAATAGCTACGTTATTAGAGTTAACAACGATACCTGAACCAGCACCTACATAAAGACCGTTTGAGTCTGTCACCAAACCTGAGGTTGTAGCAAGCTTGATAAGGGCACCAGAGGAGTTGGTAGTTAAACCACCTGTGCTTGTAGGGTTAAGGGTAAGACCCGAGGAAGATGTTGCTAAACCAGAGGTTGAAGGCAAGAGAATAGATGCTCCTGAAGCACCTGTCTGCAAACCGCCAGTTGAAAGAGGAGTGAAGGTGAAGTTAGAACCTGTAAGGGTTACGCCGTTAGAGGCGGTGTAGGTTCCAGCACCAGAGAACTGAGAAAACTCAATGTTATCTGTACCAATTTTAATTGCCTTTGGAGGCGTGGTAGCAGTACCTGAATCAATCTGAGACCAACCCTGTGATGTTTGAGAGGTAGTTCCAGGCACACCTGATACAAAGATAAAGTCACCAGCAGTTACCTGACCGGGGATATGGTTGTTTGCGTCAACTGCACGAGTAAGAACTGTCGCTACGCCTGTAGTACCTGCTGTAGTAACTGTGTAAATACCGTTTTGAGTCTTGGTAGTCTGGTTCTTTACAAGAACACGATCATTGACTTGTAGAGTGTACCCATCAATTGCTGATGTTCCCGTAACTGTATTAGTAAGTGTTGCGCCAATACCTAAACCTTGTGAAGTATCCGCAGAGCCATTAGCGTATGTCCACGCAAGGTTAGAAATAGTAGCTACTAATGCTGAGTCGTGAACGTTAAGGCCTTGAGCGATACCATCTACGTAGTTTTTAGTTGCAGCATCTTGTGCGGCTGTTGGGTCAGCAAGGTTAGTTAAGCGCTGTGAACCAAAGTTAACAGCTGCAACAGGTGAACTGAATACATCAAGAGTAAATGATGAAGGTGTGAACCCGTGTACGTGACCCGCATCCGATGCAATTCCTGTAGCTCCAGCAGAACTTGTTGTTCCGTTTACTGCGCTTGCGGCGTTAGTAGAAAGTGATGGGGTACCGTGGGTGTGGTCTGAGTGAGCCACTGTTGTAGCGGTACCGCTTGATGCTGTAAGTCCGTAAGAAGTAGTTGAAGTTACTGTTCCAAAACCAGGGCCAGCGTGTGTATGGTCCGCACGAGCAAAGTTAGTAGAGCTTCCATCTGAAGACGTACCTGAAATTGTTACTGAGGTTGACTGTCCGGAACCAAAATTGTCTACTTGCTGCCAAGTTGTACCGTTTGAATAATAAATTAAGAAATTATCTGTTGCGTAGAAGAAAGTTCCTGAGGCCACTGCTGAAGCTGAAGGGCGTGAAGCTAATGCTCCAGCACTAATTCCACCAGCAAGTGCCCAAGCTGTGCCATTCCAAATATATAAGCCGTTAAGAGCCGTATCGTAGTAAATCTGACCAACAACAGGAGATGTTGGCGCAGTAGCAAGGTTTTGAATACGAGCATTCTGAAGCTCAAGTTTATTCAGATTAATAGGGGTTAAGAAACTACGTGCCATTTATATTTTCTCCTTATGAGAGGTAAGCATGTCCACTAAAAGCTGCGGTAAATGTTAACACAAGACTGTTACTATCTAGGTAGTTAACTTCACCTTCTACGTGACTACCCCCCGAGTCTACAACAGTTGTGTTTGGATAAAAGTTTAAATTATGGACAATTGTCCACGTTGAGGCCGGTGTATTTTGAGTGTAGGTATAGGCCACTGCCTGGACAGGGTTTACAAGGTTGGTTAGTGTAATGGGGGCGTTCTGGGTTATGGTTACTGCCGGCTGTTCACACGTACCGCAAGTACAAGCGCTAGTTCCACTGCAGTTATAGGTTATTGTTGTTTGGGCAGAGGTGTCTGAAGGGGTCCATACTTGTGGGCTCATACTGCACCATATCCATAAGAATTAGTTACTGATGGGAAGGTATACACTTTGCCTCCAAAATAGGTCTTAATTTTTCCTGATGGGTCTGTGAGGCGTAGGTCATAGTAAGACGTCTTTGGTAAGGTTTCAGTTACACTTCCTGGCAAGCTTAACGCCAAAATAGTTGGGTACGTGCCACCTGAGGCTGTAATCTTGCCAATAGTAAATGTTCCAAGAACAACTGGACCAACTTGAGAAAATTCGCTGTTCTGGTAGAGTACGATCTCTGACTTTGCCGTGTAGCCGGAAAGGTCGAAATTGAACCCAAAATCTTGAATAAAATCGTCTCCCGAGTACATTTCTAAATCCTGTACAAGGATTGGCTCTTGAGGGGTCTCGTCTCCATATGTAGGGGTTGGTAGCATAACACGTTGTGGTAATGACCAGTCGTCAATCTCTTGTGGCCTATAGATAGGAACATAGCGGTTTGTAAGACGGCTGATTCTGCGAAGAGTGCCAACCTCAATACGGTATAGGCCAATGTTAAGCATCTGGCAAAGCTCACGATATTGAGCTCTACGGTCTTCAACAATCTGTGTGAGCTGACGATAACGCTCAGAACGTGGGATGTTAACACCATCTGGAGAGATGATATCAATGTCAAATGAGGAGTCGTTAGCAAGAGTTGTTAGTGCAAGTGTTGAGGCTAAGATGACCACTGGGTACTCGTCGATAGAAGGCAAGAATGCTAGCTGAGTAATGGAGCTGCCAAGGCTTGTTGTAGCGTGGCGTGTATGTTGCTGAAATGCGGTATCAATATAGTAAGCTATCTCAGAATCTGTAAAGTAACGGTAAGCCTGCCCGGCCACTGTGATAACTGAGTTGTTCACTGGCGTATTAGCCACTGGGAAAGTTAGAACGCCCACTGCCTCTTCAATGATTGCTACAGATGATACATCTGTGCCATTTACTTTAACTACTAGCGTAGATCCCTGTAGTGGGGCTTGTGAAAGCTGGAAACGTTTTGTAGATCCGTCCCCTGTAAATGTGTCAACAAAGGTTCTGGCGGTATCCCCAATTTCTGCCCTTAAGCGGTCAGAAAGAGTCTGTAATGTTGCCACAAATCCTCCGTAAATTCGGTTGCCCTAATTATCCATTTAAATCTCTAATTAGTCTCATTAAATAAAAAGGCCCACTCCGACAGGAGGGCAGTTGTCGGAGTGGACTGCTAGAGGTGCGGCTGATTAAGCCCGGTCGTACACGTAACCCTTTTCTTTAAGGTGTGCCGCTACGTGCTTTGCAACTTTGTACTTCTTACCGGCCTTAAAATCATAGTTATTGCCAGCTCCGATGGTCATTGCCTGAATATCTTCAGCAACGCGGATGACTTCGAATTCATCGTTAAGCTCTACGCCTACGGACTCTACATCATCGACAACTGTGGTTGTTGCCTTCTTAGGTGTTGTAGCATCGACAATCTCTGTCTCTGCTTCATATGCAGCTGCTTGGGTTGCCATTGAGAGTTCAGTGGCACGCTGTGCTTGCTGCTCAGCTACAGACTTGATTTGTTCCTCACGCTGACGTCCTGTGACGTCTCCGACTTTTGCTTTTGACACGATTAGTGTTCTCCTTGTAGTTTAGTTGGGGTGGGGGCCGGTTTCCCGGCCCCCTATTAAATTAGTTGGTTTCTGCGATAACTACAGACTGATCGGTGATGAGACCGAGACCGTAGATTGCGTACCAAGCAAGTGCATGCTCACGACCGAAGTCGAGGATACCACCATCGCGAAGCTCAACAGGAAGTGAGATCGCGTGACCGAATGCGTTATCTCCAATGAAGATAGCTGAGTAACGATCGTATGCACCGTTACCATTCTTTGTTGTAGGTGTTGTGTAACCTCCACCAGTTGGGTAAACGATAGATGCAGGATCTACAGCTGTATCAGTTGTGTAGCCTGTACCAGAACCGTTTGGAACCTTCTGGATCTGTGTTGTCTCAATGAAGACTGTGTCGTACAAACGACCGATTTCACCGAGCATGAAGTTACCTGGAGCTGCGTACTTTGTTACTTCGATGAACTCAGCATTGTCACGAAGACGACGTGACTGGTGAGGGTGAACAAAAGCAACGTAGGTCTCGCCCAACCGTGGGATGTTCTTGGTTGAGAGTGTCTCAACTGCATCCTTGACAGTGTGTGGTGAGAGGTATGAAGCACCTGTAAGAGAAGCACGTGATGTGCCTGTTGTACCGTATTGGTACCAAGCGTTAACAGCGTTAACGTTTGAACGGTCTTCACCGTAGATTACAGATGATGCTGCCATAAGTGTATCGCGAGCCTGACCATCAAGATAGAGAGCCATGTTGCGGCCAAGAAGGCGTGAAGCTGATGCCATAACGTCATCAAATGATGCGTTAAGGAGGAGCTCAGATACTGCGATTGCGTATCCATGCTCAGCAACAGTGATTGAGAACTGTTGTGCAGTCAATGCGCTTGTAGACATACGGACACCTTCAACAAGAGCTGAAGCTGATCCGAGGTTGTTGTAACGCATGAAGTTGATCTGGAGACCAGGTGCAACGCCAAGTTCTGTCTTCTTAACAGCGAACTGTTCGAAGCGAAGGATAGGCATTGACTGGAAAAGGATTTCCTTTGACCAGATTGTCTGAATTGCTTGTGTAAGCTGGCTGTTTGCGCCAGAGTACGCGGTAGGTGCTGCGGCTAAGTTGCCGGTACCTGTTACGGCTGATGCCATGTCGGTCTTACTCCTTGTTCATATATATGTTAGAGGGGGTAAAAAAGTATCTTATCCGAAGATACCCTTTTGTGGTTGCGCTGCGTTTCCTAACAGCTTTGCACGATGTTTGGCGTATTCTGTAGCCGACATAGCAGCAATTTGTTCCGCTGTGAACTGTTGAGGATCCGAATTGTTTTCCATTACTGGTGGCAACGAGACCTTTGTTCCAACCATCTCACGACGGGCGTTCTGCAAAGTGCTTGCTGCCGATTCTAGGATCTTAGCTGTACGATCTCTAAGTCCTGTAATACTAGCTTCGATCTCATCAGGAGTATTACCTGAAATAAGATCTAGGAGTTCAGGCATGATATTGTCCTGCTCCTCATTAATGCGGCGGGTGCGATATTCAGTAAGCTCTGAATGTTGACGCTCACGCTCTAATAGCAAGAAAGCTTTCTCGCGCTCACGGCGCTCTTCCTCTAGCTTTGTTGCCCATTCTTTTTCTTTAAGCTCTAGAAGCTGGCGTGTATCCAATTCAGCTTCTGCTTGACGTTTTGATTCTGCTTCAAGCTCGGCTTTTCTAGCAGCTTCTTCAGCTAAACGCTCTTCGCGTTCTTTCTTAAGAATGTTAACTTCTTCCTTAAGAGAATCGATCTGAGGGTAGAGCTTTGATTTTTCCTGCTCACGCACTCTTTTTAGATCGTCTTCTGTGTAGCTCTTCTGTTCAACAAACTGTTGAGAAATTGTCTGACCCTCAGTTGCATTTGGAACGTCTGAAAGAAACGCTTCCTGTGCTTCTGCAGAATCAACAACATTAGTTGTTTCTGACATGGTTAGTCCTTAGGTTTAAGAGGTCGTTGTCCGATTTAGTGCCACGATGACCTACGGGATGGTTTGGTATATAGCCTGTCAAATATTTGAGGTATTGTCAGGCTAAATTAGTTGTTTTCTCCTTTGAACCCATCATCTGCTCCCCCACCCTTTTCTGGTGTACGCCATTGTGGAAGTTTAGTTCCATATGCCTTTGTTACCAGGTCGGTTTGCATTTGGGCCAAAGTTTGTTCTTCGAACGGAGTGATGACTCCAGGTTGGCCTAGAGGTCCAGGACCTGTGCCATCTGCTGGTGCTTGTCCCTTTGGAAGTGTTCCATCAGGCATCATTCCGGTCAAAGATACGATAGCAGAGGTAATCTGCTGTGTGATGAGGTTCAAAGCGCCATCGGCCTTTGCATCATCAATCAATTCTGCACGAATCTCTTCAAGCTTTTCATCTGGGAACTCCTCGCCTAGCTGGCGTAGGGCACCCTTACGGCTTTCAAGCTTAAGTGCCATCTTGGTCTGAATCTCATTCAAGACGATCAACTTATCGAGTGGGAGAGGCTGTGGGAAGTGAACATCGGTCTGATAAGTAATTGGATCATTAAGATCAAGCTGTGTGAGCTGTGTATCACTAATTGGGCCGTTATATAGAGGATTATAGGTAAAGACGTTTGGTTCTTTGAAAGCTAAGGTCTTAAGAACTAGCTCATTAATGCGACGTAGACCTTCTCCATACTGAACAAGCTTCTGTTGGTAGCGATTCATCAAAGGCTGGTACTGAATGGAGAGGGCTACACCAGAGGTATTAGAGATTGGCTGTACTTGACCAAGAGCGGTCTCTGGTACGCCGATCATCTCGTGCATAGCTGTTTTCAAAACCTGTAGGTACTCCATAGCACCCTGGAGGCCTTGTCCGCCACCTTCTAGGTTAAATACCTGTGCATCCTTTGGAAGACCGCCCCAAACCTTCTTAGGGCCCTTCTCAAGGGCAGAAGCCTTAGCTCCGGTGATAACTGTGACCGGTGCAGCGTGGTAGTTAATGATGTCTGCAATATCTGTAGCTGTTTCGTTATATGCGCGGTTTAGCGTAATAACGTCGTGGCAATCGGATAGTCCCCAAGGTGATCCAGATACAAGCACATTTGGAATGTGGATGATTGGAACAACACCGATTGGGTTAGGACGAGAGTCGATTAGCTCATCGTTGATGTACTCTTCAATACGATCATCAGTCAAGATCTCTGTATATGTGTAGACCTGGCGTGTGCCCTCTACAGAAGTACCCCAGAAACGATACTTGAGCTTAAAGCGAATCAAACGTGAGCGATCATGTGGGTGGAACTCTGGGAAACAGAAAGATGAGTTAAGCGGAAGGATACGTACACGTCCTGGGTGCACCATACCTGTAGAGTCGTCATAAGGCTCTTCATAAGCTACTTTTACAAAGCAGTCGCCAGATACTCCGCCTTGCTGGCCCATCTCCCAAAGAACATTGTTCTTGGCGTTATCAATTTCCCAAACGCGCTTTAGAATGTCTGGAACGATTGCTTCTGTAGCAACAGGTGAACGGAATGAAACTCCGCGACCAAATGTAAAGTTAATGATGTAATCGGTAAACGCACGATAATAGTTGTATACCATTTGTGATTCGCCAGTCTCACGGCGATAGGACCAGTGGTGTCCTAGATACATTGCCCAGTTAAGTGAATAACGATTTAGACGAGGGCCGTGTACTTCAAACTCTTCGTCTGCTAGTTCTACAAGACCAAGAGGTGAAATTGAGATGGTTAAGTCAGATGACGCCGCCCTGTAGGACGGAGGTGAAAAGTCAATACCACCACTCATTAATTAATCCTATTCATTGATAGTCAGGCCCTGCCCCCAGTAACTGAGGCAGGGATTGACTTAGTATACAGTAGTTTAGTCTTGGACTGATGCAGGGTTCATGCGTGTGTAGTGTGAACCGCTGCGGACTACTTCTTCGATAACAATCTGGGAATGATCACCAAAATTGCCTTGTGCAAACTCGCCAAGATATGTTGGAGCTTCAACCCATGAAGCAGAGCCTACGTGAGCACGCTCCTTCATTGTCTCTTCTGGGTACTTCTCCATGACGTTCATGTTGTGGTTAGGACGTCCAGCTGGAGTGTCATAACCTTGATCCAAGCCAAGTTGGAAATCGTTTGGAACGTCTGTATCTGTTGCAACGCCTTCTTCAAAACGAAGTGGGCCACGGAGGCCTGGAGTTGCTGGGCTGAACTTGCGTTCGTATGATGTACCAGGGCGCTCAGGGAACTGAGGGACTGGTGCGATATTCTCTGCCATTTTTTCTCCTATAGGGATTTGGGATTGAGGTCCTCAGGCATAATTCTGAGGCTTGTTTAAGTACTTGTAGGGCTAAACTCAGAAAAAAGGTGAAGCGCTTACTTCTATAGTAGGCATAACCATCTCCTGGGTTAAAGAACAAGCCAAAGCCAATGAGTCAACAAAATCATCATGGGCATGTGCCTCATCAGGAGCCGCAACTAAGAAGTTAGGTCCTTTGTACTGAATTTCAGCATCTACCATCTGTTGATAAAACTTTTTCCAGATTCTAAGCCTACGGGTCTTAGCATGGGCTGGCCAAGATACAAGTCCGCGTTGAATTAAAGACTGTAGGTGTTTCCACCGTTTTGTCTGCTCTGATGGACTAGAGGTTACTGGAATGACATTTGCCCTAGGCATAAGAATCTTAAGGCGCTGCGCTACAGCATCTCCTACACCATTGGAGTCAACACCGATAGCTAGTACATCGTAGTTAGACAAGAACTGCTGGATCTGGAAGTACTGCTCTTCCCAGTCATCTCCCTGTAGCTCTAGCCAGTTGAGCACTCTATGGTCATAGTAACCGTACTCATCTGGTCTATCCCAGTCTACCCAGACTACAGTTACAACTGTTGAGTCCATCTTACGTGCTGGATCGATGCCAACCACAACCGGTGAACGGAAATAGTTCTTTACTAGCTCTTGTGAGGTATCTCCAAGCTCATCCATGATATTTGAGGTAATAAACATACCGCGTTCCAACAACCACTTACAGCTGTAGGAAAGTTGGAACTCATCGGAGTCCTCGCCAATGCGAAGCATCTCCTTCTTAATAAACTTCTTATAGTTATCGTTGAACTTAGATACGTCTTTCCAGTCCCACTGGAAGTGGTTCTGCTTTGAACGTGTTCCGGTCTGCCTACGCTTGTTTAGCTGGATAGCTTTGTAGAAGTTGTTCTTGTGCGTAGTTGGTGTGCCTGTCTTAACCATTGTGGCGTTGTAGTACGCACCCATAGGTGCAATTGACTTAGCAACCACAAAGTCATCAGCTTCTTGACACTCATCAATGATAATTAAGTGGAACGACTTAGATTCGATCTTAGCTCGTGGGTTAGCAGTCATCATCATAAGAGTTGAGCCAGAACGCTTTAGCTTAAGGTTTCTTACAACTCCCGGCGTCTTTGTAGGGATATCGTCGATTTCAGGATCCCCAAATACTTCCATAGCTCTCTCGCTAGTTAATCTGGATACTGTACGGCCGTATAGTGTTTCTACCTGGTTTTGTACAGGTGCAAACATTCCCACCCAGATTCCATCACCAAACTTACCTAAAAGATCTGGATACATCAAAGCTAGGCGGGGAAGGATAACCATGAGAGTAGCAACGGTATTAGCAATAGTTTCAGACTTACCGGACTGACGAGCGGCAAGAGCGGTGATTTCTTCACCATCATTAATAATTACAGACTCGATAATACGTCGTGCTAGTGGAACTTGGTACGGGTGAAGCTCATGTCCAACAAGCAGCTTCATGAAGTCTAGAATCTTATCAATCAAAGCTTTAACAAATTCCTTAGAGAGCTCGTCTAGCTCCTCAACTTCTTCCTCTTCAGGCAGGGAACCTTCTTCTAAATCCTCTGGGTAATCTTCAGGATCAACCTCATCAAAGGTATCGTCTAAGTCTTCGTCAAACTCTTCGCTCACTTGATAGCTCTCTCTTTCAAAGCATTTAATACCGCATGCAATGCTTCTGCGGCAATTCTTGCTTCTTCTAGTGAATCTATATATTCTGTCTTTTGCCATGTAGATAAGTTGCGTCCACATGAGTAAATTAATTGATCTACCCAAGTAATTAGCTCTGGAGTAGGAATCTTGGCTACGCGCTTCTCAACTTTAGTAAGTTCACGCTCAACTGGTTTCTTAAATATCTTCTTCACCTCGAATTGTGTCCCAATCTACTTCATCGAATTTCATACCACGACCAACAATAGCACGGGTTAGTGCTTCACCTTCAGGTAGTGATTTACCCCACTTACCTACAACAATAGCTAGGCGCGTTAGTGGGAGTCTAATAGCTACTCCATTACCCGCACGGTATGGATGCTCGATTTCTTGAGTTTCTGCTTTATCTGTAAAACCCTTAAACTTTATAGGGTATACAAGTGTGTGCCAGTAAAACTTACCGACATCATGCGTCTTCGCCATTTACATTGCCCCCACAAATGTGATCTGGAATCTTATTCTCATATAAGAATTGATTGCACAACCTGCACTTAAATATCTTTGGTTCTACAAAGTTATTCTGTGCTGTGCCCCCAATTGGTACATCTTCATCAAATGGAACGTAGTCAGTGACTATTTCCGGTTCTTTTGTTAGCTCTGGTGGAAATGGTCCCTTAGGACTGTGAGCTGTCTTCGGAACTGGGTGCCCCTGCTTCGTCACTATTCTTTGTACTCGCATCAGCTGCTTTCTTCTTAGGAGTGACCTTCTCTTTTACTGCTTCAACAATTTTTTCAACTTTTGCTTCAAGCTTCTTAACATAGTCGATATTTTCATTCAAAAACCATGGAAGGTGTGATACGCAGAAGTTCTGGCTATTAGCGCCTGGATTCTTAACAATGTATGCCGCTTGAGCGTCGCAATTGTCGCATTTGTCCATTTTTGGTCCTTTCGGGTTGAAAACCTAGTATCTCATACATATTAGGTAGTTGCATATCTACTGTATTTACTGCTACAGTAAGAACGAGGATAAAACCTCAACACTAGCTACGTAACAAAAGAGTTGCAACTGCCCTGGTAGAAAGAGACCGGGCTGCTGGGGATCAAGTGACAGTTGGTCAACAGTTCGGGTTGGCTCTCTAGCCTAGGAGATAGTGTGTTATTAAATGATAAACGAAAGCATCTAGCCCTAACCATAAGCGTACTACTATCGCTTACCAACCTAATGGTAGTGCCAGCTAAAGCAGCTGCGCCCGTAATCCAAAGGTGCTTAACCCCAATCGGGGAATATAAGTTAGCCAAAAAACTCACGCCAACTCAGCTCTACGAGGTTCTAAGCTTTGTGGGGTTTAAGGGTCATGCCCTTAAGGTAGCGTGGGCTGTGGCTATGAAGGAGACCCACGGCAACCCTCTTGCCCACAATTTCAACCCACACACAGGAGATAACTCCTATGGGGTCTTCCAGATTAACCTTTACGGGGCTTTAAAGGGCCGTGTGAAGGCTTTTGGGCTCAAGTCAGCTAAAGACCTTACAGATCCGGTTACGAACGCTGTAATCGCCTACAGAATGAGTTCTGGGGGTAAGAACTGGTCACCTTGGCACGCTAACCCAGGTGAGCGTGACCATAAGCTAGTTCAGCAGTGGATGAAGCTCTGCCCTAAAATTTTGGCAGCTTAGACCAACAATAAAGGAGGCCCCGTAACTGGGGCCTTCTTATTAGTCTGATAATCCATCATCAAAGTGCTCTGGACGTGGTTTTATCATGTCTGCAAGAATTGCGTTGTTACATTCAGAGCATGTGTTGCCGTGACCAAGATTTCTTGATTTATACGCACTTTTTCCTTTACGCTGAAAATCTACAAAATGCTCCATTGCCCACTCCGGTTCCATTGGTTTATTCACTTTTTACCAGCTCTGCGCTTGTTCTCCTTGGCAGTATTCTTTCCATGCTTGAGCGGGCGCAGATTGCTGGCAGAATCATTATCATGATTGTTGTCTTTATGGTCAACATCTGTACCACGAGATAGCTTACCGTGCTTCTTTTCATATTTAGCACGAGCAGCATTTTCAGAAGTAGTGTGCCACTTACCGCTTGAGTCTTTATAGTGCTTAATGATAATTTTGCGGCCGCCATTAGCAGCAGACCCTTTATATTCTTTACCGCCAGCTACCTCTTTTTTCTTAGCAGTCATTCTGCCCCCTTCTTATAAAACTTATGGTTATTTATAGTGCTTTCAATAGCCTGTGCTTGAGTTCTAGTTTTTCCCGCGCCTTTAGACATAACTTTATTTGGGGTGTACTTAGGACTTAAGTTTCTTCCTTCTTCCTCTGTTATGTTTCCAGAGAGAACCGCACTATGTATATCTACAAGATTTGGCGTACCGCCATTTCTTGCCGGTTTAGTACCCTCAACAGGTTCTTTTCCTCCCGCAACACGGATCTCATTAGCTAAAGCCTGTAGCCTTGCGTGAGTAAAATGTTGAGACCTAGTTGCCATTAGTAATCTCCTGACAATTGTTTTTCAACACACTCTGGACAATCTCTAACCGAAGTATTTTCTCCCACAGAACCTAAGTATTTTGATTTATCTGGGTCTTTGTCAACGGTACCACAAAGAGCTGGATGAGTATGAGGTGTTGTACCCCATTTCCAAAAATGAGCATAATTTAAACTATCATCTTGATTGTTTGCTTGATTGTTTGCATTATCAGGTAGCGGCAGGCTTTCATGCTCAATACTCCCAACTTTAAAGTCAGTATTGTTGCGACCCATTACTTTTTCTTCTTGCCTTTATTCTTATTAGAGATAGCAGCAGCCTTCTTCTTAGCATCAGCTTTAGAAGATGCACCCCATGCTTGAAGTGAGAGTAGGAGGCGGGTAGGCTCTCCATTAGGCTTGTGCTCAGGGCCAGGCATGTTACCCATACGGGCTAGGAAAGAAGCACGACGAGGATTGTCGCCCTTCTTTACAGGAGCTTTAAGGTCATGACCTTCAGCTTTAGCAGAGGCACGACCCTTAGCGTTTAATCCGCCTTTAGGGTTCTGACCCTCTTTACGTGTCCAAGCAGCAGACTTATGATGTTCTTTTTTCTTAGTAGTCATTAGTTATCCCTACACATAGAGCACATACCGTCTTCACCTTGGCTTTCGCCATGTAAAGAGTTGTGAAATTCTTCAAGCCTATTAACATCTTGA
>Ga0208872_1000075_pt1 | contig 100631 bp, 94 predicted proteins | sample CryBogCBH12Aug08_FD_185508 | JGI IMG/M metagenome (GOLD analysis project Ga0208872, IMG submission 185508) | Freshwater microbial communities from Crystal Bog, Wisconsin, USA - CBH12Aug08 (SPAdes) | ecosystem: Environmental > Aquatic > Freshwater > Lake | place: Crystal Bog, Wisconsin, USA...
GATCTCGTCGATTCCACTGAGTATCCGTACTCAAAGCCCAGAGCGGCGTACTCGCTCAGCGACGAGTCGCGAACGGTGAAAAAGCCCTTTGCGTCCTTCAGGTGTGACAGGGGGACCCATTCGTTTCCGTTGGCGTAGTCAATGAGGGCGGCGTGGCGGTGCGAGAACGTGCCACGTCGAGAGTCCTGTCCCATCAAACGAACGTTGGTGCCTTCGAGCACCAGTGAACCAAAGGCCATCGCTTCACCCAGTGCCCAGTCCACCTCGCCCTCGGCGACCATCTGCGCTCGTTGAGCGAACTGGCGCTCGAGCTTCGGGTGCACCGTGAAGCCCTCGGGTGCCGTCGCTGTCGCGGCGGCAACTTCCAAGAGCGCCGATTCCGCTACTCCCGTACCGGGAGCGGCGACGTCGTCAGGAATCTCCGCCAGTGGTACGCCGTCGAGCACCGGCTTCGGGATCGTGCGCACCTCATCGAGAACCGATTGCAGGCGCTCGTTAAAGCCGTCCAAGGATTTCTCGGCTTCCTCCAACGTGATGTCACCACGACGCACCAGGGTTTCGGTGTAGAGCTTCCGAACGGATCGCGTCTGGTCGATGATCTTGTACATCAACGGCTGGGTGTAACTCGGGTCGTCACCTTCGTTGTGACCGTGACGTCGGTAACACACGAGGTCGATCACGACGTCGCGGTGGAACGTCTCGCGGTAGGCAAAGGCCAGCAGTGCGGCACGGGCGCACGCCTCGGGGTCGTCGCCATTGACGTGGAAGATGGGAGCTTGAATCATCTTGGCCACGTCCGTGGGATAGAAACTCGATCGCGATGATTCGGGAGCCGTCGTAAAGCCCACCTGGTTATTGATCACGAGGTGGATGGCGCCACCAATGTGATAGCCCGACAGCTGACTTAAGTTCAGCGTTTCGGCCACGACTCCCTGGCCGGCAAAGGCCGCATCGCCATGAATGAGAATGGCGAGATACGGGAAGACATCGGGCACCTCGGTCTTTTCTGCTCCGTCACCGGGTGTGAGTACGAGGTCTTGTTTTGCGCGCACGATGCCCTCAACGACCGGGCTCACGGCTTCGAGGTGCGAGGGGTTCGACGCCATCGACACGTCAATGGTGGCCCCGGAAGGACTGCGGAATTCCCCGGACGCACCCTTGTGATACTTGACGTCGCCCGAACCTTGCACACTCTCCGGATCGAGGTTGCCTTCGAACTCAGAGAAAATGTCGGAGTAGCTCTTGCCCACCACGTTCGCGAGCACATTGAGCCGGCCGCGGTGCGCCATGCCGATGACGCCTTCACGCAGACCTCGGTCTGCGGCGGCCGCGAGAATGGCGTCCAACATCACGATGGTGGACTCCCCGCCTTCGAGGCCGAAACGCTTCTGTCCGACGTAGCGCGTGTGCAGGAACCGCTCAAAAACTTCGGCCGCGCTCAACTGATCCAAGATGCGGCGCTGCTGTTCAGCACTCGGCGTAAAGGGAACACCCTCGACCTGTTGCTGGATCCACTTCTTCTGCGCTGGATCCATGATGTGGCCGTATTCCACGCCGATCGTGCGGCAATAGGCCGATCTGAGAATCGAGAGGATTTCCTCCAACGTGGCCTCACGCTTGCCGGCAAGGCCGTCGACGATGAAGGTGCGTTGCAAGTCCCAAATTGTGAGTCCGTACGTCGCCAAATCCAACTCCGGGTGCAGTGGCGGCGGATCCGAATGCAGAGGGTCCAAGTGGGCGTTGAGATGACCTCGAACGCGGTACATGTTGATGAGTTCCTGAACGCGAATCTGCTTCAAGATGCGTTCGTCATCGCCATCGGCGGTCACGGCATTGTGATCCTTAGCCCAGCGAGCGGGTTCATAGGGAATGCCGAGTGACGCGAAGACATCGTCGTAGAAGTGGTGATCGCCCGTGAGGCACTCCGCGACGTACTTGAGGAACATGCCGCTCTCGGCGCCCTGAATAATTCGGTGATCGTACGTGGACGTGAGGGTCAGCACTTTTCCCACCCCCATCGCGGCGAGCGCGCGCGGGTCGGCCGCTTCGAAGCCCGCGGGCCACCCGAGGGCGCCCACGCCAAAAATCGCACCTTGACCGGGCATCAGGCGCGGGACCGACTGGACGGTGCCAATGGTGCCCGGATTCGTCAGCGACACCGTCGCACCCGCGAAGTCGTCGGCGCCTGCGGTACCGGTGTGGACCTTGCGCACCATCTCCTCATACGCGAGCAGGAAGCCCCGAAAGTCCAGGGTGTCGGCGTCACGAATCACCGGCACCAACAAGTTGCGGGTGCCGTCACTCTTCTCAACGTCGACGGCGAGACCGAGTCCGACGTGCTCGTTTCGTCGCACTCCCGGTGTGCCCTTTTCGTCCACCGCGTCGACGAACGTGGCGTTGAGTGAGGGGACTTTCTTGAGGCCCTGAATCATGGCGAACGCAATGAAGTGAGTGAACGATGCTTTCGCGCCCGTGGAGCGAGAGAGCGCTTCGTTCAGAGCCACGCGATTGATTTCCAAGAGCCGCGCGGACACGGTGCGCACCGAGGTCGCTGTTGGCACCGCGAGTGACGCGTTCATGTTGGTCACGATGCGAGCGGCCGAACCCCGCAGCGGCGTCGCGTCCGCGTCAATCGTGGCGGCCTTCGGTGCAGGCACCGCAGGTGCCGACCCCGTGGTGGTCGTCACCACCGTCGGAACGGGAGAGCGCTGATAGTCCGCAAAGAATTCGCGCCAGCTGGGCGACACCGAATTCGGATCGGCCAAATAGCGGTCGTACATGTCGTCGACGAGCCACGCGTTGGGCCCAAAGTAGCCGTCGCGACCGTGCGTTGTAGAGGGAGTTTCACTCGGAACCATGACCCAAGCCTACGGGTCTTGAGGGAGCGGCTTGGCGCCTCGGGATCGATGAGAAACCCCTAAGTTCGGAGCATGACCTTGGTGCCGGCGGCAGAATGATGATGGAACAGCCCCTCGTACGGTTACGTGGGAACGAAGCAGCACGACGCAGTGTGATCCTGGTGCACGGCGCCCTCGATCGAGCCCAATCATTCGACCGAGTTGTCCGGCGCCTATCCGACGTCTGCACTGCGACGTACGACCGGCGCGGATACCAGAGTTCTCGCCACATTTCCCCGCTTTCACTCGCATCTCACGTGGACGACCTCGCAAGCGTCATTAATCGCGAGACGGACAACGGTCACCTCGTCACTGTTGTGGGCCACAGTTACGGCGGCCTCATTGCGTTGAATGCTGCCGCGGCCGGAGCGCCCGTGGATCACGTTCTCGTATACGAGCCACCCCTCCCTTGGCTCGTGGCGAATCACCAGCACCACCGGACTCTCGAGAGCGATCCCGCGAAAGAGGCCGAGGTCTTCTTTCGGCGCGTCATGTCCGACGCCGCGTGGGAGCGACTCTCCCCCGAGGGACAACAGTCGCGACGTGACGATGGTCTCGCTCTCCTCGACGACCTCCAGACACTTCGCGGTCCGCAACCCTTCGATTTCGGCGACGTCAGCGTTCCGACGATGTTCGCGTACGGCGACGGGCCTCGGGCGTCGTATTTCGAGCAGATGGGACGCTCCTTGGCGTCGGTGACAACGTCGACCACTCTTCGGCAACTCTCGCACGCCGGACACGGCGCGCATCTCAGCACCCCCGACCAGCTGGCGGGACTTATTCGTGATTGGAGTTTGATCGCATGAACATTTTGGTGGCGGGCTCCTCGGGACTCATAGGTACTCCATTCGTCGAACAACTCGAACGTGACGGCCACACCGTCACGCGACTCGTACGTCGCGCGCATTCTGCATCCGAGTCCGAGGTCAGCTGGGACCCCTACCAAAGGACGGTTGACGACGCCTCTTTGTCGCGTCGCGGTCCCTTTGACGCGCTCGTCAATTTTGCAGGCGCCGGAATTGGTGATCGTCGCTGGTCCAAGGAGCGTCGCGAGCTCATTGTGGTATCGCGAACGGCGACAACGTCGTTCATGGTGGAGGCGTCCCTTCCTCACCTCGCCGCATCACCGCGACTCCTCAACGCCTCGGCGATCGGGTTCTACGGCGATCGAGGCGACGAGGAACTTACGGAAACGTCCCCGCGAGGTCAAGGTTTTCTCGCCGACGTCTGCGAACAGTGGGAATCCGCAGCGGCAGCCGGTCGTTCCGCCGGGCTTACCGTCACCACGCTACGGACCGGCATTGTGCTGGATCGTCGGGGCGGCGCCTTGGCGAAGCAGCTCCCCCTCTTTCGCGTAGGTCTCGGTGGTCCTTTCGGTTCCGGACACCAATGGATGAGTCCCATTTCGCTACGCGACACGGTTCGCGCGCTCTCTTTTCTCCTCGACGCCGACGTGGACGGACCGGTCAACCTGACCTGCCCCACGCCATTGACCGGACGAGACTTCGCGCACAGTCTGGGGCGTCAGATTCATCGTCCGGCCATCGTTCCCGCACCCAGCGTGGCCTTGCGCGTCGCGCTGGGCGGCACAATGGCGGACGAACTCCTGCTCTCGAGCCAGCGCGTCCTGCCGTCACAATTGCTGGCTGCTGGTTTTGAGTTTGATGGTCCCGACGTCGGCACAATCTTGCGCCAGTTATGGACCGTGTGAGACACAACAAGACTCGGTTTTCGTTGTAATTCAGCGCAATTCTGACTGCCCTGATGAAGTCTCCTTTTTCCCGCAGGCGATAGACTTTCTCACCATGGCTCTTTTGACTGTCAACAATCTTCGTACCGAGTTCGCACTCAGCAAGGGAGCGGTCGCAGCCGTCGACGACGTCTCATTTGAACTGAACGAAGGCGAGTGTCTCGGCATCGTCGGCGAGTCGGGTTGCGGCAAGACCACGACCGGTTTGTCCATCATGCAATTGCTACCCCGCAATGGCAAGGTCGCCGGCGGCGAAATCCTCTTTGACGGTCATGATCTCGCGAAATTCTCGGACAAGCAGATGCAGGACGTTCGGGGAAATTCCATTGCTTTGATCCCTCAGGATCCGATGACCTCGCTCAATCCGGTGATGAAGATTGGGCGCCAAATTGCTGAGGGTCTCCACATCCACCGGGGCGCCTCCAAAGCCGAAGGTTTGAAGCGAGCCATTGAAGTCCTCGAAATGGTCGAAATGCCGAACGCGAAGGAGCGTTTGGATCAGTATCCCCACGAACTCAGTGGTGGTCTTCGTCAGCGCGTGATGATCGCCATGGCCCTCGTCTGCAGCCCGAAGATTCTGATTGCCGACGAACCGACCACGGCCCTCGACGTGACGATTCAGGCGCAAATCCTCGACATTCTCGATGATTTGCGCAGTCGCCTCGGCATGGCCGTCATTCTGATTACCCACGACATGGGCGTCATCGCCGGTCGCACCGACCGCGTCGCCGTCATGTACGCGGGCAAGAAGGTCGAAGAGGCCACGACGACGGAACTCTTTAGTCGCATGCACCACCCGTACTCGCAGGCGCTCCTCGCGTCGGTGCCGGATATCGGCGTGTCCGCCGCGACCGGTGCTCGACTGACGTCGATTTCTGGCCTGCCGCCGGACCTTTCGCAGGAAATCATCGGGTGCCGCTTTGCCGAGCGCTGCGCCTTCGCTACGGACGAATGCCGAGCGAGCGAGCCTGTTCTCGCAAGCGCCGAAGGTAGCGCCCACGTTTTCGCGTGCTTCCACCCCGTGGAGGGACCAGTTGAAAAGGTCGCCGTTGAGATCAACCAGGAGACCTTGGTTCGTCGTCCGACGAGCTTTGAGCCTCTCGCTACGGTGACGAATCTCGTCAAGGATTTCCCGATCCGAGGCAACGGACTCTTCCGCACCACGGTCGCCAAGGTGAGCGCAGTCGCCGACGTAAATTTGACCATCGGCAAAGGAGAAACTGTTGGTCTCGTCGGTGAATCAGGCTGCGGCAAGACCACCATTGGCCGCATGATCGTGGGTCTTGAGACCGTGACCAGCGGCAAGATCGAATTTGAGGGTGCTCCGACCAATCTCAAGGGTCAAGCGAACCGTAAGGCGCTCGCCAAGCGTCGCCAGATGATGTTCCAGGACCCGTATTCCTCGTTGGACCCGCGCAAGCGCGTTCGTGCGATTATTCGGGAACCCTTGGATGTTCACCAGATGGGAACCCCGGCGCAGCGCAACGAGCGCGTGCTCGAATTGATGGACGAAGTGGGTCTGAGTCGAGACACGGTTGATCGCTATCCCCACGAATTCTCCGGTGGACAGCGCCAGCGCATTGGTTTGGCCCGTGCGCTTGCTCTTGAGCCCGAACTGATCATCGCTGACGAACCGGTGTCGGCTCTCGACGTATCCATCCAAGCTCAGATCCTGAACTTGATGCTAGATCTTCGTGAGCGCCGAGGCCTGTCATTGGTTTTGATCAGCCACGACCTCGCGGTCGTTCAGTACGTGTCGGACCGTATTGGGGTCATGTACTTGGGCGAACTCGTGGAACTGGGGCCGGCGAGCGAAATCTTCTCGATGCCGGCGCACCACTACACCCAGGGGCTCCTCAACTCGGTACCTCTTCCTGATGTGGAAGCGTCTCGTCAACGTCGCGGAAACCAGGTCATTGGTGAATTGCCCAGCGCCACGAATCCGCCGTCAGGATGTCGATTCCGCACGCGTTGTCCGGCCGCCAGCGAAGTGTGCGCTAACGAGAAGCCTCCCATGGAGGTCGTCTCGGACGGTCACACGGTTGCGTGCCACCACCCGCTGCGCGTCACCATTCGTAGTTCCGCCAGCAACTAAGGCGAAGCCGAATTCGAAATCAGTGACATCGTCGCCACTAAGGTGACGACTCATGTACCCCGCTGTTGACGTCGTCGAAGAGCACTACCTAGTTACCGAAGACGGTCACGAGGTCTACTACGAATGCATCGGGAATCCAAACGGTGTTCCGCTCGTCTATCTCCATGGTGGCCCCGGCGGTGGAGCCAGCGTTAATCAACGCAAACTTTTTGACCCCGATCTCTTCTTTGCTGTTCTGATAGATCAGCGAGGATCAGGCCGAAGCCGACCACTCGCCGAAAGTGATGAGGCGAGCCGAGCAACGAACACGACACAGCACCTCATTTCCGACCTTGAGGCCATCCGTGAGAGCCTCGGGATCGAGCAGTGGGTGGTCTTTGGCATCTCCTGGGGAACGACTTTGGGGCTTGCATACGCCACGGCTTACCCCGAGCGCTGTCTGGGCGTGGTGGTCGCCCTCGTCACGACGACGACTCGCGCTGAAGTCAAATGGATCACGCGCGACGTTGGGTGCATCTTCCCTGAGGAGTACGAGCGCTTTGTGGAGTTCATTCCCCCGACGCTTCGCGATCGCTCGTCGGTCGAGGCGTACGCGGAAATGCTGTGGGGCGCGGATGCGGACATGCGCGAGCGAGCAGCGCTCGAGTGGTGTCGGTGGGAAGACACGCACGTCTCGCTCGCCCCAGGCCATCAACCCAATCCTCGGTTCGATGACCCCCAGTTTCGTCTTCGGTTCGCCCGCTTGGTCACCCACTATTGGAGCAACCATGCGTTTCTCGACGACAACGTCATTCTCGAGCGAGCCTCGCTGCTGACGCATCTTCCCGTATCGTTGATTCACGGCAAGTACGACGTCTCAAGTCCGTTAGCGACGCCGTGGGAGCTCCACAAGGCCTTGCCTCAGAGCGTTCTGCGACTTCTCACCGATTCAGGACACGGAGATGGTGACGACTTCATTCCCACCGTTCTCGGAGAGTTGCAACGCGTCGGCCGCGCAGCAAAGGTCGCTCTCCAGAACTAGCGGATAATCATTTCGAGATGGAGCCGGCGTTTAGCGCTCGCGCAAGCGAACTTCAAAAGCGTCACGTAGGGCGTCACCGATGTAGTTGAACGACATAACGACGGTCAAGAAGAGGATCATGGTCGGATAAACCTCCCACCACTGACCCAACTGCAGCGCGTACTGACCATTATTCAGGATTGTTCCCCAGTCAGTCGCGGGCGTCAGAATTCCGTAGCCAAGGAAACCAAGGCCCGCCAACGCCAGGATGGAGTCGCCGATGGCAAAGGTCGCCAGGGTCACTGTCGTACTGATCGAGTTCGGGATGATGTGGCGCCACACGATGCGTCGGGACGTTCCACCCATGGCACGAACAGCCTGCGCGTACTCGCGCTCGCGTAGGGACAATGCCTCGGAACGAAGTAGTCGGGCCACTCCGTACCAACCCGTCAGACCGATAACCAGGATCATGAGCGACGCGTTGCGCCCGAAGAGCGAAATGGCCGCAAGAACGAGGAACAAGCCCGGGATGGAAAGCAGCACGTCCAGGACGCGCATCAAGAAGCCGTCCAGGCGTCCACCGATGTAACCAGAGAACACTCCGTAACCAACTCCGAGGATCATTGACACCGCGGCCGCGAAGAATCCCACCTTCAACGAGTTCTGGCCACCGACCATCAGGCGACCCAACATGTCGAAGCACTGGGAGTCAGTGCCGAGCGGGTGTCCCGGTCCAGGAGGTTGGTTGCATGTATCTCCCAGGAACTGATTCAGGTCTGACTGGTTCGTGTGATAAAACCACGGCCCGCAGAACGAGAAAAGCGTGATCGCCACCAGCAGAACGAAAAAGACGAGCGCCACGCGGTTCTTGATGAAAACGCGGAACATGTCGCCGAGCAGACTTCGGCGCTTCGCCTTCTTGGCAGGAGCGGCACCGAGGTCAGCCTCGGACATCGGGTCATCAGGCAACGCGTCTTCGGCGCGACCTTCGAACCATTCTTCGCGACCGTCCACAATGCGAATGTGCCCTAGGACGCCATCACGAACTTCGTGGGTCATCTCTCCGGCTGGTGCACCGCGATAGGAGCCACCAACGGAATTGACCGCAGACAAGCCTTCCACTGACAGAGGACCAACCTCTCCATCCTGGAGACGGAATTCCTCGTCGTTGTTGTGATCCTTCGGAGTCATCGCTACGCCCTACTTCCGTGCAATCAGTCGGATACGCGGATCAATCGCCGCGACCGAGAGGTCAGAAACCAAGTTCCCCAAGACAGTGGCAATGGCCACCAGCAGAGTCGCCGCCATGATGACGTTGATGTCGTTGCCACCCACTGCGGTCACCGTCACGGTTCCCATGCCGGAAATGTTGAACAAGTGCTCAGTGATAACCGCTCCACCAAAGAGGCTCGGAAGCGAGAGTCCGAGAATGGTGACGATTGGAATGATGGCGTTTCGAAACGCGTGGCGGAAGAGAACACGATTTGAGCTCGCCCCCTTGGCGCGGGCAGTTCTGATGTAATCCTGCACCAGCGTGTCCAAGACTGATCCTCGCATGAATCGACTAAATCCACCGACGCTAAGACCCACCAAAACGGCCAGGGGAAGCACGTAACTCAACGGATAGGAGAACATGTCCTCGAGGCGAGAGAAGGGCCCTGTGCGTTCAGAGAACTGTGGTGCGAAGGGCAAAATGTGCCAGCGAATCGCGAAGATGTCAATCAAGACGAGACCGAGAACGAATGCCGGCGTTGAATAAACCACGAACACAAGGCCCGTAGCGACATAGTCAAATGCGCTATTCCGCTTGAGAGCTTGAAACAAGCCCAGAGGAATCGCGATCAACAGCGAAATAACCAAGGAGACCAAGACCAGCCACAAGGTGTTGAAGAGCGCGTCACCAATAACTTGGCCCACGGGAGTAAAACTGGCGTCCTTATTAAAGGAAACTCCGAGGTCTCCGTGGAGAAGGTTTGACATGTAGTGCAAGTACTGCACGATGACGTTGCGGTCAAAGTAGTACTTGTGATTAAAGGCATCAATCGTTGATTGAGGCGCCTTCACTCCATAAATTTCACGGGCGATATTGGCGTGAAACGACGACGGAATAATGAAAGTGACGACGGTCACTCCGAAGATGACCACCAGACCCTGTAGGAGTCGACGAATCAGATACGAGAGCATCGAAGAATTCTATCACCGTGACTTTTGTCTTTCGATCAAGCAACACGTTGCAACAACGGAGCCCCCACTCCGAAGAGTGGGGGCTCCGTTGCAGAGCTATTTAGTAGGAACTACTAAACGGCAGTGATGTACTCCGGGTTGAAGTCGGAGAGCGGGTTGGGAGCCTGAGCACCCTTCACGGTCTTCGCAACTTCACCGATTCCCAGCGACGAAGGCTGGTAGATGACCGGCACAAACGATGCCGAGTACTTGTCATAAGCCGCCAGCGACGTGTTCGTCGAGATCGACTTGATGATGTCACTGTTCATCGTCGCGTCATTCAACAGACCCGAGTTCGAAGCCGCACCGTTGAGGAACAGCTGCTCACCTGACGGGTAGGCACCGGGCGAGTAAACCCAGCCACCGTACTCACAGATGTCGAACGTCGGAGGAGTAACGCCACCGAGGCAGTCGTTCGAGACGGTACCTTCGGTCTGCGGGCTGAGGGAGACGTCGATGCCGATAGCGGCCCATTCGCTCTTCTCAGTCGCCACCATGGTGTCGAACGGACTCGTGCCCGAGGTGATGTACTCGAAGGTCAACTGCAGCTTGGTACCCGTGGGGATACCAGCGCCACACTTGGCTCCGTTGCTGCAGGTAGCCGCTCCGGAGGACGGGATCGTCCAGCCGTGTGACGTCAAGAGGGCCTTAGCCTTCGAAACGCTGAACGGGTACGGGCAGGTAACGCCCTTGGAGAACGTGTCGTTCAGGTACGGCAGCGGGCTGCAAGACGGGACAGCGTAGTTGTTGTAGATCGTCTTGATGATGCCCGCCTGGTTCACTGACTGCACCAGCGCGGCGCGGATGTACTGCTGCTTGAGCAGTGCACTGTGCGCAGCGTGGCCGCTGAAGTTCACGTAGGCGTAGTCAAAGCCCCAGAATCCACCACTCACCGCGTTGTAGTGCGCAGCAATCGCGCCGTCGGTGTTGATACCAGCGGAACCCGGCTTCGGAGCGGCGCTGACCAAGCTGGGCAGCGAGCCACCGGCCTGAAGGACGTTGCCGGCCTCGAGAGCGGTGATTTCCGAAGCAGTGTCACTGTAGAAGTGGAACTGCACGTTCACGTGCGCCTTGGTCGGACCCGAGTAGTTCGGGTTCGGCACGAGGGTCACGTTGTAGGTGCTGTCCGACGCGTAGTGGTACGTGCCCAACATGTACGGGCCCGAGTACACCTTGAAAACGTCAAGGGTGTTGTCGGCCTGGAAGTTGTTCGCGTCGTCTGAGAACGTGTTGTACACAGCGTCACAAGGACCTGAGCCAGCCGTCACAGCCGTGAAAGCGAGGTTCTCACAACCGGCGAGGTGGTGCGTCGGGTCGGTCAGACTCGTCGTGTCCCACTCGCTCGGCAGCGGGGTTACCGTCGCCAACGCGTTGTACAGGAACCAGTTCGGGTTCGCCGCGGACTTCAGGTTCAACTGGATGGTCAACGAGTTGACGATCTTGGTCGAAGCAATCTGGTCCGGGATACCGTAACCGGGGGTGTAACCACCGTAGCCCGACGGGTCAGCCTTCGCGAGGTTCAGCCAGAACTCAATGTTCTTCGCCTGAATCTGCTCAGTCTTGTTCGTGACGGCGTTGTAGTAGTTCCAGCCCTTGAGCTTGATCGTCACCGTCTTGCCACCGTTGGAGAACGTCGGCGCGCTCGCGAGCGACAACGACGGCTGGAAGGCCGTCGAAGCACCGAGTCCGAACCAGTACAGCGGTCGGTACATCGGCTGCTGCGTACGGCTGACGTTCGTCACGGTGAAACGCGACGGGTCAACGTACGGCCAAATCTCGCGCTGCTTGGTTGCGACCAACGCAGTGTTGTAAGTCGGATACGAAGTGTGTGGCTTGACGACGGCTGCGTTTGATTCGCCAGCGACGATGATAAGACTCGTCACGAGTGAAGCTGCAGCAACGCCGAGGGTGCCAACCCTTCGCATTACCTTTCCGTTTCGCATGTACTTCCTCCCCGTGGATGCGCTGCATCCACAAATTGCCAATGGTGCTCACTTACGTGACACGTGAGTGACTATAGGAGAACGATAAGAAACGGTCAATAGCAGAGAACCTCAAAAAACCTTGAAATATCCCCTTCATTGTGAACGGCGTGTCACATGTGATGAATTGCGCCACGAACTTCCGCAAAAGGTTCCCGTGGGACGCTCTCGGGAGAATTTCAAGGCGATGCCTACGGAAGGGCCAAAGGCAAATTCCACGAGGTTCGGTGCCACTTGCTCGGTCCGTGGCACCTCAACGCCGCGCTGTGTTGCGCGGACAGGTACCCCTTATTTCCTTCCCAACCGAAGCGGTCGTCGACCACAGCAAGTTCCATCATGGTCCGATCACGATTCACCTTGGCGAGGACTGATGCCGCCGCGATACTGGCGCAGAGGTGATCACCGCCAATGACACAGGTCACATTCATTGGCGCAAGCCCGTCAGTTCCGCATAGATCGACAGGGGTAATGCTCCGCGGACCGTCGACCAATAGTGAGGCGCCACCGAGAGGAAGTTGCGTCAGCGCCCGCTGGGCGGCGAGCCGGAGAGCCACCTCGATCCCGACGTCGTCGATCTCACGGTTCGACGCAGATCCCAATGCCCAGTGTGACGCCCAAGCTTTGATGGGCGCCTCGAGGCTTTCACGGCGTCGAGCCGTGAGGCGTTTTGAGTCGTCTAACCCTTGGGGCATTGGCTCATTGCGTCTCAGTAAAACAGCGCCGACGACGACGGGGCCGGCAACTGCACCCCTACCTACCTCGTCGAGGCCGATCACGCTGCGGTGATTCTGCAGTAACGCAGACTCTCGCTCGAGGTTTGGACCTTCGGAACCACCCGTCACTCCGGCCCCCTGGGACCTCTGTCTAGAGTCGTCTCGTGCACAACCGAAATGTATTCGTCGTACCTCATACCCACTGGGACCGTGAATGGTACGAACCTTTTCAGACGTTCCGACTTCGCCTGGTTGAGTTGCTCGACGAACTCATACCGCTACTTGAGACGGATCCCTCCTACGCGCGGTACCTCCTCGACGGTCAAATGGCCGTGGTCGACGATTACTTAGAAGTGCGACCCGAGATGGAGGATCGACTCCGACGACTTGCCGCGTCAGGCCGCGTGGCCATGGGACCGTGGTACATCCTCGTCGATGAATTCCTCGTTTCGGGTGAAACCATTATCCGCGACTTACAACTCGGCATTGAACGAGGTGCCGCCTTCGGCGGCGTCACCTCCGTTGGATACTTGCCGGACATGTTTGGCCACATCGCACAGATGCCCCAGATCCTCACTCAGGCCGGCTTCAACGACACCGTGTTGTGGCGAGGAGTGCCCAGCGCAATCACCAAAACGGGTTTCGAGTGGATCGCTCCCGACAATTCATCAGTACGCGCGGAGTACCTCATCGAGGGATACGGCAACGGTGCGTCGTTGCCCACCGACGCCAAGGCCCTTCTCGAACGTACTCACGCTCACCTCGCCGACATTGGTTCGTTCCTGTTCGACGACCTGCTCTTCATGAATGGTTCGGATCACCTTCTCCCGCAACGCCACCTCGGACGACTCTTGGCTGAAGCCAACGAGATGCAAGACGAACTCCACTTCGAAGTCAGTTCACTACCCGAATACTTGGCGCGTGCCCCGAGGGAGAATCTCGAGACGTGGCGCGGCGAGCTGCGTAGTGGATTCCGCTCCAACATCTTGATGGGCGTCCTCTCCAACCGCGTTGACGTCAAGCAGCTGGCCTCCCAAACGGAACGCGCTATCGAACGGCGAGCCGAGGTGTACTCAGCTCTCTTTACCCCTGCGGAGAAATACCCCGACTCGCTGCTCCGGATCGCCTGGCGTGAAATCATCCGTAATGCGGCTCACGATTCAATCTGTGCGTGCTCCGTTGACGAGACGGTCGATGCCGTCGTGCACCGCTTCCACGAAGCGCGCCAAATTGCAATGGGCGTGGCCAATCGGGCTCTCGCGGACTTGGGTCGCTCGATTCGCGATCGGGGCGTCGTAGTCGTTAACTCTCTCCCCCGCCCTCGTGGCGGTGTCGTTGAAACCATCGTCACTGGTGATGAGTTCGACGAGTCATCCATGCAGGTTGTCGAGGTGCGCGGTCAATACCCCGAGTCAATGTTGTTAGACGCCGATGCCATGCGCGCCATCTTGTCCATTATTCAAGAGAACCGGATTGACGACAACGCGTGGGTCCACGCGGCGGCCTTAGGCCGCGACGGTGATGTCTTGACTCTCGACGTCACGATCGGCGCGTACGAACTCCCGGGCGTGGAGCTCGCGCCTTCGCGACTCGAATTGCTGAGTTTGCTCGGAGCAGACCCGACATTGCGTACACGCGTCACCTTGACCCAGCCTCCCATCCGTCGAGTCGTGTCACGCGTCGACGCTGTTCCTCAATTTGGTTGGTCACCCTTTGTTGCAGCGACGCCCGCTCATCCAGTCACCGCACTTGCCGACAACGGCCTTTCTAACGGACTCGTTGACGTCGTCGTCGATGCGGCGAACGGGACGTTCAGCATCAATGGCGTCAGCGGCTTTGGGCGTCTCGTGAACGAAGGCGACCTCGGAGACTCCTACAACTACTCGCCACCGGCACAGGACCGTCGCATCGATATGCCAACGGCCGTCGAGGTGCTCGTCGTCGAAAGCGGGCCCGTGCGGGGACAGATCGTGATCGCCGCGACGTACGCGTGGCCTACTCACATCGACGGCTTTACCCAGCAGCGCACGGGTGAGACCAGTGTCGTGGTGACGACCGTCGTCGAGTTGCGAGCGGACGAGTCGGCCGTGCGCGTCGAAACTCAACTCACCAATCCGGCGCGCGATCATCGTCTTCGCGTTCACTTGCCGCTCCCGCAGCCCGCCTCCGTGTCCGCCGCGGAATGTGCGTTTACCGTCGTTGAGCGCGGTCTCACGGCCGAGGGTCGGGCCGAAGAGTTTGGACTTCCGACTTTTCCGTCCCGACGATTCGTGAAGGCGGGCGGACTCACCGTGGCCCACGAAGGACTGCACGAATTCGAACTCATCGATATTGATGACGCGGGAGCGCACACGTTGGCACTGACGTTGTTGCGAGCAACCGGCATGCTCTCACGACTCGGCATGGCGTACCGGCCCCTACCCGCCGGTCCCCTCACGCCCGTCGACGGGCTCCAGTTGGTGGGTAAGCCTTTGACGTTGAAGTACGCCATCACGTTGGCGGACAATGACGGCTACACCCTGGCGGATGATTTCCTTGTTCCGCTCGAAGCCATCGGTGCGCCCGGCGGCGGCACTCGCCCGTCGGCAGGTTCGGCGCTCGACATTCGAGGCGTCCAGGTGTCATCCGTTCGTCGCGTCGAGGGAGTCCTCGAAGTGCGGGTCTACAACCCGACGAGCGACGAAGCTCGCGTCGAGATTCCTGGCCGTCGTGGTTGGACCGTGGACTTGCGAGGACGCGGACTCGAACTATTCGAAGGCGAATTCGCGCTCCGGCCCCACGGCATCGCCACGTTCCGTCTTCACGACGAAGGATGAACAACGGGCGCGACGTCGTCCTGCTGCCGCTCAAGAATTTCGGTGAAGCGAAATCGCGCCTGAGAGCATCCTCAACAATCACCTCGGTCGACGAGCTCGTTCGTAACTTGGCGCGCGGCGTCATCATGGCCTGTCGGCCGCGAACAGTGATGATCCTGAGCGACAACGAAGAAGTCGCCACCTTCGCGCTCGCCGAAGGTGCCGCGTACGTCCACAGTCCACGAGGGCTGAATGCCGCCGTACAGGCGGCCTACGACGAGCTCACTGCGGACGTGGATCGCGTCATCATTGTGCACGGCGATCTCTTGCGCCCCGCCGGCTTAGGAACATACGAATTTTCTACGGGCGTCACTGTGGTCACCGATCGACACGGCATCGGCACGAACGTTCTCGCGGTTCCCACGGGCGCTCGCTTCCAATTCCATTTCGGATCAAACTCCGCAGAGCTGCACGAGAAGGAAGCTCGTCGGCTTGATTTACCCGTCGTGGTCGAACGTCACAGTCCGTGGGGGCATGACGTTGATGAACCCGACGATCTCAGCGGCGTCTAGGACAGCGAAATGGGGGGCCGTGCGGCCCCCCATTTCAACGTTCCCCGTAGGGACACGCCTGACTACTTGCGCTTGGCCGGAGCCTTCTTCGCAACCTTCTTGGCGGCAGTCTTCTTCGCCGGGGCCTTCTTGGCCGGAGCCTTCTTAGCCGGGGCCTTCTTGACAGCCTTCTTCACCGTCTTCTTGGCGGTCTTCTTCGCCGGAGCCTTCTTGGCCGGGGCCTTCTTGACAGCCTTCTTGACAGCCTTCTTGGCGGTCTTCTTCGCCGGGGCCTTCTTGGCCGGGGCCTTCTTGACAGCCTTCTTTACAGCCTTCTTGGCCGGGGCCTTCTTGGCCGGGGCCTTCTTCGCGGCAGTAGCCACTTTCCCTCCTTGGGACTCAACGTTGAATCAATTCGGGACCTTGAGAACACCACCGTGATGTTCTCAGTACAGCGGTACCCATTGACGCATCATGAACTCGATCGTGAACGACCCAGCCACCCGGCTGTGTCACTTCCGAACGCAGTGCACGGCACGATCATGTTTCGGCTTTCATCACACGACTCGCGAACGATGTCATCGATGAAAAGTGATCCGAACTTTCACGTACATCGAAAAGTTCACTCTCTTTTGGAACCAATGTCAAGCATTTCGACAAACGACGGTTGTGACGAAGTATGAACGACGACGGCATCTACCTCGGCGCGACACGTCACGGCGTCGCGCGCGCATCATCGCAACGATCAGTTCTCGCGCTGGGACCATCGCGAAGTGGCAAGACGTCGTCGCTCATCATTCCCAATCTCTTGACGACATCACGTTCGGTCATCGCTACTTCCACGAAGGACGATGTCGTACGCGCACTCGCATCGTCGCGTCGCGATTGCGCCACATTGATGTTTGATCCGAGTGGAGTTGTCGATACACCGGCGGGTGTGCGTCGCGTGGGGTACTCCCCGATCGCTTCGTCGCACACATGGGACGGAGCAGTCCTCTCAGCGCGCAGCTTGGTCTCATCGACTCGCCGCATCATGGACGAACGAGGTGATGATCACTGGACCGAACGAGCGAACGCACTCGTGGCTCCTCTTCTGCACGCCGCGGCACTGGACGATCGGTCCATTGGTGAAGTGGCATCGGCGGTAGATCGTCGCGACGCTGCTCGCCCACTCGCACTCCTGACGGAGAGATACGGCGAACACCATCCTTCGGTATCCCTTCTCACGGGCATCCTCGCGACGGACGAGCGCGAGCGCTCCGGAATTTGGTCGACGGCATCAGGCCTTTTCTCCGGTATGCGAACCGAAGGGGCGCGACGGGCCAGTCGTGAAGCACCACTCGACATCCCCGCCTTTCTGGACGGTGGGCATCAGCTGCACATCGTCTCACCCAGCCGACACCAAAACGTCACGACGCCACTGGTAGTTGGTCTGATCGAAGAAATTGTTGAAACGACATACCAACGCCACACACAGGGGGCGCAGGTACTCCTCGCCCTTGATGAAATGGCCAATGTGGCACCATTGCCGCGGCTGGCCAGCATCGTGTCCGAAGGAGGAGGCCAAGGCGTCGTTACGTTGGCGTGTTTGCAAGACCTGTCACAGGCACGCACGAGATGGGGTGCCGGAGCCGATGGTTTCCTCTCCCTGTTCCCGACGACCGTCGTCTTTCCCGGCATTGCCGACCGCCGCACGCTGGAGTTGCTCGCCACGCTCGGCGGTGACGTTCACGTGTCGAATGTGACTGACCAACGTGATGCCCGAGGTCGACGACAAGGGATGTCGTCGACGTGGCGCGAACAACCAAGAACGACGGAATCGGACATTGCCCGCGGTCGACCGGGATTCGCGATAGGGCTCGACGAAAACAAGACTCTGCGTTGGATCTCGCTCACCCCGGCTCACGCGGACCCTCGCTTTCGTACCTACCAAGATCGATCACGCGAGGTACTCTCTCGCGCGCGCACGGGTACTTCTCGCGATCGCTGATCATCGTCGCGCAACCGGCGCGGCCCCGAACTCTCTACTTCTCGAATCGATCGCGCCCTCGACTGCGTAATCCATTCGCGCGCAGCCGAACGTGATTTTTGAAGCTCGGGGTAGTGGCGATCGAGCGACGACTCGAGATCCGACAATGTCGATCCGAAGGTGGCAGCGTTCATCCACGCACGAACCAGATCATGTCGGTAGACGCGACCATGACCCTCCAGGGCTGAGCGAAAAGCGTGTTCGTGGAGATGTTCGTTCGATCTCGCCGGTGGCAACAGCTGCGGCGCTTCGTCGTAGCGCTCGAGGTCGCGCCGCCACTGACTGTGGGCCTCCTCACGGGTCCAGAGCTTCTTGTCATCGCGATCGGCGTTGTGCCCACTCCACAGGGCTCGCAACCCTTCGTCAATACCTTCGACGTACTCGACGCCGCCAAAGCTGCGCCATGACCTACGCCCCGTGTGCGCGTGGATGCCCGACCTCAGAACCCCGCGATACACGGCATCGGCGGCCGCAACGTGGTCATACAGAGTTCGCGCGTCAAGGGACCGGTCGTAGTCACGAGCCCTCGCGCCCAACAGAACATGATCGTGGAGATGGGGGTCACCGAGACGATTGATGCCGTGCGTGAATCCGGCGACGTCACCGAATGATGTCGGCAGTAATTCCGTCTCGCCAAGGACCGTCCGCCGTACACCGGCCGCATGAGTATCGAGGTAAGTCAAAGTTGCATCCACCGCAAGGCGATGCGCTCGTACGACGCCCCGTTGCTCGTCGAGCGTGCCCACCGCCAGCAAACACGACGCCGGACGCGGCGCGGCCACAATGACGTCGTAGCCCACAAGGGTGCTGCGCGAACTCCCTCGCAAGATGCCATCGGCGAAGTGGGCGCGATCTTCATTGCGCCACCACCACATCGCTTCGCCGTCGCGAATGCCGTCTATCTCGCGAGCAGGATCGTGGGTCAGGTAGGAAATATCGGCCGACCGACGAGGCAAGATGCGAATCATGCGCCCTCCATCGGGACGCAACGGTCGCTACAGAAGTTCCGCCATCCTGCGGGCCAGCGATCGTCCCGCCTTCTCATGCCCGGAGGACACGACAACGGCACCCGGACCAGCTTCAACCATGAGTTGTTCTAGGAAACTGTCGTCCCGGACGCGAAAACGTACGACTTCGTCGGTACCCGAGAACGGAGCCCACTGCGACGTAGGAAGCGGCTCAAAGAGCCATCGCAGTGACGGGTCGAGGACAACTGTTACGTCGTAGCCCTCCTCCCAGGGCTGGTCCGCCCAATCGATGACGTCGTCAGCCCTTCGCGCCTCGGGAGCGGGCGAAGCGGCGTGAATGACGACGATGCGGTCAACCCGGAACGTCAACCACTGTTCGCGCGTCGTGCACCAGGCGCGAAAGTACCAACGCCCATTTCGCGACGCCATCGCTCGAGGCTCTACCCAACGTGTCGTCGCTTCCTCGCGCTGGACGGACCAATAGTCAATTTTTATTTGTTCGTGTTGATCGATAGCGTCACGAATTTTCGACAACGAGGCTGGTTCGACGTCGACCACCCGAACATTGGCGTGAACGACATTTTCGATCTTGGCCACGAGACCTTCGAGCACCTTGCCGGGATAGACCCGGGACGCCTCCTTCAGCGCGACCAATAATTCGAACGTGTCGCGCCACGTCAGGGGTGACAGCTGTTGTCCGTCGTCGTAACTGGCCGACCGCACGTAGAGAGGATCGACCGGTTCATCGTCATCGAGATCGTCGCCGGGCTCGATATGCACGAGGTAATCGGTCGTGTCCCTCAAGTACTGCAACGCCATCAACCGGCTCATGATCGAGCGCACCAGTTCGAGATCCAGATCGCACTTGGCCGCAAGAACGCTCGCCCGAACCGCGGCGGGTTCTTCGTAGACAGCGGCGATGAGTTGCAGGGTCTGAGTCAAGATGTCCGCGCGTGCGGGGGACGCGTCGGCAACGTCGGCCGGCACCTGTGACACCTTGCGCGTGCCCACGCCTTTCAACCACCGGAGCACCTCGTCGCGGAGCGACTTCGGCCGCAAGTTGCGCACGTTCGGGCCGAAGGACAAGAGTGCGCGACGAGCCGCCGACATATCGACGAACGAAAGGCGCACTTCGACGGTCGTGTCATCGTGGGGAGTGACCTCAGCATCGAAATCCGTAGAGATGACGGTCGCGAATTCGCGGCTCGTCTGAAATCTCGCTTCCACTGCGTCGCGATCATGGAGTGAACGCGGCTCCCACGTCCGTGCTTGCTCACGCAAGGCATCCGTGACGTCAAAGACGTCGCGCGTCACGACAGGCGTCGATTCGATACGTGAAATGCGAAAACCCTTCATGGTTTCGGTCGCCAACTCGACGCCGACGACGTACGGAGCGCCCCGCCACAGAGTGATACCGAGGGCGGCGATTTCGCGAGATCGCACCTTGTCGTTGTCTTTTCTGTACTGAAAACGCACCACGCGTTGCGTGGCGATGGCGCGCGTCAACGGCAAGAGGGCCGGCGAAAAGACAACACCGCCGGTCGCCGGACCATCGACGAACAGGCGGGCCACGCCGGATGTGCCGATGCCGAGCAGTGACACCGCCCAGGAGACCACGGCGCGCTCCTCGTCGCTGAGGCCCAGTGGTGGGGCGAAAACCGACGCCGGATCTATTTCGTACGCGTCGACGCCTTCGGGCGTCTTCACCGTGGTGATCTCAAAACCGAGATCACGAATGGCCGCTTTGTCGCGTTCGAACTTCTGACGCGTGGCGTTGTCGTTCCCGTCGTAGGCCCGCTTGCGCCGGGGGATTTTGCCCTCGGAACTGAGATCGTCGATCATCAGGCGAGCCACAATCTCGTCTTGCGTGATGGGTTGTCCGCTCGTCTTGGCGTGCACGAGGGTCCAAAACAGCGAGATTTTCCTATCGCGACTCTCCTCGGTTGCTGCCCTTAGGACCTGCGCCACTCACGACTCCTTATTTCGTCTGCCAGACCCCTGCAGACTACGCTGGCCACAGTTGAGCCGTCGGAGTACCAGCACCCCGAAGGGAACACCGGAAATGACCAATCGAATTCTCTATCAGGACCGCACTGCGGCGCTGATGGACGATGCTCTCGTCCTTCGTGGCTTCACGAAGATTCTGGGGCGTCCGCGTCGCTTGGCCCTGTCGCAAATTGTTGCGTTCCGCGTCCGCGAACGCAGCGACTTCCCTGACGAAGAGCTTCCGAGTTGGGGGAAAGACGACCGCGGCGTGTGGTACACGAGAGACCCGCGACGGTGGCGTCGCATGCAATCCATTGAACTCACCTTGGATAACGGGGACCAGTTTGGTTTCTCGCCCGCTCACCTCAATCGCTTTCGCGAATTGATGACGCAGCTCAATATTCCGGAGCGTTGAGTTCCTCGCGCCGCCAGGTGCCCGAGCGACCGCCGGACTTCTCCCACAGCGCGACGTTTTCAATCGACATGGTTCGGTCCGACGACTTCACCATGTCGTAGATCGTCAATGCCGCCACGGAAACGGCTGTGAGAGCCTCCATTTCCACTCCCGTGCGATCCACGGTATCGACGCTGGCCTCGACTTCGATGAACTCATCACCGATCGTGAAATTGATGTACACGTTGCCGACCAGGACTTGGTGGCTCATCGGGAGCAGCAGCGCCGCATTCTTCGCGGCTTGCAGTCCCGCGACGCGCGCGGTGGCGAGCACGTCACCCTTGTTGACGGTATTGGCGGCGACCATGGCGGTCGTTTCGGGCTGCATGTAGACGCGGCCGCGAGCGAGGGCGCGCCGGGGTCCGACCTCGGAAGCCCCGACGTCTCGAGGGAAAGCACCCTCGCGCGGGGTCAATCGCATTTGGTGGAAGTCGTCCACAAACCTCATGCTAGTGAACGTGGTGCCCGAGGTGGCTAGGAACGCCGGTACACTGCCACCCGTAGAACCGACGGGAGTTGTCAAAATGCCGACCTACGAATACGAATGCACCAAGTGTGCGCACCGATTTGACGTTGTCCAGAAATTCACCGACGCCGCTCTGACCACGTGCGACGACTGCGGCGGCGAGCTGCGCAAGGTGTATTCGGCCGTCGGTGTCGTCTTCAAGGGCAGCGGCTTTTACAAGACCGACTCTCGCGGCGCGACCTCCGCGTCCACGCCGTCGAGCACCAAAACCAGCGACAGCACGTCGTCGTCGTCGGAATCGTCGAGTTCAACGGCTGCGGCGACGCCCGCCGCGCCCGCAGCCGCGACGTCCGATTCCTAAGTTACGAGCCCGAAAGGGCGATGTCACCCACGGCGAGAGTCTGACCCGCAGCGACGCCCGGCAACCATTCGACGTCATTTCCGACGTGGGTCACGTCGAGCAACATCCTTTGCAAGGTTGACGCCACGGTCACTTCGCGAATCGGTTCCGCTAACTGACCGTCGCGGATCATTAGTCCGGTGATGCCCACGGAGAAGTCGCCGGAGATTGGGTTGACACCGGAGTGAACTCCGGTCAGCGATTCCACGAAGACGCCGTCCCCCACTTCGGCGAGGATCTCCGCCTGATTGCGCGCGCCCGGTGCGAGTTGAAGTGCGCGACAACTCGCCGAAGGTGAACCGGCAATGCCACCTCGCGCCGCGCTGCCCGTGGATGACGTACCGGCCCGTCGGGCCGATTCAGTGTCATAGACGAATCCCTGAAGTCGTCCGTGATCGATCAGCACGTTGCGACGGCACGCCAATCCTTCACCATCAAAGATCGACGCACTGAAGTGACGAGGATCCGTGGGGTCGTCCAGCAGAGAAAAGTCGTCAACGGCGACGTGTTCACCAATTCGGTCAGCGAAAAATGATCGCCCTCGAACCACGGCGCTCCCCGAGAGAGCGCCGCCAATGATGGCGAGCAGCGTGGCGGTGGTGCGGGGGTCGAAGACGGCAACGCCACGCATCGACGCCGGCTTGATCGCCCCGAGCATGCGCGTCGCCCGGCGCACGGCGTCGGCCGCGGCCTTGTCAATGTTGAGCTCGTGTGGCGCACGACCCGCGGATAGTCCCCACCCCGTCTGATCTCCGGAAGAGTCGGTGGCAATGGCCTCGACCGACACGTAGGCACCAGAACGTTCGTACGTGGCGCGAATTCCCAACGTCGATGCGATGGCCGCTTGCGCTACGTAGTCGGAGTAATTCGCCGAGTCCACTTGGCGGATTCGTGTGTCGGCGCCTCGCACCATCTTCTCTAGATCAATGGCGAGTGCGATCTTGTCGTCGAGCGATGTCGTGGTCACACCCTCGTCCACCAAGGTCAGTGCCGCCGCGGGCACACCGTCGGGCGTCGCAAATCCGATGAACTCGTCTTCGGTCGCGAACGCCACATTGTCGCGAGCTTCGCGCAGAGCTTCATCAATGGCCTCACCGTCGAGTGATCCCGCCCACGCCGTTCCCACCCGTGCTCCGTGAGGACTGTCCACGAGCACGCGAATACCAATGCCCGCACTCGTCGCGGTCGTGAGCTTCTCTACCTCTCCCTGGTAGGCCTGCACTTCGGTGTCGATGCCACTGGAGACGTACACCTCAAGGTGTTCGTTCCCGACGGCCCGCTCGACAATGGATTCTGCGATCGCCAAGAGCTCGCTCATGCTGCCGTTCCCCCGATCGTGACGCTGGATAGACGCATCGTTGCCTGGCCGGTGCCAACGGGAACTTGTTGCCCGTCTTTACCGCAGGTGCCTGGCGTCATCGAAAAGTCCGACGCCACCGCGTCCACTCGCTGGAGTACTTCGGGGCCATTCCCGATCAAGTTGCACTCTCGCAGCGGCGTCGTGATGACGCCCCCTTCGATGAGATACGCCTCGGTCATACCGAACACGAAGTCGCCGGTCGCCGTATTGACCTGGCCGCCGCCCAATTGCGCGACGTAGACGCCACGCGGTGTTTGGGCGATGATGTCCTCCGGCGTGTCAGGACCTTCGAGCAGGTACGTATTCGTCATACGGACCATGGGGAGATGCTGGTAACTCTGGCGTCGCCCGTTGCCGGACGACGAGCGACCCTGACGACGAGCGCTCAAGAAGTCCCACATGTAGTCCGTGAGAACCCCATTTTCGATCAACACGTTGCGGCCTGCGGCGCGACCTTCGTCGTCCATTGCGAGGTATCCCCATTCGCCCTCGACGGTGCCGTCGTCGACGAGGGTCACGAGATCACTCGCCACCTTCTGGCCCGCTTTTCCGGCGTAGACGGACGCTTCCTTCAAGATCGCGTCAGCCTCGAGACCGTGGCCGCAGGCCTCGTGAAACAGGATGCCACCTGATCCGCCGGCCAGCACGACGGGGAGGTCGCCCGAGGGAGCGGGTCTCGCGGCCAACTTCGTGATTGCCTGCTGCGCCGCACCGGTCGCGGCTTCCGCGATGGCGTCGTCGGTCAGGATTTCGAATCCACGTGTCGCGGCCACCGGACGGTATCCCGTTTGCATGCCGGTGTCGCCGAGCGCGACGCACTGCACGTTAAAGCGAGTACGCACCTGGTGGTCCGATCGAAAGACCCCGTCGGAGTTCGCCACCAAGATACGACGGGACGATTCCCCGAGACCCACCATCACTTGCGTGATCTCTCCACCCGTCGAGCGCGCAATGTCGTCAGCCCGCAGAAGCACCTCAATCTTGCGTGCCTTGTCGACGCTGCCGAGAGGCTGCTGCGCGTTACTGGCGTAGCCGACGTGGTCACCCAGGGCGATGGTCACGGTGCGTCCCGAACCCGAGCGCGCCACCGTGGCTGCCGCGTGCGCCGCGGCGAGCAAACCCTGTTCGGATAAATCAGCGGTGTGCGCAAAGCCCGTCGTCTCACCGACGACGACGCGCACTCCGGCTCCCCGGTCCCGTCCGGAGGACAACTCCTCGACACGTCGCTGGTCCAACGACGCCGATGACGTCCGACGGTCTTCAACAAAGACTTCTGCGAATTCACCACCGCGGCTGAGAGCGGATGCGAGCACTCTCTCGATGACGTCGCGTTCCACTAGTTCCGAAGCGTTCATGGGCGTAGCGTACCGTGGAGCACTATGTCCACTGCGCGCCCATTGTCGATGCGGCCGGCGGCATTGGTGATCGCGGCCTTCATATTGCTCGGCGCGTTTTGGGGCTCCTGGAACATGTCGCTTCCCTCGATTCAGCGCTCGTTCCACTTAAGTGACACGGCATTGGGCCTCCTCTTGGCTCTCGCCGTCGGCACGGCAGGTTTCGCGGGCGCCATCGTCGGACGACTGGCGCGACGCTTTCGTTCGCTCTGGCTTTTGTCGGGAATATTGGCCGTCTGGGGCATTCTTGCCGTGCCACCGGAGCTCACACATTCGGCTGCTGTATTTTCGGTCGCCTTCGCGGGCGCCCAGATCGCGGCGGGCTGCGTGGACGCCGCGATGAACGCACCAGCGACCGTGGCGTATCGCGACGAGCCGAGCTCGCTCGTACGCTTTCACGCGCTGTTCAACTTGGGGGCGATCGCCGGTGCGCTTTTTGCCACCTCCATGCTCGCGAACGGCGTGTCCTGGCGCTGGTTATGGCCCATCACCGGCGTCGTGATCGTTCTCACCTCGATCGTCGGCTTCTTGGGTGCCCCTGGTGTTGCCCTCGACGCGGATGATCGCCCGCACGCGCCTTCCCTCTCCGCCGTGGGCGAGAGCGCACCCAGCGAACCTCGGCTCGACCGGTCCCTGCGTGACGACGGACTCCTCATTTTCCTCTTCGTCTTCGCCCTCGCGGAGATCACCGAAGGAGGCGCGTTTACGTGGGGAATTTTGTATCTCCGTCAGCACCTCAGCGCCGGAATTCTCGTCGGGACCGGGGCCTACGTCATCGGCCACGCCGTGGCGGCTCTGGCACGCGGCTTTGGTGGCCCATTGCTCAAGACCGTCCCCGTGACGCGGGCTTTCGCGGTGGGAGCAGTGCTCTGCGCCATCGGACTCATCGTCGAGATCTCGGTGTCACAACCGTGGGTGGCGGCGGCGGGTCTCACTCTGGCCACGGCCGGCACGAGTTTCTTCTGGCCCCTCGTAATGTCGACCGTGGCGCGCATCTCGTCGTCTCCGGCCCGAGCGGTGGGGAATTTCACCGCAGCGGGATACGCCGGTTGGGTGGCGGGAGCGCCCATCGTCGGTGCGATCTCGGACCACTGGGGGGCCAGTGCCGGGTTGTTCTTCATGGCTCTCGTCTGCGTCGTCGTCGTGATCGCGGTCTTTGCCGGCACCGTGCCCGCTGACCCTGAAACAATTCCGAATCGGCCGGTAGGCTGAGTCCGTGATTCTTCCGTCGATCGAAACTCCGGCCGACCTACGACCGCTGTCCTACGAGGAACTCGACGAATTGGCCGCGGAGATTCGAACGTTCATCATCGAGGCGGTCAAGAAGACGGGCGGCCACCTGGGTAGCAATCTGGGGGCCGTTGAACTGACGTTGGCCATCCACCGCGTGTTCGAATCCCCGAACGACATTGTTTTGTTCGACACGGGTCACCAGACCTACGTGCACAAATTGTTGACCGGTCGTCGCTACGGCTTTCGGCAGTTGCGCCAACGAGGTGGATTGTCGGGTTATCCGAGCCGGTCGGAGTCCGATCATGACTGGATTGAATCCTCACACGCGTCCACGGCGCTGTCGTACGCGCATGGTCTGTCCGTCGCCCTGCAACACCGCAAGGAACTGGCTGGCTTCGGTGGCAACCGTCGGGTTATTGCGGTGGTGGGAGACGGATCACTGACGGGCGGAATGGCCTATGAGGCTTTGAACAATCTCGGTCACTCCGGTCAGCGCGTGGTGATCGTGCTGAACGACAATGGACGTAGCTACGCGCCGACGATTTCCAAACTGTCCGAGTCCCTCACCTCATTGCGACTCCACCCCACGTACGTCTCCACGCGGCAGCGCATGCGCGAGAGTCTGAGCAAGGTGCCGGGAATTGGACGCCTCGCGTATCTCGGCGTTCACGGTGTGACCTCGGTCGTGCGAGAAATGGTGACGCCCCACACGTTCTTTGAGAATCTCGGTGTTCGGTACGTCGGTCCGATCGATGGTCACAACATTGCCGCCATCGAGTCCGCTCTCCAGAACGCCGCGGACTGGCCCGGCCCCATCTTGGTTCACGCCTTGACCGAAAAGGGGCGAGGGTACTTGCCCGCCGAGAACGACACCCTCAAACTCCACGACTTCAAGCTCCCCGCCCGCACGGACGACGACGAGGTCGCACCGTTGAGCTTCACGGAGACCTTTTCGCGATCACTTATCACCCTGGCGGAGTCGGACGACCGGATCGTCGCGCTGACGGCCGCAATGGCGGGACCCACGGGACTCCTCGGGTTTCAACAGCGATTCCCTGATCGCTTCTTCGACGTCGGCATTGCCGAACAACACGAGATGACCGCCGCCGCCGGTATGGCGATGGGCGGCTTGAAGCCGGTCGTGTGCGTGTACTCGACCTTCTTCTCGCGAGCCTTCGACCAAGCCAATCTCGACGTGGGGTTGCTCAATCTTCCGGTGCTCATGGTCTTCGACCGTGCCGGTATCACGGGAGATGACGGACCCAGTCATCACGGCATCTTGGACATGGCCCTGTGCCTCGCCATTCCTAATGTGACGATCTTTGCGCCGTCTACCGCGGAGGAAATTCCCGGCATGATGAAGACCGCCCTGTCGCTCACGTCGCCCACCGCTCTACGTTTTCCAAAGACCCTGCCGCGGCCCATGGATGGTCTCGTCGGCGAAGGCTTGAATGCACGACGCATCACGACAGGCGACGGGTCGCTCTGTGTTCTCGCCGTCGGAAAAATGGCAGCGACCGCCTACCACGCCCTGCAGCTTCTCGGTGAGGACGCCGCCAAGGTCACCCTGTACGACGTGCGCGTTCTTCCGCCAGATCCGGCCATGATTGATCACGCGCTCGAACACGATCGAGTGATCACCGTCGAGGACGGCACGCGCCACGGTGGCGCCGGCGCACTAATGGTCTCCGCCGTGCGTTCACGCGCTCAGGAACTGGCGCAGCCCTTCCCCACGACGCGCATTCTCGGCGTACCTCGCGCCTATTTGCAGCAACACAAGCCCGACGCCTTGCTGGGCGAAATTGGACTTGATGACGAAGGTCTCGCCGCGGCTTTTTCGCGAGCCATGAAGGACGAACCCGAATACCCCCGGGTTCTTCCCGAGGCGCCACGAGCGCACTACTACTGATCCGAAATTCGTTCACTCCGGTACCTTGTGTCCATGGAATTTGACGTGAGCAAGACCGAGGACGAGTGGCGCAATGAACTTTCGCCGGAGCGATACGCCATCTTGCGTGAGGCCGGAACGGAAGCGCCCTTCACCGGTTCACTTCTGAGCGTCGATGGCGTCGGTACTTTCTCCTGCGGAGGGTGCGGACAAGTGCTCTTTCGTACCGAGCAGAAATTTGAATCGCACTGTGGTTGGCCGTCCTTTGACGCGTGCGAACCGGGCACCATCATCGAGCGGGCCGACCACTCACTGTCGCGAGAGCGCACCGAGATTCTCTGTTCTCGATGTGGCGGTCACCTCGGTCACGTTTTCGCGGATGGTCCGACGGATACGGGACTGCGGTACTGCGTTAATTCACTAGCGATCGATTACGACCGCGCCGACTCTTAGACGTCGAGGAAACGGCGAATCGCGAAGGCCGAACCAATCGAGCCAATCAACACGCCGACCGCGACGACCACAATGCTCGTACCCACGAGATCCTGCGTCGATAAATGGAATTCGTTACCCGTGAACGGATACCAGATGTGCAGCAGCACCAGGAGACCGACGGAGACCAACGAGCCGAAGAGCCCCTGCATGAAACCTTCGGAAATAAAGGGCATGCGAATGAACCAGTTCGTCGCGCCCACGAGCTTCATGACTGATACTTCACGCCGTCGCGCGAAAATGGCCAGTCGGATCGTGTTCAAGATGAGGACAATGGCCGATACCAGCAGGGTGAGCGCCAGGGCAATCGCGACGTATTGCACGACGCGAATCGCCTGCTGCATTTGATGAATGGCCTTAATAGGCGCCGTAACAGTAAGAACGCCGGGCTGACCCGAGAACGTGGAAATCAAAATGGACGCGTCCGTCGGCACCACGGGCACGCACAAGAACGCACTAGGCATGTGCTGAACGCGCAAGACGGATGACATCGACTCGGGTAACAGGATCAACGCCTGATGGTAGGACTGCTGTTGGGTCTGGAAGGCGCACGTGCCGTGAATATAGGGCGATGCTTTCAACTGCGATTCAATCGAACTCATTTCGGCGGGTTTCGCCGACGCATTCATCCAGACGGTGACCTTGGTCTGCTGTTCCCACACCACCGACGCCTGCGAGGCGCTTTGCTTGAACATCAGCGCCGCTCCCACGAGCGTCAACGACACCGCAACCGTTAAGACGGCGGCCAACGTCATGAGGCGATTGCGCCACAAGTTGCTGAACGTCTCACGAACGGCGTAGCGCAAAAACACTCGCATCAGAAACCTCCGGCCGGTTCATCGAGGCCGTACACGCCACGCAATTGGTCGCGCACAAGCTCTCCGCCGTCCAGTTCGATCACGCGGCGGCGCATCCGGTCAACGAGACCCTTGTCGTGGGTCGCCATCACCACGGTGGTTCCGGTCTTATTAATACGTTCCAGAAGAGTCATGATTTGTTCGGAATTCGTCGGGTCGAGGTTTCCCGTCGGTTCGTCCGCCAACAGCACGAGGGGTCGGTTCACGAAAGCTCGCGCCACCGCCACGCGCTGTTGCTCACCACCGGACAATTCACTCGGAAGGTTGTTGCGCTTGTCTGCCAGACCCACCAACTCGAGGATCTGCGGAACCTGAGATTCCACCGTTGAGCGAGGACGTCCAATGACTTCCTGTGCGAAGGCCACATTTTCGAACACGGTCTTGGTCGGCAGCAGGCGGAAGTCCTGAAAGACGCAGCCAATGTTGCGGCGAAGGTACGGTACGCGCCATTTCGGCATCGTGCCGATGTCACGACCGAGCTCCAGAATCCGTCCCGAATCCGGACTTTCCTCGCGGAGCAGGAGGCGCAGGCACGTCGTCTTGCCGGAACCCGACGAGCCGACCAAGAAGACAAATTCACCCTTTTCAATATTGAGTGAGACGTCGCGGAGCGCCACGGTGCCGTTCTTGTACGTCTTCGACACGTTTTCAAAACGAATCATGGCTCACCCCCTCGGGTCGGGTCCATCGGCCGAGCTCGAGTGGCCGGCGAATGATCAATTACATCATTGTAGTTGCGACCCTATGGCCGTTCGTGCCACGAGGAAACTCTTAGAATTCTTAGGAACGTGAGCGCAGTCGACGAAGTTCGGCTTCCATGAAGCCATCAAGATCGCCGTCCAGCACGGCGTCGACGTTGCCGGTCTCAAAATCGGTGCGGTGGTCTTTGACCAATTGATACGGCGCCTGGACGTAACTGCGAATTTGAGATCCCCACGCATTATCTCCACGATCGCCACTCAGAGCGTCTAATTGCGCCTGACGTTCGAGACGTGCCCGTTCGGCAAGTTTGGCGGCGAGAATTTGCATCGCTCGGGCTCGATTTTGGTGTTGACTGCGTTCGTTCTGACAGCTCACGACAATTCCCGTGGGTAGGTGCGTCAAGCGAATCGCGGAGTCGGTCTTATTCACGTGTTGACCCCCGGCTCCCGACGAGCGGTACGTATCAACGCGAAGGTCTTTTTCGTCGATCTCGATCGCCGCGTCGTCCACGAGAAGTGGGGTGACTTCCAAACTCGCGAAACTCGTCTGACGGCGAGCTTGAGAGTCAAAGGGGCTGATGCGCACGAGTCGGTGCACTCCTCGTTCTGCGCTGAGCCACCCGAAGGCGAAACGACCCTTCACGATCACGGTGGCCGAAAGAATCCCTGCTTCTTGTCCCTCGGTAATTTCGTCAATCTCTACGCCAAAACCACGACGCTCGGCCCACCGGACGTACATGCGCAGCATCATCTCGGCCCAGTCTTGAGCGTCCGTTCCACCGGCGCCCGCGTGGATTTCCGCAATCGCGTCGAGTTCGTCGTAGTCACCGCTGAGCAGACTTTGTAGTTCGAGGGCTTCCAGGCTGCTGCCGAGGTCGCGGACGACCTCGGTGAGCTCTTCCAACAACCCCGCGTCCACCGAGCCCGACGCGAGAGATTCGCGTACGAAGTCGGCGAGCACCTCTCCGTCATCGAGGGAGGTTCGCAGAGCATCGAACTCCTCGAGGTCATTGGTCAAGCGACCTAATTCCGTCGTGACCTCTCGTGCGTAGTCCTGGTTATCCCACAGATGTGGATCTTCCGCAATCACGGCCAGCTCGGCGTGGCGTGCGCGACGAGCGTCAATCGAGAGGTAGTCCGCGGCGGCGCGCCACCGACCCTCTAATTCTTCGAGTTGCGTCGCGGCGTCGCGAAGTGCGTTCTCCGCCTTAAGGTCGGCCATGGCACTGCTTGTACTTACGACCTGATCCGCAGTAGCAGGGGTCGTTGCGACCGATCTTTTCGTTGGGCGCCTTGGTGATCGTGCGTGGATCACTTTGACTGAGAGGAGTCGGCTTTTTCGCCGACGCGCTCACAACGCCATCGGCACTCTCGACGACCTGTTCCACGTTCGTCTCGGCGAGACTCAAATCTTGCTCGGGGACCTCGGCGGGCTGGAATTCCAACCGCACGTTCATGATGTGGCGAACGTAGTACGCATCAATGTTCTCAAGTAGTTGTTCAAACTTGGCGAAGCCGTCCCGCTGCCAGGCCACCAGAGGATCTTGCTGCGCGTAGGAACGAAGGAAGATGCCGTCGTAGAGGTGGTCCATTTCCGACAGGTGCTCCTGCCAGAGCTGGTCGATCAACTGGAGCATGACATCGCGCTCAATGATGCGTGCCTGCTCTTCGCCGCCCGGATAGGCGCCGCACTTTTCGACGTAGACGGCTCTCGCATTGTCCTGCACCATCGCGACGAGGTCATCTCGCTCTTCGGCGCTCGCCAATTCCTCTTCCGTAATGGTCAAGGGGTAACTCGTCGTCAATTCCAAGTGCAACTTCTCGAGATCCCACTCTTCAGAGAATTCACTCGGGCAGAAGTTCTCCACCACAGAGGCAAAGACAGTCTCGATGAGCTCCAAGGTCGACTCGTACAAGTCGTCGCCACGCAGAATGTCCTGACGACGGGCGTAGATGACTTTGCGCTGCTCGTTGCGAACTTCGTCGTACTTCAAGACGTCTTTGCGAATCTCAGCGTTGCGACCTTCGACAGTGGACTGCGCACGCTCGATGGCCTTGCTGACCATCTTGGCCTCGATGGGTTCGCCTTCCGGCATAGCACGGTCCATCACCCAACTCACCGCACCCGTCGCGAACAAGCGCATCAATTCATCTTCGAGTGACAAGAAGAAGCGACTCTCACCGGGGTCGCCCTGTCGACCGGCTCGTCCGCGAAGCTGGTTGTCGATGCGACGAGAATCGTGTCGCTCGGTGCCCAAGACGTACAAACCGCCCAGGGCGCGAACTTCGTCACCTTCGGCACGGCAGATCGGCTCGAATTTGGCCAACGCGGCGACGTACGCCGCGGGATACTCGTCACTGCCCACTGCGATCCCGTTGGACCGAACCTCGCGTGCGGCCAAACCTTCAGGATTTCCACCGAGAATGATGTCGACGCCTCGACCGGCCATGTTGGTGGCCACCGTGATCGCCCCACGACGTCCGGCCTGGGTCACGATCTCGGCTTCACGGAAGTGCTGCTTCGCGTTGAGGACTTCGTGCGGGAGGCCCGCCTTGGACAACGCGCGCGAGAGCTGCTCGGACTTCTCTACCGACGCCGTGCCCAGCAGCACCGGCTGACCGCGGTCGAAGCGTTCCCGAACGTCCTCGACGATCGCGGCGAACTTCTCTTCTTCGGTCTTAAAGATGAGGTCCGACTGGTCGAGGCGTTGACTGGGACGATTGGTGGGGATCGGTACGACGGAGAGGCCGTAGGTGCTCGAGAATTCCGCGGCCTCTGTCTCGGCCGTACCGGTCATACCCGCCAATTTTTCGTACATGCGGAAGTAGTTCTGCAGCGTTACCGTCGCCCACGTGTGGTTCTCGTCTTTGATCTTGACTCGTTCTTTGGCCTCCACCGCCTGATGGAGTCCGTCCGCCCACCGTCGACCCGCCAAGGTCCGACCAGTGAATTCGTCGATGATCTGCACTTCACCGTCGGCAACGAGATACTGCTTGTCGCGGTGATAGAGCTCTTTGGCCTGAAGGGCCTGGTTGAGTTGCTGGACGTAATTCGCGGCGACGAGGTCGTAGAGATTGACCACGCCGAGTGCTTTTTCGACCTTGACAATACCGGATTCGGTGGGAACGATGGTGCGCTTTTCTTCGTCCACTTCGTAGTCGGTGTCACGAACCAGCGCGCGTGCGATCGATGCGAATTGGTAGTACATCTGCGAGGAATTGGCCGACGGACCGGAGATGATGAGCGGCGTACGAGCTTCGTCAATCAAAATGGAGTCGACTTCGTCCACAATCGCGAAGACGTGGCCTCGCTGAACGAGCCCCTCAACAGAGCGTGCCATGTTGTCGCGGAGGTAATCGAAACCAAACTCGTTGTTGGTTCCGTAGGTGATGTCGCAGTTGTACGCGGCCTTCTTCAATTCGGCGTCATCAATGTCGGGACCGACACGGCCCACCGTGAGCCCGAGGAAAGAGTGCAGTCGACCCATCCATTCCGCGTCACGAGTGGCGAGGTAGTCATTCGCGGTGACCACGTGGACACCGCGGCCTTCCAGGGCGTTCAAGTACACCGGGAGTGTCGAGACGAGGGTCTTTCCTTCACCCGTCTTCATTTCGGCAATCCATCCGAAGTGCAGAGCCATGCCACCCATGATCTGTACGTCATAGTGACGCTGACCCAGCACGCGGGTTGACGCCTCGCGTACGACGGCGAACGCCTCGATCGCCAGGTCGTCGAGCTCTTCACCATCGGCCAAGCGGGCGCGGAACTCCGCCGTCTTGGCGCGAAGTTGCTCGTCGGTCAATCGGGCCATCTCGTCGCCGAGATCGTTGATGGGCTGCACGAGTTCCGCCAATTGACGAACCCGCTTGCCTTCACCCGTGCGAAGAATCTTTCCAAAAACGCTCATGAGACCTTTACCCTACCGGTCGTTGCGACCAATCTTCGGGGCGGCGGGCGGCTGACCTGGTCTTTGACCCCACACTTGCCTGCAGCGGTGTCCGTACGGACCTTGGGCAGCTCGCGCTCTCCCACCGTCGACTTCGCACACTTCACCGGCTCCCCCACCGGCCACTTTGACCGGCGATGGGCAGGACTTACTTCTAAACCGCGCCATGCTCAGCGTCCAAGAGACGCCTTACGTGGGTCGCTTTGCCCGCGGCTGGCTTCGACTTTCAACCACAGACCCGCCCGCAGCCCCTCTTCATTCTACGGTTGCCGTCCAGTACGCTCACGCCGTGCACGTGGCCGCCCAAATACTCAGTGTTTTCTTTATCGTGATCTGTTTATTGTCGGCGTTAACGGACTATCGCCATCACCCCGAGATTGTGGCCACCATGGACCGATTCGGCCTTCCTTCGGGTTTCGAGGTGATTGCCGGCGTCACGAAGAATCTCGCCGCATTTGGTTTGATCGCGGGATTTGCGAAGGGTTCAGGTTACGGGACATTGACAGCCGTGACGGCTACGTGTCTGTCCCTCTATTTCTTGATCGCACTTATCTTTCACGTGCGCGCACACGACAGCGGCCCGCAGATAGCACCGGCGGCCGTCCTCTTTGTTCTCGCTACCGTCTTCGCGGTCGTTAGTTGGTAGAGCGCTGCGGACGCAGGAGAACGATTCCGAGCCGAAGTGCCAGCAGAGAGATTGCGAGAGGTGCCAGCAAGCGACGAACTCCTCGCGCCGTCTGCCATTCGAAATGCATGGCACTGCGGTGGTGAGCAATGGTCATGGCTCGAGGCTCTCGCTGACGAGACAAGCCTTCGACGTGCGTCACCACGCTGCGTTCACAGGCACCGATCTGGGCGCCGGTCGCTGACACTCGCCAACACAAATCCATATCTTCGGCGAACATGAAGTAACTCTCATCGAAACCACCGACCGCTTCAAACACCGCGCGCCGCACGAGGAAGAAGGCCCCTGACACCCAATCGACGCGACCATTACGGGCCGGCGAGCGGTAGCGGGCGGACCACGGGTTCGACGGCCACCACGGCGCGGTGACGGCGTGGAGCGCCGCCAAGACCGGGTTCGGGAAAACCCGCACGGACGGATACACCTCTCCGGTCGTCGTCAAAATCTGTGGTCCGACGAGGCCCACCGCCGGATGTTCGTCGAGATACCGGACGAGGTGAGATACCGCGTCGTCGTGGACCACGACGTCGGGATTCGAGACGAGAAGAAATTCGTGGTCGCCCAGAGCCGCGGCGCCTCGATTAACGCCGCGGCCGTATCCGAGGTTGACGCGCGGCTCGATGACGACAAGACCCGGTTGAACGTCGACGAGCGTTGAACCCGGCGTGCCGTTATTCACGATGGCGATGTCGACCACGCCATTGTTGCGCAGCGACTCGACGCACGTCATCAACGTGTCTCCCGCGTGAAAATCCACAATGACCGCGGACACACGCGTGGCGACATCACTCATGAGGAAAAGTCTCTCATCTGGCGAGGCAGATCCGTTAGGAGCGACCAATGCCCCACGCGACGAAGTGCGACGACCGTGCGGTGTCCAGATTGAGGATGTTGCGTCCGTCGAACACCGTTCGCTGCGCCATAACTCCGCCGAGAGCGTCGAAATCGAGTTCGCGGAATTCATTCCATTCCGTCAAGATGAGGAGCACCCGAGCATCGCGAGCGGCATCTAGCACCGACGCACACAATGACAATCCCCGCAGGTCTTCGTCGGTGGCGTCCACGGGAACGGTCGGGTCGTAGGCGGCAATCTCCGCACCCGCGTCGCGCAGGAGCTTGGTAATCACGAGGGCCGGCGAGTCGCGACGGTCACCGGTGTTGGCCTTGAACGTCAAACCGAGCACGGCAATGCGAGCTCCGGCCAGTGATCCACCCGCGAGCTCCTGTACGCGTTGAACGATGTGCCGTTGTTGACGGTTGTTCGTTTCAATCGCCGCGCTGATGAGCGGTATCTGCTCACCTGCTGATTCGGCGATGGCCACGAGAGCGTGCGAATCCTTCGGCAAACACGGCCCGCCCCACCCGGGTCCCGGGTTCAAGAAGGAAAAGCCAATGCGAGGATCGTGACCAATACCTCGCACGAGATCGACGGCATTCGCCCCAAGAGCGTCACACAGCTGCGACATGGCGTTGATGAACGACAGCTTGGTCGTCAGGAATGTGTTCGCCGCGTACTTGATGAGCTCGGCTGTCGCCGCGTCGGTGACGACGAGTGGTGCGCCGGTAAGCGCGAATAATCCGCCGACGGTGGCCGCGACGTCCTGGTCGTCTCCACCGACCACGGTGCGATCGGGAGCGAACGAGTCGCGTACCGCGGTTCCCTCACGGAGGAACTCGGGATTGGACACGACGGCGACGTCGCTACGACCCAAGGCCTGCGCCACGCGGATGGTGGTCCCCACGGGAACAGTCGACTTATTGATGACGACGGCCCCGGGTTGTAGATGATCCTTGATTTGTGCGCACGCCGCGTCAATGAAACTGAGATCTGCGTGACCGTCAATTCCCATCGGCGTATTGACGCAGAGAAAGACAAACTCGGCGTCGACCACGGCTTCCGCCGCGTCACCAATGATGCGCAATCTCTGCGTCTCAAGAACGGAACGCAGGAGTTCCTCGAGATCTTCTTCAATGATCGGCGAACGACCGTCCTGCATTGTGGTGCGGCGATACTCGTCGCGTTCGGCCAAGACCACGTGGTGACCAAAGTGGGACAACAGCAAGGCCGTCGGGATGCCGACGTAACCAGCGCCAATCACGGCGACGCGCCGAGGATGTTCAACAGCGCCCTTGTGCTCACCGAGAATGGCCATGATGGCTCTAAAACTAGCGGGCCGCGAGCAATCGCTCTAACGCGGACCGCCACGGCGGCGTGGCGACGTACCCCGCACTTTCCCACCGGCGCAACGACAAGTCGCTACGCGGAGGACGCTGAGCCGCTGGTGCCGGAGTTAATTCGGCCGTCGTAATGGGCACGACAGCGCCATGGCGACCAGATGCGTTTTGTGCCACGAAGTCCGCCACCTCAAACCACGTCGCGTCCTCTCGGTTCGCGACGTGCCAGATCCCGCCCGGACGTTCGCGCACGAAGGTCACGAGGGCGCGCGCGAGGTCGGCGGCGGCCGTTACCGTTCCGCGCTGGTCCGACACGAATCGGAGAGTTTCTCCCGCCTGGGCTCGCGTGGCGACGACGTGGGCAATGTTCTTGCCCCTCACGCCCATCACCCACGACGTGCGCACGATCGTGTCCTCCGCTCGACAGCGTCCTTCACCGGCGGCCTTCGAGGCTCCGTAGACACTTTGCGGATTTGTGGGGTCATCGATCTCGTACGAGGAGCCCTTCATGCCGTCAAAGACATAATCCGTCGACACGGTGACGAGATGCGCCCCCACCTGCGACGCCGCGAACGAGAGTGATGCCGTGCCGGCGTCATTGATGGCGAAGCACGCTTCCCGGTCGCTCTCGGCCCGGTCCACCGCGGTATAGGCCGCGAGGTTCACGATTACGTCGGGTCGCGCCATCTCGACGGCACGCTGCACCGCGGCGTCGTCCGCGATATCAAGGTCGTGGTGGGTCACACCGACAACGTCGAACTCGTCAGGAGCAACGATTCGTCCGTCAGGCTGCCAGGTTGCGTCCGCGCCGGGCGGCACGAGACCGAGCAAGGTGTCCACAAGATCAACACCCACCTGCCCCGCCGCTCCGGTCACCAAGACTCGTGTCGTCATCCTTGATCCTCCAGTCGCAGGTGCACGATGTCACCCACGCTCACGGCTTCGCGACCCTCCGGGCCGTCAACCACGAGTCGTCCGGTGTCGTCCACGTCGATCGCGATGCCCGTAAAGGTGTCGCGCGGTCGTTCTACCCGAACGCGGCGACCGAGCGTCGACATCGCGTCGCGCAGTTCGAGACGCAGTCGCGCGCGACCGTCGTCGCTGTCAAGGTCGTCTCGACGTTGCTCGACTTCTTCTAACAACACGTCCAACACCGAACGCGGATCCAATCGAACGCCGGAGAGAGCCATCACGTCGGTTGACGCCACGACATCCGGGTGGGCGCTCAAATTGCAACCGAGTCCGACAATCACGGCGCCGGGACCACTGGACGCAGGTACAAACTCCGCCAAGATGCCGGCGATCTTGACGTCGTCAACGACCAGATCATTCGGCCACTTGAGATGAGGACGAACTCCCGAGAGGCGAACGAGGGCGGCACGGGCGCTGAGGGCGACGAGTGCGGTGGCCAAGTAGCGATTCTCGTCCGTCAATGGCGGGCGCAACAGGAGAGAAACCAGGAGGGCCGAACGAGGGGGCGCCTCCCACGTGCGATCAAGTCGGCCTCGACCGGCGGTTTGAAAGTCGGCCTTCGCGACACGCCCTTCGGGCGCCCCATCGGCTGCCGCTGCCTTGAGCCACGTGTTTGTCGAGTCAATGTTCTCGAATTCTTCGACCTGCCAACGAATGGGTTCCACCCGATAAACCTTAGAGTTCTAGGACCGGTGGTAGAAAAGAACGTCATAAAAGGCGGAGGAATCGTGCTGAAGAAAGTCCTGATTGCGAACCGAGGCGAGATTGCGGTCCGCGTCATTCGAACGTGTCGTGAAATGGGTATCGCGACGGTCGCCGTGTACTCCGAACTCGACCGCGATGCATTGCACGTTCGTCTCGCCGACGAGGCCTACGCCTTGGGCGGTCAGTCGGCCGCGGAGAGTTACCTCAACACCGAAGCGATCTTGGACGTCATTGAACGCTCCGGCGCCGACGCCGTGCACCCCGGATACGGCTTTTTCTCCGAGAACACGGACTTCGCTCGGGCCATTACGTCGCGTGGCGTCACCTTCATTGGACCTCCGCCCGAAGCCATTGAGGTCATGGGCGACAAGATCTCCTCACGCCTGGCCGCCGAAGCGGCGGGTGTCTCCGGCGTGCCGGGTCGCAGCGAAACGCTGACGAGCCCCGACGAAATTGTGGCGTTCGGACAAGAAGTGGGATGGCCTCTCGCGATTAAGGCGGCCTTCGGTGGCGGTGGTCGCGGCATGAAGGTCGTCCACGGACCTGAGGAAGCGGCCGAGCTCCTCGAAAGTGCCCAGCGCGAGGCGCTGAGCTATTTCGGTCGGTCGGAGTGCTACGTCGAGCGCTACCTGACGTGGCCGCGCCACATTGAAATGCAGGTCCTCGCTGACTCACACGGGAACACCCTCTGGCTGGGTGAGCGCGACTGCTCCGCGCAACGACGACACCAGAAATTGATTGAGGAATCCCCGGCTGCCAACTTCCCCGACGACGTGCGCCGCGCCATGGGTGAGGCCGCCGTCAAGGTTTCTAAGGCGTGTGGCTACGTCAACGCGGGAACCGTGGAGTTCCTCTTTCAAGATGGCGAGTTCTACTTCCTCGAAATGAACACTCGTCTCCAGGTCGAGCACCCCGTCACAGAGCTCGTCACGGGTCTGGACCTCGTGGAATGGCAGCTGCGCATTGCCGCAGGAGAAGAGTTGACCCTGACGCAGGACTCGATTCAACGCAATGGCCACGCGATCGAAGTCCGTATTAATGCCGAGGATCCTTCGGGAGGACGTTTTTCGCCGTCGCCGGGAACCATCACGCGCTTTGACCAGCCGTCAGGTCCCGGTGTCCGTTTGGATGCGGGCTACTACGCCGGCGACACCGTCTCGCAGTACTACGACAACCTGATCGCCAAACTCATTGTCTGGGCCGACACGCGTGAAAAGGCGCGCCGTCGCATGTTGCGGGCCATTGAGGAAACCACGATCGAAGGCGTTGCCACCACGTTGCCCGCCGACGTTCTCATCCTCGAATCCGATGATTTTGTTGCGGGTACTCATTCCACGAAGTGGGTCGAAGAGCGATTGGACTTGAGCTCGCTACGCGTTGACGTCGTTGGTGGCGAGGGTGGTGACGATGAGCGCGTTCGACGTGACGTCACCGCTGAAGTCAATGGCCGACGAGTGAACGTGACGCTGTTTCTTCCCGAGGGTGCCGCCGTCGCGAGTGCGGCGCCGGCCAAGAAAGCCACGCGCCGAGGCGCTCACTCGGGCGCGTCGGGTGGCGGTTCGGGCGCCATTGCGGTGCCCATGCAGGGAACGATCGTCAAAGTCATGGTGGCCGTCGGTGACGCCGTCGAAGAAGGCGCACCAGTGGTGATCCTGGAAGCCATGAAGATGGAGAACTCGGTCAATGCCGACAAGTCCGGGACCGTGACCGAGGTGAAAGTCACCCCCGGTGATTCGGTGAGCGCGGGCGACATCGTCGTGGTGATCGAGTGAGCCTCCACGAGCGAGCAGACGCCGCCATAGAGGCCCGACGCCAGGACTTGGTGTCGCTCAGTCGCACCGTTCACGCGAATCCTGAAATCGGCTACGAGGAATATATTTCGTCAGCCGCTACCTCCGCGGCCGCGGAAGCCGCCGGATTTACGGTGGAGCGCGGGATCGCGGGTCGGCCCACAGCTTTCCGCGCGACATCTGGTTCGGGATCTCTGAAGATCGCCCTGTGTGCGGAATTCGACGCCTTGCCGGATGTCGGTCACGCGTGTGGCCACAACATCATCGCGGCCTCATCGGTGGGTGCCGCCATTGGTCTCGCCGCAGTCGCCGATGACCTCGACCTCGAAGTGATCCTCCTCGGCACACCGTCCGAAGAAGGCGGCGGCGGCAAAATTGATCTGATCAACGCCGGCTATTTCGACGACGTCCACGCGGCGATGATGATTCACCCGTGGCCCACCGAACGCCTGGAAGCCACGTGTCTTGCGGTCGACCACTTCGACGTGACGTACACGGGCAAGGACGCCCACGCCTCAGCGGCGCCGTGGGAAGGTCGCAACGCCCTCGATGCACTCACGATTGCCAACGTTGCGATCGCCCTGCTCCGCCAGCAACTGCCACCCGGTGATCAGATTCACGGAATTATCGCTGAAGGTGGCTCGGCGGCGAACATCATCCCCGCTCGCACGGTGGCGCGATTCATGTGTCGTTCCGTGACGGCCGAGCGGCTCGCCGCCCTGCGCACGAGGGTGAACTCCTGTTTCACCGCTGGCGCTCTCGCGACCGGGTGTGAGATTTCCATTGAGGATCTGGGGCACCAGTTCTCGCACATGGTGTCAGACCCCGATTTGCTCGCCCACTACCGTCGCGAAGCCGAAGGTTTGGGCCGCTCGTTTGACTTAGATGACGAGGGCGCGCCTCTTCCGACGATTTCGACCGATATGGCAAACGTCTCCCTCGTCGTGCCGTCCATTCATCCTCTCTTGCGTATCGAAACCCACGGTGCCGTCAATCATCAACCGGAATTCACCGCGGCGTGCATCACGCCGTCGGCGGACACGGCAATTGTTGACGGCGCGCGAGCGCTTGCGCGCACCGCGATTGATGCCGCGACGGACGAGCCACTGCGTGCACGCCTCCTCGCACGAGTGTCCTCATGATCATCGAACACGCCTGGCTACCGGTCACACCGGGACGAGAAGAGGAGTTCGCAGCGGCGATGCGCGAGGCTCTTCCAATCATTGAGGCGGCCGACGGCTGTCACGGGGCTGAACTGCGCCAACAGGTCGAGGACCCCACTCGCTTCTTGCTCATTGTGCGTTGGGAGAGCGTGGAAGCTCACATGGAGGGCTTCCGCACATCGGAGGCATTCGCCACGTGGCGAGCCCTCACGCACCCCTTCTATCGCGAGACGCCGAGCGTCACGCATTTCAGCGAGTCACTTCCCCGCTGAGGGTCAGTTCGGCTGGTACACCCCAAATTCGGCCCGCAGAACATCAGCCACTTCACCGAGCGTGGCGAGATTCTTCAGCGCCGCCTTCATCGGGTACAGCACATTGGCCGTCCCCCGCGCCGCCGTCGCGAGATCCTCCAACGATGCCGTCACCGCCGCGTTGTCGCGTCGGCCCTTCAGCTCGCTGACGCGCGCCACCTGGGCGCGCTGCTGCTCGACATCGACCGGGAACACGTCCGTCTTGGTGCCTTCGGTCTCGACGAACTTGTTGACGCCGACCACTACTTTCTCGCCACGGTCCACGGCGCGAGCGAATTCGTAGGCCGCGGACTCGATTTCGTCCTGCATGTAGCGCGCCTCAATTGCTGCAACCGCGCCACCCTGGGCGTCGATGGCGGCGATGTACTCGCGAGCTCGCGCTTCGACTTCATCGGTCAATGACTCAACAAAGTACGAGCCCGCCAGCGGGTCCACGGTGTCGGCCACGCCGGACTCGTATCCCACAATTTGCTGTGTGCGCAAGGCGAGCTTGGCGGCCTGTTCTGTCGGCAGTCCCAAGGCTTCATCGAATCCGTTTGTGTGCAGCGACTGAGTGCCACCCAACGCCGCGGCGAGTGCCTGCATGGAGACGCGCACGACGTTGTTGATCGGCTGCTGAGCGGTGAGCGTGGATCCACCGGTTTGCGTGTGGAATCGGAGCATCATCGAACGCGGATCGGTCGCCCCGAAGCGTTCGCGCATGATGGAGGCCCACAAGCGACGCGCGGCGCGGAACTTGGCCACTTCCTCGAAGAGATTGTTGTGCGCATTGAAGAAGAAACTCAGTCGCGGCGCGAACTCATCGAGCGAAAGACCTGCGGCCAACGCGGCCTCCACGTACGCGACGCCATTGGCCAGGGTGAAGGCGATCTCTTGCACGGCCGTGGATCCCGCTTCACGGATGTGGTAGCCCGAAATCGAAATTGTGTTCCAGTTCGGCATCTCTTTCGCGCAGTACGAGAACGTATCGACGATGAGACGCATGGAAGGACGCGGAGGGTAGATGTAGGTCCCGCGCGCCACGTATTCCTTCAAAATGTCATTTTGAATGGTGCCGCGAAGCTGATCTCCCCGCACGCCCTGCTCCTCGCCGACCAACTGGTACAGGAGGAGGAGTGTCGAGGCAGTCGCGTTGATCGTCATCGAGGTGGTGACCGTATCGAGAGGGAGTTCGTTGAGGAGAAGACGCATGTCCTCGAGTGAGGAAATGGCGACGCCCACCTTGCCCACTTCGCCTTCGGCGCGAGCGTGATCAGCGTCGTAGCCCATTTGCGTCGGCAGGTCGAACGCACAGCTCAGTCCGGTCTGACCCGCGTTCAGAAGAAACTTGAAACGCTCATTCGTCGCTTCCGCCGTGCCGAAACCGGCGTACTGGCGCATCGTCCACAGGCGACCCCGGTACATCGTGGGGTGCACACCACGCGTATAGGGAAATTCCCCGGGAGCCCCGAGCGAGTGGGCCGGGTCAAAACCCGCCACATCCTCAGAGTTGTACACCGGCTGGATGACAATGCCGGAGTCAGTGGTGCGTTCGTCGGAGTTACTCACGCTTCGAAAGGATACGCGCTCTGCCGCCGCGAGCGATCCAAACGTGACACCATGGCACCATGTCGCACCCACACCGCCGACTCCTGATTGTGCTGGCCAATGGTGGCCGCGGCGGCATGCAATCGCAAGTCCGGCTCATGGCCGGCGAACTCGCACGACGAGGGCACGCGGTCACCCTGGCCGTCGGACCCGGAGAGTTCGCGCCGGTGGACGGCACCGTCCTCGTGCGGCTTCCGGCGTTGTCCTCACGGCACCCCCTCCGCTTTCGGAGAGCACTACGGCGTGTTGTTCGCGTGGTCCAGCCCGACGTCACCCACGGCCACGGACTGCGGCTCGCGCCCTTTTTCCGCTGGGCGCGAGTGCCTCGACCTGTCGTCACGTGTCACGGCATTGATCCCGAACGAGCGCGCCGCACGATTGATGCGGTGCGCTACAGCGCAGTGCCGGTCGTGGCCTGCGGCGAGGGACCGCGCCTGCTGCTCGCCTCGCACGGCCTGACCAGTCGAGTCATCAACAATGCGCTCGGAGAATCCCCGGAACCTCGCACGCGCGACGAACTACTAAGAACCTTTGACCTCAGCGGCACTCGACCCATCGTGGTCTTGCCCGCCCGCTACTCCGAACAGAAGAATCACGTCCAACTTCTCTCCGCGCTTCGCGCCGTGCGCCTGACATTGGGTGACGATGCGCCGGACGTCGTGTGCGTCGGCGACGGTCCGCTGTTTGCGGAAATAGCCGCCGAGGCTCGCGTCCCGGGCGAACGCCCCCTCGTCGAGTGTCGTCCGTTTTCCCCACACGCCAGCACCTGGCTCGCGGCGAGTGATTTCTTCATCCTGCCGTCTCGTTGGGAAGGTCAACCCCTCGTCGTACTCGAAGCGCTCGCGGCCGGTTTGAGCGTTGTCTCCTCGACGCCGACGGGAGTCGAGGATTTGATTTTTGACGGTGTGAACGGCCGACGCGTCACAGGTCCCGCGGGACTTGCGGACACCATCGTCGAATGGTGTCGTGATCCCGCCTCACGTCCCGCGGACGCCACGACGACGCGACAGCTGCTCGCACAACACGCCCTGGACGTCGTGGCGGATGCCACCGAACAGCTCTACACGGAGCTGTTCGGTGGTGGGGATGAACGGTCCTCGTCGGCTCGCGTGGCAGGCTAGACGCAGCAGACGATTCCCACGAAAGCCCATCAGCCAAGGAGATTTTTACGGTGTTGTGCACACAATGCGGAGCGGAACTCGGAACGAACACCACCTGCCCGGTCTGCGGTCGCACCGCGTACTACAAGGTCGTCGATCGTCGCACCTTCGATCCTGTTCACCAACGACCATTCAGCGGATGGTGGCAGCGCGTAGGTGCCACGGTCATGGACGCCTTGGTCTTGATCGTTCCATCCCTGATCCTTCGTGGCGTGATATCAGATACGTCAGTGAGCACGATCGCCGGCGCACTTCTTTCCATGGGCTACCAAGTGTTCTTGCTCTCCTCTCACCGAGGACAGACAGTTGGCAACATGGTCGTCAAGACGTGCGTCATCCGGGCACAAAACTCTGGTGGGCCGATCTCCCTTGACCTCACACAAAGTTTCCTGCGGTGGGCTTATTTGGGAGTTCCAACCGTCATTGTGACACTGCTTGTGGGCTCTCGATTCAATGACGCCGTCAACTACATCAAGATCATGCAGCAGAGCGGAATCGTCGTCACCGCCAACAATGTTCCCCACTGGGTTCAACAAGACCTGCTGGACACCGTCGCCGGTTTCGGCCTCTTGTTCTTGTACTTTCTGGCGGACATACTTTCGCCGCTATGGACTCAACGACGACAGACGTTGCATGACATAGTCGCGCGAACGGTCGTCGTTCAGGCCAACTGATCAGCCTTTCAGCACCGCGTGCGGCATGCAGAACTCGTCGTACTCAGCAATCACGATCTCACCGGCGTTCTCGCCGCACGCCGGGCAGGCCGGGTCACGGCGAACTTTGAACGTGCGGAAGCTCTCGTCCAGCGCGTCAAAGCTCAGCAAGCGACCAACGAGCGGGTCACCCAGTTCGAGCAGCACCTTGATCGTTTCGAGAGCCTGAATCGACCCCACGATGCCGGGCAGTACACCCAGTACACCGGCTTCGGCACAACTCGGGGCGAGCTCGGCCGGCGGCGGCTCGGGGATCATGCAGCGATAGCAAGGACCGACGTAGGGGTGGAAGACCGTGACTTGGCCCTCGAATCGGAAGATCGAACCGTGGACCACCGGGATCTTCTTGATCAACGCCGCATCGTTCACCAAGTATCGCGTCGGGAAGTTGTCGGTGCCGTCCACGATGATGTCGTAGCCATCAATGATCGACAACACGTTGTCGGCTCCGAGACGAGTGTCGTACGTGATGACCTTCAGGTCAGGATTCATCGCCGTTAACGTCTTCTTCGCCGAATCCACCTTGCGCTCGCCAATGCGGTCCAGGTTGTGGAGAATCTGGCGTTGCAGGTTCGATGCGTCGACAACGTCCATGTCGATGATGCCAATCGTGCCCACGCCGGCGGCGGCCAAGTAGAGAGCGGCGGGTGAGCCGAGTCCTCCGGCGCCGAGCATCAGAACCTTGGCGTCCAGCAGTTTCTGCTGTCCGGCTTCGCCTACTTCGGGCAACAGGAGGTGACGCTGATAACGGTTTCGTTGGTCGGCGGTCAGCGTGCGGGGCGTCGTCCAGGGAAGACCATCGTCCTTCCACTTATTGAAGCCACCGATGACCGAAACGACGTCGGTGTATCCCAGTTCTTGGAGGGTGCGCGCAGCGAAGGCGGAACGCACGCCACCGGCGCAATAGACCGCGATCGGGGCGTTCTTGTCCGTGAGGCGGCCCTCAATGGAGAATTCCAACTGTCCTCGAGGAACGTGGACGGCACCGGGGACGGCACCCTGCTCGTATTCGTCAGGTTCTCGCACGTCGAGTAATTGAAAGTGGTCGAGGCGCGACGCCACGTCGGCGGCATCAATCTCTCGAATCTCGGCCTTCGCCGCATTGAGTAGTTCTCGCGGTGTTGCCATGGTGGCCTCCTAGACGAACGGGAAGTAAAGATTACCATTTTGGTCAGGATTTGATACAGGTCGATTTTGCTAGACCACGAGGCATGGAACTACGCACGGCGCTCGAACAACGACGGATGATTCGTAGTTTTGACGGCACGCCCGTTGACGTCACCTCGCTCCAAGATCTCTGCGCACAGGCTCTACGAGCGCCCACGGCGGGCAATAGCGCGGGGGTGTATTTCGTCGTCGGTGGTGTCGATCAGGTTCCGGCGTACCTGGAGGTCGCCACGGACGCCGACTGGCGCGCACGTTCCCGGCGTGTCGAAGGATTGGCGCGCGCCGGTGCGGTCGTGCTGGTCGCCAGTGATCCGGAGTCCTATTTATCTCGATACGCCGCCGCCGACAAAGCATCCTCCGGTCTACGTGAGCGAGACGCGTGGACGGTGCCGTACTGGCACACGGACGCCGCCATGGCCACCATGGCGTTGCTCTTACTGCTGGAAGAGGCGGGTTGGCACGCAACGCTGTGGGGGAATTTTCGTCACGATGACGCCGTCAAGGAATGGGCCGGCATACCGCCTACGTGGGAGTTGTTCGGCACTGTTCTGCTCGGACGCGCGGACGGAGCTGATCACCGTTCCGCGTCGCTCGACCGTCCGACACCGACGCGCGCCGAGCGTGTCCTACGCGTTCGCTGAGATATTGCTCAAATACTCGAGAATCGTTCGAGCGGTAAACGCCGTCGCTCCCTTGGTGTAGTAACCACGAGCCGCATCGGATCGTCCCGGTCCCGCAATGTCAAAGTGCGCCCAGGGCAACGAATTGGTGAAGCGACGCAGCAGCAACGCGGCAGAAATGGCGCCCGCCTTACCCGGTTTGCCGATGTTCTTCATGTCGGCGACGTCGGATTCGATGTGTGACTCGTAGTTGTCAAAGAGCGGAAGGCGACACAGTGCTTCTCCGGAGGCGGCGCTCGCGAGGAGGAGCTGCTCGGCGAGCGCATCGTCGGACGCAAAGAGTCCTCCGATCTCATCTCCCAACGCGACGTTCTGCGCGCCGGTCAGAGTGGCGACATCGATAATGGCGTCCGGTTCCAACTCCGCGGCGAGGGACAAGCCGTCCGCCAAGATCAAACGACCCTCGGCGTCGGTGTTGAGCACCTCGATGGTCATGCCATTTCGAATCGTCAAGACGTCGCCGGGCTTCACCGCGCGGTGGCTCGGCAGGTTCTCGGTCATGGGCGCAATGGCGGTCACCTTGATGCCGAGACCCAATTCCGCGGCGGCACCCAAAACGCTAAGTACGACCGCCGCTCCCGTCATGTCGGTCTTCATCGTCATCATGCCCTCGCCCGACTTCAGCGACAAGCCTCCCGAGTCAAAGGTCACGCCCTTGCCGACGAGAACAACGTGCGGGAGGTCCGCTTCGGGACGCGGGTCATAGGTGGCGAAGACCAAGCGCGGCGGCTGGGCCGAACCTTGGCTCACTCCGAGGAGTCCGCCGAGACGCTCGTCTTCGATCTTCGATTCGGCCCACGACGAGACCGTGACGTGCTCTAGGGCGTCCAATCGTTGTACTGCGCGCTTGGCCAACTCCTTCGGCGGCAAGTCGCCAGCGGGCGTGTCGATCAGTCGCTTGGCCCAGTTCACGGCGTTACCTACCGTCACACCGGCGGCGACGCCCGCGGTGAGCGCGTCGTGGAACTCCACGGTCGGCAAAGGACCGACGGGAATAATCACAAATTCGGCCGCCTCGTCGCTACCACCCCGGTAGCGATAGGACGACAGCAGGGCTCCTTCGACAATCGCTTGGGTGACGCGATGCGGTTCGCTCACGTCTTCGAGCGCGAGCAGTAGTGCGACGGAATTCCCGCTGGTCGCCTTCGACACCGCCGCACCAATGCGGCGCCACTCGTCAAGCTCGTTGAGTGACTCACTGCCACCGGACACGAGGAGGAGATCAGAACCACCGACGGAACGCAAGGTCGTCGTGGACGCCACCGTCGAGGTCAAACCCTGGCGCTGCGCCCACGCGGCGCTCACGCTCTTTGGAATGTCAATCCCCGCCACTTGCGTGGGCACGGAGTTCGACACGCGAAACTCTTGATCGTCCCCGCGCGCGACCACGGCGATCACCGTGACGTTGTCCGCGTCGTTCGTTGTGCCGAGTCGAGCGGTTCGTTCCATCTTGTCCTCCGGTTTCACAGGCCCTCGGCGCTTTGTCGTGCCGTACGGTGATGAGGCCCTTCGGCCCATCGCGCCATCGTCCACGCTAAATCACTGAGCCGATTCAAGTAGGGAACAACAAAGGAACCGTCGAGCGGATACGCAACGGCCACCCGTTCGGCACGGCGAATGACCGTGCGAGCGACGTCGAGCGCGGCCGACGTCGAGTTTTCCCCCGGCACCACGAACTCCTTGGGCATCACGATTTCGGTGGAGAGCGCGTCAATCTCGGTTTCGAGGCGCGACACCATGGCGGCGGTGACGAGCGACGCCTCCGGCTTGAGCTTGTGGCGATTCTCCGGCAGAGTCGCGACTTCAGCCATGAGTACCCAGAGGTCTCGCTCCAGAGAGATCAGCAACACGTTTAACCGGCTATCGCTCTCCGTCAACGACCTCGCCCAGCCCAGGGCCGCCTGAGCCTCATCGACGGCACCGTTCACTTCAATGGGTTCGGCACTCTTCGGCACGCGTCCGCCGAAGTACAGGCCCGTGGTTCCGTTGTCGCCGTCTCGCGTATAGATCGTCACGCTGCGAGCGTACTGGTCGCACGAAAGAAACTCCTCCCCTCGCCAACTTCAGCATCGCAAGTGCCAACCACTAGCCTTGGCTACCCATGGAGCACGTGCCCGACCTGCGACGCCATCGCCCGAGGGCCGACGATCCCTACCTCCTCGCGCTCGCTCGGGGCACGGTCGTGTTCGACGGCGCCACCGGAACGAACCTGCAAATGCGCGATCTGTCGGCCGACGATTTCGGCGGAGCCGCACTCGAAGGGTGCAACGAAATCCTGACCGTGACGCGTCCGGACGTGATTCGCGATCTGCACCGGTCATTTCTCGACGTGGGCGTCGACGCCATTGAGACCGATTCGTTCGGTTCATTTTCGATTGTTCTCAACGAATACGGCATCGCGGACCGAGCATTTGAGCTCGCCCTCGCGTCGGCTCGATTGGCGAGAGAAGTCGCCGACGACTACGCGAGCGCCACGGCACCGAAATTCGTGGCCGGTTCCATCGGTCCCGGCACGAAGTTCCCGTCGCTCGGACAAATCCCTTACGACGAATTGAGCGCGAGTTACGAAGAACTCGCCTACGGACTGCTCGAAGGTGGCGTTGACCTCTTATTAGTTGAGACGGTCTATGACCTGCTGAGCGCGAAGGCCGCCATCAACGCCTGTCACCGGGCAATGACCCGCCACGGACGCGTCGTGCCCATTCAGGCACAGGTCACCATCGAACTCAACGGTCGCATGCTCCCGGGCACCGAAATCGGTGCCGCCATCACGACCCTCGCCACTTTGGGCGTCGACGTCATGGGGCTCAATTGCGCGACGGGCCCGGTCGAAATGTACGAACCCCTTCGCCAACTGGCCGACACGGCGCCCATGCTCCTCTCGTGTCTGCCGAACGCGGGGCTCCCCAGCGTGGTGGATGGTCAGATGCACTACGACCTGACACCCGACCAGCTGGCCGAACATCTCGGCCGCTTCGTGTCCGAATATGGAGTGCGCGCCGTCGGTGGTTGTTGCGGCACCACTCCCGCGCACCTGGCGCGCGTGGTCGAGACCGTTGCGTCACTGACGCCCGCGGCGCGCGTCCCCCAAAGTGATCCCTCCGCCGCATCTCTGTACTCCGCCACGCCGTACCACCAGGACCGCTCAGCGCTTCTGATCGGCGAGCGCACGAACGCGAACGGATCGAAGAAATTCCGCGAAGCCATGCTGAGTGGTGACTGGGACACCTGCGTCGCCATGGCGCGCGATCAGATCAAAGAGGGTGCCCACGTTCTTGACGTGTGCGTTGACTACACGGGTGCCGACGGCGTCAGTGACATGAATGAGATCATGAGCCGCCTAGCGACCCAGTCGTCGGTGCCCATCATGGTCGACACAACGGAAACGGCCGTCGCTCGCCAGGCGCTCACCTGGATTGGCGGCAAGGCGATCTTGAATTCTGTCAACCTTGAGGAAGGCGACGGTCCGGGCACGCGACTTGACGGTTTCCTCTCACTGGCCGCCGAATTCGGCGCCGCCGTCGTGGCCACGTGCATTGATGAAGAAGGTCAAGCACGTACCGCCGAATGGAAAGTACGAGCGGCCCGCGCGATTACGAACTTGGCGGTCGAACGCTACGGACTCGACGCCACCGATATCTTCATTGACCCGCTCGCCCTCCCACTTTCGACGGGCATGGCCGAATCACGTCGTGACGGCATCGAGACCATTGAGGCCATTCGTCGTATTAAGGCCGAACTTCCGGGTGTCCACACGATTCTCGGACTCTCGAATGTCTCCTTTGGTTTGAACCCGGCCGCCCGTCAAGCGCTGAACAGCATCTTCTTGCACGAGTGCGTCGAAGCGGGTCTCGACGCGGCGATCGTGCACGCGTCAAAGATTCTTCCGCTGGCACGTATTGATGACGAGGTGCGAGAGGTCTGCTTGGACCTCATCTACGACCGCCGTCGCGACGACTACGACCCGCTCTCGGAATTACTGCGCCTCTTTGAAGGCGTGTCGGCCACTTCGACGGCGGCGAGCGACCTCAGCGCGCTCCCCCTTCGTGACCGCCTTCGCCGCCGCATCATTGACGGTGTCCGCGTGGGACTGGAAGATGACCTGCAGCTCGCGCTGGACGAGCCCATCTCGCCGCTCGACATCGTGAACAACATCCTCCTCGACGGGATGCGCGAAGTGGGCGAACTCTTCGCCACGGGTGAAATGCAGCTCCCCTTCGTCCTCCAAAGTGCTGAAACGATGAAGTCGGCCGTGGCGTATCTCGAACCCTTCATGGAAAAGGTCGACCAGGGCGGCCGGGGCACCGTCGTGCTCGCGACCGTCAAGGGTGACGTGCACGACATTGGCAAGAACCTCGTCGACATCATTCTCACGAACAATGGATACGAGGTCGTGAATCTCGGCATCAAGATCGGCGTGAACGAGATGCTGGCCGCCGTCGACGAACACCACGCGGACGCGCTCGGTATGAGTGGACTGCTCGTGAAATCGACGCTCATCATGCGCGAAAACCTCGAGGTGATGAATGACCTCGGCTACAGCCACCTTCCGGTCTTGTTGGGTGGCGCCGCCCTGACGCGTACGTACGTCGAACGCGATCTGCGCGAGGTCTACAACGGACGGGTGTTCTATGGCAAGGACGCCTTTGAGGGTTTGCGCGTCTTGGACCGTCTCGGCGAGATCAAAAAGAGCGGGGAGGATGACCCGCTCTTCGGTCGAGAGATTTCTGAACGTAACGTGCATCGCCGTCTGCGCGACGGCTCGGGACCGGTGCCCGACGGATTGCCTGACCGCAGTCCCACCGTCGTGAACGACAATCCCTTGTTTACCCCTCCCTTTCTCGGCAGCCGGGTCGCTAAGGGCATCGCGATCGACGACATCGCCGAGTACCTGAACCTCACCGCTCTGTTTCGCAACCAGTGGGGATACCGACCCAACGACGGCGAAGATGATCCGGCGTTCAAGGACCGTGTGCGGGCGATTCTGCGCGAACAACTGGCTCTCGCCAAAGAAGAGAACCTGCTCACGCCCCAGGTGGTGTGGGGTCACTTCCCCGTCGCGAGTGACAACGGTGACCTCATTGTGTACACGGACGACTCCCGGACCACCGAGCAGTGCCGATTCCATTTCCCTCGCCAACACCAAGATCCCTTCTTGTGCATCGCGGACTTCTTCCGCAGCGTCGACAGCGGCGAGAAGGATTACGCGAGCTTCATGCTCGTCACCATGGGTCACGCGGTATCCGAAAAAGCACAGAAGCTCTTCGCGGAGGATCGCTACACCGACTACCTCCTCCTGCACGGCCTCGGGGTCGAAATGGCCGAAGCGCTGGCCGAATTGTGGCACCGCCGTATCCGCGAGGAACTCGGATACGCAGATGAGGACGGACCGAACCTGGCTGGTCTCTTCCGCCAGCAGTATCGCGGTGGCCGCTACTCGTGGGGATATCCCGCGTGCCCGGACCTGACCGACAACGCGAAGGTCGCCACGCTGCTCGAAGCGGGTCGTATTGGAGTAGAAGTCTCCGAAGGGTTCCAACTGCACCCCGAACAGACGACGGACGCGATTATCTGTCATCACCCGCAAGCGAAGTACTTCGTCGCCTAACGACGCCCTCGTAGACTGGCGTCGTGCGAAACAAGATTCCCTTCGTCTTTTTGTTCATCCTGACTCTCGGAGCCGGTGGCATGGCCGCGGTCTCCATCGCCCAGGCCCAGCCGGTCGCTCACGCCGTCGTTGTCGACTGCGGCGCACCCCCTACGAGTTCGCCGACGTCTCTCGTTCTCACGTGTGCCGACGCCGGCGTGACACTGACGGATCTGTCCTGGAAGGGTTGGGGCATGCCCGTCGCGACGGGCCACGGCGTCCTGAACGTCAATGGCTGTGTGCCCGATTGCGCCAGTGGCGTGACGACGTCGTACAAAGACGTAACGGTAGCCCTCGGAGATCTGCGCGACGGTCGCTACTACACCAAGCTCAGCGTTGACCACTCGATCGACGGAATCTCCGACACCATCTACTACTTCTACCCCGCTACGAACTAGCGAGAACGCGTCGAGAGCGACACGGGTGTCGCGGCCTCTAGGGCGTCGCGCGCGTGGTAGCTGGAGCGCGTGAGGGGCGACGACTGGACGTGCGAGAGGCCGAGGGCTCGACCCGCGGCAGCGAGATCGTCGAATTCCTCCGGCGTCCACCACCGGGCGACGGGAAGGTGACGAACGGTCGGGCGAAGGTATTGCCCGATCGTCGCGATGGACACGCCCACCGCCGCCAAATCGCGCAGCGTTTCGACGACCTCGTCGCGCTCCTCGCCGAGGCCCACCATCAGTCCCGACTTCACCGTCATGCCCGCGTCCACGGATCGGGCGAGTGTCACCAGAGATCGGGCGTAACTCGCACTCGGCCGCACGGCCCGCTGGAGACGCGCCACGGTCTCGATGTTGTGGTTGAGAACGTCGGGACGAGCATCAAGGATGAGTTGCAGGGACGAGGCGTCACCTCGCACGTCAGAAATCAAGACCTCGATATCGGTCTGCGGTCGCGCGTCGCGAATGGCGCGGATGGTGTCCGCAATGGCGCCCGCGCCGCCGTCGGCCAAGTCGTCCCGCGCCACGCAGGTAATCACGGCGTGTTGCAGTCCGAGCCGCACCACCGCCTCCGCCACGCGCGCGGGCTCTGTGGGATCGAGCGGCAGGGGCTTGCGGGTATCGACGAGACAAAAGCCGCACGCGCGTGTACACCGCTCGCCATTGACCATGAAGGTCGCCGTACCGCTCTGCCAGCACTCAAAGATGTTGGGACAGCCGGCCTCTTCACATACGGTCACCAGGCGGAGATCCTCCGTCAAGGTCCGCAGCGACTGAAACTCATCTCCCATGTGCGCTGGGATGCGAAGCCACTCGGGCTTACGTTGCTGTATCGGGACGGCGGAGTCCGGGTTCACACCCGCGCGTCGTAACCGACGAATGAGGGCCGGCTCGCTGCCCGACGTCGCCGCGCCACGGTCCACGCGCGCGACGGTCTCTTCGGGACCCAGACGAGTCGCCAACTCTCGACCGAGACGTTCCTCGACGTCCTCGGTGGCAACGTCCAGTCCGAGGCTGCGCAGTGAACCCACCGGACGATCCGCGATACCACAGGGAACAATGACCTCGAATGCCGCGAGGTCGACGTTGACGTTGAGAGCAACTCCGTGCAGGGTGCGACGCCGCCCCTGCTCATCACGTTCGGTGCGCACCCCGACGGCGGCAATCTTGTGTGGCACGGATTCGAGTCGGGCCCACACCCCGGGATAGCCCTCGAGGCGACCCACGCTTCCAAGAACTCCATTGGTGTCAATCTCACGCACCGTCGCGATCACGGCATCCTCGAGGAGGTGCACGTGCAGCCGACCGGCGCTCGGATCGTCCGGCACCGTGACGACCGCCCACGCGACGACCTGTCCCGGTCCGTGGTACGTCACGTCGCCACCGCGATCGGCGTCTACGACGTCAGCCGCGAGCGTGGCGGCGTCAACGAGGAAGTGGTTGTCCTGAGCCCTCACGCCGCGGGTGTACGTCGCCGGGTGCTCCAACAAGAGGACGTAGTCATCGGTCGCCGACAGCAGGGCGTGTTGTAGATCGTTGGCTTCGCTGAACGTCACGCGACCGAGATGGCGGCGACGCAGCACCTAGCGCTCCACCTCTACGTCAATGGAGGCCAGGAGATCGCCGACGCGCTCAAGGTAACGCCCCGCCGTAGCGGGATCACAGACTCGATGGTCGAACGAAAGACCGAGAACGATCCGACGGCCCGGCTCGATCACCACAGCACCCTCCCGCTCCACCACGACCGGCACGCGGCGCGGTGAACCGACGGACAAGGCCGCTACTTCGGGCTGAATGATGATCGGTTGCACGAACAAGGTGTGCATGCTCGGTGCCGGAATGAGCGTGAAGGTGCCACCCAGCAGATCGTCGGTCGTCAACTGACGAGTGTCCACGCGATCTTCGAGGTCCGCAAGTCGGCGAGCGAGCGCGCGCAAGGTAAGTCCCGCGGCGGCGTGCACGACCGGCACCAACATGCCGTCTCGCTCCGCCGTGCGGGCAAAGCCGAGGTTGATGGCACGATGTTCGACAATCTCGTCGCCCGCGAACGTGGCGTTGAGTGTCGGAAACTCGCCGAGTGCGCGGACGGCGGCCAGCGCGACGACGGCTTCATCCGAAATCGGCGACCCATCCGAGCTGACCGAGCCCACGGCATCAACGGCGTCGAAAATGCTGGCGTCCACCTCGATGGCCACGAAGCCGTGCGGCGTGGACTGGGCGGACAAGGACATGTGCGCCGCCATGCGACGTTGGCCGTTGGACAGCGATACCGCAACATCGTCGGTGGGTCCATTCGCAACGGCGCGTTCCGCGTCGCGTCGCGTGATGGCGCCGCCAGCCCCGGAACCGCGCACCGTGCGTGGGTCGACGTTGCCGTCGGCCAGAATGCGGCGGACGACGGGAGAGGCCAGCACGCCCGCAGCACCACTTGTCGCTGTTGTTGCCGGAGGTGCAGTGGTCGGCGCCGGCGTCGGCGCGGGCTGCGGCGTCGTGGGTGCCGTGTTGCTCGCGGGTGCGGCGGACGCGGCACCGTCACCGTCACCGTCCCCAATCACCGCGAGGCGAGCTCCCACTTCGACGGTGTCGCCCTCTTGCGCGACGATTTGGAGCAAGACACCAGCGCTCGGAGAGGGCATTTCGGAATCGACCTTGTCGGTGGAGATCTCACAGATCGGTTCGTCGCGCTCGACGCGATCGCCCACCTGCTTCATCCATCGAATGACGATGCCTTCGGTGACGGATTCACCGAGAGAAGGAAGAAGAACATCAACCAACGTGGAGCCCCCGACCAGCGAGGGCGAGCAGAGTCTCGCCAAAGGTTTCCGACAGCGACGGGTGCGGCTGAATGAGCAGTGCTGCTTCCTCAGCCGTCGCTTCCCAGTTCACGGCGAAGTACCCGGCACCCAATTGTTCGGTGACCCAGGGTCCGGCCATGTGCACGCCGAGGAGTTGGCCCGCGGTGCCGTCCGGTCGCTTCTCCGCGATGATCTTGACGACCCCATCTGTGTCGCCAATGATGCGAGCTCGCGAGTTACCGCCGAAAGGATCCTTCTTCACGACGACGTCGTAACCGCGTTCCTTGGCCGCCGCTTCGGTGAGACCACAGAACGCCACCTCAGGGTTCGAATAGATCGCCCAGGGGACCCGGTCGTAATCGACCGGCAAGGGCGACTCGCCGAGAATGGACTTGATCACGACAATGGCTTCGGCGAAGGCCACGTGGGCCAATTGCGGCGTGCCGGCCACGATGTCACCAACGGCGAAGATCTTGGGGTTGGCAGTGCGCATGAGCGAATCCGTCACGACGAATCCACGCTCGTTGACTTCGACACCGGTCCCCTCGGCGAGGAGGCCTTCGGTGCGTGGTGCGCGTCCGACGGAGACGACGACCATGTCCACTTCCACATCGTCGCCGCCGTCGACGTGTACCGCCGTTCGCGTGCCGGCCTGGTTAGGGGTGTGGCCGGTCACCTGCGCGGAGGTGCGAATCTCGATGCCACGCTTCTTAAACGCGCGCTGGACCACACCGGCGACTTCGGTGTCACATCCCGTGAGAATGGACGGCAGACCCTCCAAGATGGTCACCTGGGATCCCATGTCGGCGAGCATCGAGGCGAACTCGCACCCAATGGCGCCGCCGCCAATAACCACCGCGGACGCCGGCAGGGTCGTGAGGCCGAGGAACTCGTCGGAGGTAACAATCAAGGACCCCGTCACGTCGAAACCGGGGATGGTGCGAGGGACTGACCCTGATGCGAGCACCACATGGGCACCCGAGAGCGACACGCCCGCGTCGGCCCCATCGATGACACTGACGGTGCCGTCGGCGAGCACCGTCGCGCTCCCGGAGAAGACGGTGACCTTACGGCCCTTCAGCAAGCCCGAGACGCCCTTGAACAGCACGTCGACGACCTCGTTCTTACGACTCTGGCTGACCGAGAAGTCAACCGTGACATCGGCAACATTGACACCGAAATCAGCCGAATGAGCGATGGTCCGGCGTACGTGGGCGGTCTCAAGGAATTCCTTGGCGGGCACACATCCGCGGTGCAGACACGTGCCACCCACCTTGTCCTTTTCGACCAGAGCAATCGATAGGCCCGCGGACGCTCCGTACAGAGCGGTGGCGTAGCCACCGGGACCTCCGCCAATGATGACAACATCGAACGATTGCACTTCGGAGGCCACGTTGCGTCCTTTCACGGGAGACTCAGAACGCCCTCAAGCCTACCGACTACGAACAACGTCTATTCAGTCCGGGCGGACGGAGACCCCTCGTTGCGCATCGGCCGCGGCGGTGGCGAGCACGTCGACAAAATCATTCATGCGGTCCCCCGAGTGACCCTTTACCCACGAAAACGAGACCGCGCGATCCGCGTAGATCGTCAGGGCGAAGAGGTCCTCCCACAGATCTCTATTGGCGACAGGCTGGCCTTGGGAGTTCTTCCAACCGCGCCGCAGCCATCCCGCGTGCCAACGGTCGTTAAAGCACTTGACGACATAGGTGGAGTCGCTCACGATTTCGACGGGACCGTCCGGATAGGCCCGCAGTGCCTCAATGACCGCCCGAACTTCCATCCGCTGATTGGTCGTGGGATTGTCGGCCCCACTTGCGTAATGGGTCTCGTCCACGGCCCACGCCCAGCCTCCAGGTCCAGGATTACCGCGGCACGACCCGTCGGTATGAATCCGCACGCTCACGTGCGCGAGTGCCAGGCGTCCGGATCGCCAGTGAATTTGGTCACGCCGTCCGGCAGATTGCCGGAGACGATGTCTTCCAAACTCACGTGCTCAAGAACGACGCGCAGGCTCGCGCGCACGGCCACCCACACGTCACGAAGATGCGTGGCCGCGCCGGCGTATTCCAGCGTTTCGGGGCGCATCCCGCGGACGCCGGCCATGGGACCACCCAGAACGCGCAGGACGTCAGCAATGGAGATCTCACTCGGCGCCTTGGCGAGACGAAATCCACCCTCGGCACCTCGCTGCGACGTCACGATGCCGCCTCGACGCAAGTCCGAAAGAATCGCGCCGAGGAACTTCGGGGGAAGACCTTGCTCGTGCGCCAAGTTCTCAGCACTCACCGACTCCGTCGTGCTCGCGAGTGTCAGCAGTGCACGAATGGCGTAATCGGCTTTGGCGGGAATCTGCACGGTGCCATTCTGCCCGACTTCGTCGCGCTGCGTGTTGATGACCCCTCGTTCGTCGTCGTCGCTCTGATCTCCTAGGGTGACCACCGTGTTCGACCTCTCAGAACGTTCTCTCTACCTGTGCACACCGTTGCGGGACGATCTGTTGAGCTTCGTGACTGACGTCGTGACCAGTGGCGTCGATGTCGTGCAGCTACGAGAAAAAGATGCTGATGCTCGCGTCATTCTCACCGCAGCTCGTGAACTCGCGGCGTTGTGCGCCGACCTCGGTGTGCCCTTCATTCTCAATGACCGTCCCGATCTGGCCCTCGAATGCGGAGCCGACGGCGTGCACGTTGGACAAGATGACGCCCCCGTCTCACTGTGTCGTCGCCTTCTCGGACCTGAGGCCATCATTGGTCTCTCGACGCACGCGGACGAGGAGTTCAGTCGCGCGCTCAACGACGATGTGACTTACCTGAGCGCCGGACCCGTGGAGGCCACGCCGACCAAACCGGGGCGAGTCGGCACCGGTGTGAGTTACGTGGCGAGCGCGGTGGCCCGCAGTCGAGTGCCGGTCTTCGTTACCGGCGGCGTCACTCCCGAGAATGTTCCAATGCTCGCCGCGCACGGCGTGCGGCACTTTGTCGTCGTTCGCTATCTCACGCAGGCGTCGCGACCATCAGAGGCGGCTCGTGCGCTGCGTCACGCGATCGACGAGGCTCGTTCCTAACGGTGACGGTCCAGCCACCCGAGAAGGGTGGCGACCATACGGGGGTCCGCACGTAACCAGTGCCCGGCGCCTTGAATCACTCGAAGTTCGGCGCGACCTTCCGCGGCGGACAACAGCGCACGCGCCTCGCTGATGGGAACCTCCAAATCATCGGAACCATGACCGATGAGGAAACGCCGAGGGGGTAACAACTTCGCGCTCGCTAATGGATCAATCGACGTGACGTCATCGAAAAGTTCCGTCGGGCCGAGAAGCGGAATATCGGGATCGACCACACCCGCGGCCCGCACGACGTCGTGGAGGACCTGCGGCTCGCCACTCCAGCGAACCAGATCCGCCGGCGCGGCGAAGGTGGCCACGCCCCGGACACGTTCGTCGGCCACCGCCGTGGCGAGCGCCAACGAGCCTCCGAGTCCGAAGCCAGCAAGTGAAATGCGCCGGGTACCGTCATCAAGTCGGTCCAATATGCACGCCAGGTCCGCGCTCCACTGGCTGATCGAAAAGGTGCCCGTGCTGTCACCCACACCCGAGAAAGTCCCCGTGGCCACGAGCCAGCCTGATTCGTTCGCCAAGTGTTCCGCTAGCTCCGGTAACTGGCCGGCGGCCCGTCGTCCCATGCCGTAGGCGCGTGGGAGTCCGTGCACGAGCACGAGCACGTGGTCCGTGACGGGTCTCGTCGCGGTCGTGGCGATACGAAGGTCTAAACGGGAGGGCCCGCTCGTCAATTGCTCGTGAACGAGCACGACGGACTAGATGCCCAGACGCTGCGCCAGCAGTTCGCGGTGGTAGGCCGGGTCGCCCAGAAGGAGCTCGGAGCTCTTCGCACGCTTGAAGTACAGGTGCGCGTGGTGTTCCCAGGTGAAGCCGATGCCACCGTGAATCTGGATGTTCTCCGCGGCACAGTGGAAGTAGGCCTCCGAGCAGAAGGACTTCGCGAGGCTCGCCGCAATCGGCAACTCTTCATTGTCTTCCTGCGCGGCCCATGCGGCGTAGTACGCGGCCGACTTCGCGGACTCGACGTCGAGGAGCATGTCGGCGCACTTGTGCTTGATCGCCTGGAACGAACCAATGGGTCGACCGAACTGCACGCGGTTCTTCGCGTAGTCAACGGCGTTGTTCAGCACGCGCTGAGCGCCACCGACCTGCTCGGCCGCGAGAGCTGCTGCAGCCATTTGCAAGGTGCGCTCGAGACCAGCGCTCGCGCCACCGTCGGTGCCGACCAACGTCGCGGGCGTATTGGCGAACTCGAGGCGGCTCTGCTTGCGCGTCTGGTCCATCGTCGGAAGGGCGGTGCGCGTCAGGCCCGAGGCGGCAGCGTCAACAGCGAACAAGGACAGTCCCTTATCCGTGGTCGCCGTCACCAAAATGAGAGAAGCGGTATTCCCGTCGAGGACGTAATTCTTCACGCCACTCAGCGTGTAGGTGCCGCCCGCGTTCGTGGCGTTGACACCCGTGGTCTCGAGGTCCCACGATCCGGCATCGTCGTTCAGCGCGAGAGTGGCGATGGTCTCGCCGGACGCAATGCCGGGCAGGTACGCCGACTTGGCGGCGTCATCGCCACTGTTCAACAGCGCGTTCGCCGCGAGGGCCACCGTCGAGAAGTACGGGGCGCACAACAGAGCCGCTCCCATTTCTTCGAATACGACGTACAGCTCGACCGGTCCGAAACCCTGGCCACCGAACTCTTCGGGGATACCGAGACCCTGCAGACCGAGTTCTTCGGCCATCTGGCTCCACACGGCGGTGTCGTAGCCTTCGGGCGTCGCCATCAAGCGACGCACTTCGGTCTCCGGCGACTTGTCTTCCAAGAAGCGCTTGACCATCTTGCGGAGCTCTTCTTGCTCTTCGCTGAAACCAAAGTTCATCTCAGTACCTCTCCCCAGTTCTCCGTGTCCCTCGCGGGCACGGAAGTCCGTACGTGAGAATAGCCAATTCCGCCACCTCACCCCTTCGTGGCAGGCTGGACGGGTGAACGAGAGCGACAACGTCGAGTTGATTTGGTCCAACGCCGCCTGCGAGGTCCATCGATTTGTGGTGGGCCCGGTCGAGAACAACGTGTACGTGGTGCGCTGTCGGTCGACCGGCGAGGCCGTTCTAATTGACGCGGCGAACGAACACGACCGACTCTTGCGCGTCGCGCGCGACCTCGGGGTGACCTCCGTCGTGGAAACCCACGGGCACTGGGACCATATTCAGGCCGTCGAGCAGGTGCGCGAAGCCGGCATCGACGTCTGGGTTCGACTCGAAGACAGCGAACTTCTGCCCAGTTACGACCACCTCCTCGAGGACGATGTCGTCCTACCTGTTGGATCCCTTCGCCTACGCACCGTCCACACCCCGGGCCACACGCCCGGATCCATCTGCTTCGAGCTCCTCGATACTCCCCTCCTTTTTACCGGCGACACCCTCTTCCCGGGTGGTCCGGGCAACGCCACGTTCGAAGGCGGTGACTTTCCAACGATCATTCGCTCCATTGAGGAGCGGCTTTTCCGCCCCTACGGCGCGGAGACGTTGATCTGGCCGGGTCACGGCGCTCCGTCCACCATCGGCACGGAAGCGCCGCACCTCGACGAATGGGTTGAGCGCGGCTGGTAGCCGAAAGGCTTTTTCGTAGGCACCGGTAGGCTCGCGGCGTGACTACGCCCCTCCTCGAACTTCGCGACGTCCACGTCAGCGCCGACGATCAACCCATTTTGAAGGGCGTCGACCTCATCGTGCGAGAGGGAGAAGTCCACGCCCTCATGGGTCCGAACGGCGCCGGCAAATCCACTCTCGCCAGCGTGGTGATGGGCCACCCCGGCTACGAGGTGACGTCCGGACAAATTCTTTTGAATGGTGAGGATCTGGCCTCGTGGAGTGCGGACGAACGGGCCCGAGCCGGCATCTTCTTGGCGTTTCAGTACCCCGAGTCCATCAGCGGCGTCTCGGTGATCCAATTTCTCCGTCAAGCCATCGCCGCACGAAAGAACTTGAGCGAACTCAGCGTGCTCGAAGTACGCCTCGATCTCGGCGAATGGATGGACCGTCTGGGCATGGATCCGGCCTTCGCCGAACGACACCTCAACGAAGGTTTCTCCGGAGGCGAGCGCAAGCGGAATGAAGTACTGCAGATGGCGCTGCTCGACCCGGTGGTCGCCCTGCTCGACGAGACCGATTCGGGACTCGACATTGACGCGCTGCGCGTCGTGGCTCGAGGCGTGCGTACCGTGCGCGAAGCTCGACCTCAGATGGGTGTCGTCATCGTGACCCACTACGTGAAACTGCTCGAAGAACTGGCTCCCGATCACGTCCACGTCCTCATTGACGGCCGCATCGTTCATTCCGGGGGCGCCGAAGTCGCCGACGCCATTGAGCGCAACGGCTACGAACACTGGCGAATCGGCGTCGCGTGAGTAGTTACGACGCCCAGCGCGTTCGCGCCGACGTCCCTCTCCTCCGGCGCGTCATCGACGGTCACCCGATCACCTATCTCGATTCAGCCTCCACCGCCCTCACTCCTCGTCCTGTCATCGAGGCAATGAGTCGCTACTACGAGACTCGCCACGCCAACGTGCACCGCGGCGTGTACACCACGGCCGAAGAAGCCACCGCGTCCTACGAGGGTGCCCGAGTAGCTGCGGGTGTGTTCATCAACGCTCGTCACCCGGCGGAAGAGATCGTCTTCACCAAGAACACCACGGAAAGCTTCAATCTGCTCGCCAAGTCGTGGGGGCGAGCGAACCTCACGAGCGGTGACGTCATTGTCCTCAGCGAAATGGAGCATCACGCCAATTTGATTCCGTGGTTCCAGCTCCGCGACGAGATTGGCTTCACTATTCGCTTTCTACCGGTTGGTGATGATTTCCGACTAGATCTTGGATCGTTGGACGAATTGTTACAGGGCGCGAAATTGCTCTCGGTGTCCGCCATGTCCAACGTGCTCGGCACCATTAATCCGGTGGCCGAACTCGCCGCGGCGGCGCACGCCGCTGGTGCCATGATCGCCGTCGACGCCGCCCAGAGTGTGGCGCACGGCGTGACCGACGTTCAAGAGACCGACGTCGACTTTCTGTGCTTTTCCGCGCACAAGATGATGGGCCCTACCGGCATCGGCGTCTTCTACGCGAAGCGCGAGATCATCGCCGATATGCCCCCATTTCTCGGAGGCGGAGGCATGATTGCCGACGTCCGATTAGACGGATACACGCCAGCCAAGGGTGTTGAGCGCTTCGAAGCGGGCACCCCCATGATCGCCGAAGCCGTTGGATTGCACGCCGCCCTGCGGTACCTCGACAATCTGGGCATGTCCGCGATTGCGGAACACGAGCGGGCCCTCACCGCCGACGCACTCGGCCGACTCCGTGAGCGCTTTGATGGTCGGGTTCGCGTCATTGGCCCGGCTGACGTCCACTTGCGCGGCGGCGTGTTGTCGCTCGACGTCGTGGGCGTTCACCCCCACGACGTCGCTCAGGTTCTCGACCAGCACGGCGTGTGCGTTCGTCCGGGACACCACTGCGCGAAGCCCTTGATGCGGCGTTTTTCACTTCCCGCCACGGCACGAGCGTCCTTTGGCGCCTACTCGCTCACGTCCGATACGGACGTCCTGCTCGACGGTCTCGACCACGTCCTAGAGTTGTTCGGGTAATCATGTCGAACCTCGAAGACCTCTACCGCGAGATCATTCTCGACCACTACCGCTCCCCTCGGAACCGTGGTGAATTACCCACGCCACCCGCGCACCAGGTCGAGGGGTTTAATCCCCTCTGTGGTGACGAGATCACGGTGTACATCGAAGTGAACGATGGCGTACTACAGGACATCAAGATCGCGGGTCATGGATGCTCCATCTCCCAGTCATCGGCGTCACTCATGTCGGCGGCCGTTAAGGGCAAGCCCGTGGCTGACGTGCACGCCACCATTGATTCCTTCAAGCGTCTGATGACTGTTCACGAATCACAGCTTGATGATCAGGTTGAACCGGAGCCCGTCGATCTGCGCAAGTTGGGCGAACTTGCTGCGCTCCAGGGAGTTGTCAAATTCCCCGTCCGTATCAAGTGCGCCACCTTGGCGTGGAACACGCTCACGCAGGGACTCAGCGAACTGAACGCCTAGGGGTCCGCGAGTACCGGCCGATTACTTCGGCAGGCACGGCGTGGGGTTGAAATTCTCCTGATAGACCTGAGTTTCAAGCGGAATCGTCGTCTTCGTGGAACTCGGCTTGGTGGTCGTCGTGACCGTCGAGCCCGTGTGCTTCACGGTCGTCGTCGTGGTGTTACCGGCCGGTGCGACCGAGTTGATCGGCACGTACGGCGGCGGGTTCGGCTGCAGTGTGGTCCCCGGAGGTGCGTCCGCAGCGCTCACCGCGCTGAGACCCTTGCCGAAGATGGACACGAGCATCTGCTGCGAGGCGGGCTGCTCGGGAATGAGAACGTCACCAAGAGAACCGAGTTGCACGGGATAATCCGGCAACGTGTAGGCCTTGAGCTGAGCGGAATTGAAGTGGCGGTAGTGCCACGCGAGGCCGGCGAGGACTCCCTGTGAGAGTCGCGTGTCCAAAACAATGCCCGCCGGAACTGCCGACAGAGTCGAGAGAATGTCAATGGGGTTGTACGCCCGTTCGCCGGCCTGCATCAGTCCCTTCACAAAGACGTCCTGGCGCTGAATGCGACTCCAGTCGCTCAGTCCGTCGTAGTGCCACACACCATTAATCCGGTACTGGTAGTGCCGACTGCGGACAAAGGCCAACGCCTGGAAACCCGAGACCACGGTGCATCCGGGGTGCAACACACGAAGTCCCGACATCTGGTCGCGCGTTTGATACGGGAAATTGAGGTAGACGCCACCAAGGGCGTTCGCAACGCCAATCAGTCCACCGAAGCTGACCTGAATCGTGTAATTAATCGGAATGCCGAAGTTGGTTTCGATCGTCTTGATGAGTTCGTTGACGCCACCGCCGTAGACAGAATTGATGCGGTTGTAGGTCCCCACTCCCAAGCTGGCGTCCGGCACGTGAATCATCGTGTCGCGAGGAATGGACAGGGTCTCCACGGAGTCGGTGCTCGGATCAATGTGGATGATCTTGAGCGAGTCGCTTCGCGCGCCCGACACCGATCCGGCACCGACCTCTTTACCGATCGCGGCGCTCAAACCCGCGCGGGAGTCAGAGCCAATCTCGAGAATATTGATGGCGCCGCTGGGCGGGATGCCCTTTTCGTACTTGTAGGTCTGCTTCGGAATCGCGTTCCACTTGGACTCGAAATAGAAGTAGAAACCGCCCACCGTTCCCGCCAAGAGCAGTGCCAACACCAGGGCAATCGTCCCGACGGTGCGACGTCGACGCCTCTTGTTCTTTTTCGGCTTGCGCGTCACGCCCGACTTTTCGTCGACCGCCGATCCCAAAGCGAGAAGTCGCTGTTCATTGGCGAGAGAGCGACTCGACGAACTTGATGTCCGGGGTGTGTGACCCTTCGGGGCGCTATGACGTCCTTCCGGCATGGAGTCCAGCCTACCAATCCCGCCGATAATTTCTTGGTCAGGAACCTTTACGTCGTCTGACGAAAGGGCTCATACCCGTGTTCTTCGAGCGTTTCAGCCAACTCGGGACCACCGCTCGCGACCACGCGGCCGGCACTCACGACGTGAATGGCGGTGGGCACGAGTTCGTGCAGGAGTCGACGGAAGTGCGTAATGGCAAGTACGCCGCAGCCCCATTCGTGAGTTGCTTCCTGAAGCCGTCGGGCCACCGAACCCAGCGCGTCAACGTCGAGGCCGGAGTCAATTTCGTCGAGCACGACGAAGCGCGGGCGCAGTACACCCATCTGCACGATTTCTGCTCGCTTGCGTTCGCCTCCCGAGAGGTCCACGTTCAAGAAGCGGTGAAGAAGTTCAGGGCGAAGACCAACGCGACGCGCCTCTTCGTCAATGCGTGCCTCCACGGTCGCCGGGTCGGCTCCCGCGGCGACGAGCATTGTCGCCGGCCGAACGCCAGGCACCTCGAGGGGCTGTTGCAGCGCCAAGAGGAGTCCGTGACGAGCCCGCTCCGCGGGTGCTAACTCCAGCAGCTCCACGCCATCGAGCGTGACGGATCCATCAATGACGTCGTATCCCGGTCGCCCGGTGAGAGCGTGGGCCAGGGTGGACTTTCCCGAGCCATTCGGACCCATGATGACGTGGACTTCTCCGGCGGGGACGGTGAGATCGATACCTCGAAGAATCTCTTTCTCCCCGACGCGCACGCGCAGTCCCGAAATGACCAGTTCACTCACGGCAACTCCACCCACACGCGACCATCACGAATCTCCACGTCGTACGTCGCTACCGGCCGCGTGGCGGGAAGCGACGTTGGCGCGCCGTCTTTGAGCGAAAACATCGCACCATGGCGCTCACACTCGATTTCACACGTACTGGCATCAACTTCGCCCAGCGACAGCGGGAAATCCTCGTGCGAGCAACGATCGTCGAGAACGTAGACGTCATCGCCCAGCTTCACGAGAACAAGCTTGCGGCCCTCGAACTTCAGTTCAACGGCAGTCGCCTCCGCAAAGTCGCTGATCGCACCGGCATCGATCCGACTCATGCGGACTCCCCGGTCGCGCGAGCGAGCACCGTGGCGACGTCGCGATCAACGAGCCGCGCGACGCTGTCGGGCATGACGTCGGTCATCTCGTTAAAGAAGCCTTGAACCATGAGACGTTCGGCGTTTTCGCGGTCGACTCCTCGTGATTCGAGATACCACCGCTGCATCTCGTCGAGCGGTCCGACACTGGACGCGTGCGCGCACACCACGTCGTTCTCACGAATGTCGAGATTCGGAACGCTGTCAGCGTGAGCGTGGGGGGACAGCAGGAGGTTGTGGTTCGTTTGGCGCGCGTCTGTCCGGCGGGCTCCGTTTTCAATTTCGATAAGCCCCGTGTAAACCGAACGCGACTCGTCCGCTACCGCGCCCTTACTGAGGAGTGATGACGTCGTTCGACCCACGCGATGGAATTGATGCGTCCGGAGGTCGTGTACCTGTTGTCCGGAACCCAAGAAAGTGGTGTGCAGTTCATTGGACGCACCCGTGCCAGCTAATTCTGCGTCGTTACGGGCTCGGTCGTACTGAGCACCAAGTCCGATCACACTCTGCTGCATTCTCGCGTCGCGTTCCAGCAGAGTGGTCGTGCGAGCAACGTGCCAGGACGTCGCGGCGAGTCGTTGATACGAAGAGAGTTGGAGGGAGCCGTTTGCGGCGACGTGATACTCACTCACCGGCACAACCAGCGCCTCGCTGCCGCCGAACCAACATTCCACGACGGTGGCCGACGCACTGGTGCCGACGTCAACGCGCACGTTCGCGAACGCCAGGGACGTTTCCGCTCGCTGCACAATGACGATGGGCATCGCCACGTGCACGGCGGCGTCGATGGTGATGTGGACAGTCGCGGGAGCGAGCGCGGCGTTGAGCAAGGCAAATGCGTCGGCGCGGTACCGCTCGGCGTACGAACGATCGCCCAAGTCATGACCAGTGGGCCGCGTCGACACCGTCACGCCGTCGCACTGGCCAGCCACGTCGCGCAGCTCGCCGTCGACGATGGTGAGGACAATTGACGCACCGTCGCGAATGGACTTTTCGTCAGCGCTGTCATCGATCGGTGTATTCGTCGTCGCCACAAAGCGATCGAGCGAAAAATCGTGCAAGGGGGCGTACCGCCACACCTCATCGGAGGTGGTGGGTAGTCCGGTGGCCACGAATGCATCAAAAAATGAGCGGCGGGCGGCGTCGGAGCCAATGCGTTGGGACGCTGCGTCGAGGAATGTGGTCATAGAAGGGGCGTCAGCCACAGCGAGTGTACCGGTGATGTCCCAAAGACCAACCGCCTCTCCCGTAGGCTCACTGTCGATCAAAGGAGGGGCGATGTCATTCTCGTCCGAGGTTCTCGAAATTGAAGTTGATGATCACGTCGCCACCTTGTGGCTGAATCGACCCGACGCTCGCAACGCCCTCGGGCGTGCCTTGTGGGAAGACCTCCCGCGCGCCGCGTCCGCCATCGAGGAGATGCCGGACGTCCGCGTCGTCGTACTCGCCGCGCGTGGCAAGCACTTCACCGTCGGATTGGACTTAAAGGAAATGGGCGCGTCGTTGACCGGCGCGGATGCTGCGGGCACAAAGAGGTCGCCCGCAACATCGAACGCGCACACCTACAAGATGATCCGCCGCATGCAGGATTCCGTCACGTCGCTGAGCGACTTGCGGGTCCCCGTGATCGCCGCGGTCCACGGCTACTGCATTGGCGGAGGCGTCGACCTCATTTGTGCGGCCGATATTCGACTCGCGGCGAGTGACGCGATCTTCTCTGTCCGCGAGGCCAAAGTTGCCATCGTTGCGGACCTCGGCACATTGCAGCGCATTCCGAAGATCGTTTCGGAAGGCCACGTCGCGGAATTGGCGTTCACCGGAAAAGACATCAGTGCCGAGCGAGCCGCGCAGATCAATTTGGTCAACGACGTCGTTCCGGGCTCGCTCGAGGATGTCGTTGCCGCTGCGCACGCTCTCGCTCGCGAGATTGCCGCGAATTCGCCCTTGGCCGTGCAGGGAACTAAGGCGGTATTACGTGCCAACGACGGTGCGACCGTTCACGAAGGTCTCGAGTTCGTGGCGCGGTGGAACACCGCCTACCTGCAGAGCAATGACCTCACCGAGGCGATGATGGCCTTTTTGGAGCGACGCGAGCCCAACTTCAGCGGCGACTAACGCCGCCAGAACTTCCAACCCTTGCGACCTTCTCGTCGCTGCATCTCTTCGAGTTCCGCGCGGCGTTCAGCGAACAGATCCGGGGCCACCGCGTTCACGATCTCCTCGGCAGAATTCAATACTTCTCGTCGCAATTCGGCGGGACTGTCGGGCGCCGGTTCGACCGGCTTCTCCACGAGCGTGCCGTGGGACCAACCCACGTCCGCCAATCGTGGCTCGTAGGTGAGGCAATTGTCCGGGCACGACCACGGCTGGTCGGGCGCGTTGCCCAACACGCAGAACCGCGCCACTTCGCCCGACTTATAGGTGCGACTTTGAAAGTGTTTGCATTCTTCCCGCATTGCCACCCCACTATCGTGCCACGCCGAAGACGAGGGGTACGCTCATCGCATGAGCGAATCGCCGTACCGTATTGACCGCCGTGCCCTCTCTCGCCGGGAAATGGACGAAGCCTCGGTGGTGGCCGCGCGGGGCTTCTACACCGATCCCTTTTTCGTGTTCCTCTCCCCAAAGCCACGTCAGCGCAATGCGGCCCTCGCGATGTTCTTCCGTAACGCCCTCGTCCACTTAGGACCTCAAGGGCATATCCTCACCGTGCGCGACGAAGCGGACCGGATCGTGGGCGTATCCGCGTGGCTGCCCCCCGGCGGGTATCCGCAGTCCGTGGCGACGCAGTTGGCGCAGATCCCTGGCTCCTTTCGCACGCTCGCGCGTCGGCCACGAGCCTTGATCGATGGCAACACCTACCTCACCGCCATCGCGAAAGCGCACCCCAAAGAAGCACACTGGTACCTCTATCTGCTCGTCGCTGACCCGGAGGCTCAACGACGGGGCGTCGGGGCCCTTCTCCTTGGCGACGTGTTGCCGACGGTGGACGAACAGGGCGTCGGTAGTTACCTGGAAACCCAGAAGCTGGACAATTTGGCGTACTACCGCCGTTTTGGGTACGAGCATCGCGACACGCTGACGCCCGTCACGAACGGACCACCCCTGTACACGATGTGGCGACCCGCCAAGTAATGCCCCTCGGCCCTAGAGGGGCCGTTCGCTCTCTCAGTACGATTCGCCACAATGGATGACGCACGCGACGAGGAAGAATCCGACAACTACCCGCAGGGCGTTGACGCCGATCAATACGCCCACGTCGTCAATCGACGACTCCAGTGGGATGCCTTGGTCTGGCAAACCCCGACATTGGCCCTTACGGGTGAAGCGTTTCTGTTTTCCATCAGTCTCGGCAACGGCATTTCTCACCTCGCCCGCGTCGTGGCCTCGTTGCTCGCATTTCTCGTGTCGTGGGCGAGTTTGCACACGTTGGCGATGCACCGCACCAACGAACTCGCCGACGCCCGCCTGATCCACGACTACGAAACCGACGGCCAACGTTCGCACGTGCACGGAACGGGGTGGCGCGATTATCGAACCTCATTGGCACGAGAGCTCGAGCAACAGGGTGGGAAACGAGAAATCACTGATCGACTTCTCGCTCGGATGACTCGACTACGCGGCATTGAGGTGTGGTTCTGGACCCTCACCTTCATTCTGTTCGTCTCGCTCGCGTTGCTGATCATCGCCATCTTCTGGCCCGCGCTTCTCTAAACATCGCTGTGCGCCGCACCGGAGTCGTTACGACGACCCGATGCCATGGCGTAACTCGCGTGACGATGAACTAGCCGATCGAACCTTCCATTTGGAGTTCAATCAGTCGACTCCACTCCACGGCGTATTCCATGGGAAGCGTGCGCGTGACGGGTTCAATGAAACCGTTGACGATCATGCCCATGGCTTGTGACTCAGTGAGTCCACGACTCATCAGGTAGAAGAGCTGGTCGTCACCAATCTTCGAGACCGTCGCCTCGTGACCAATGGAGGCGTCCTGCTCGCCGACTTCCATGTAGGGCTTGGTCTCCGAGATGGACATCTCGTCGAGGAGGAGCGCGTCACAGCGCACGAACGACTTGGATCCGTGAGCGCCTTCTTCAACTTTGACCAGGCCGCGATAGGTGGTCTGGCCACCATCCTTCGAAATTGACTTCGACACAATCGTCGACGTTGTTTCCGGCGCGCAGTGAACCATCTTGGCTCCCGCGTCTTGAATCTGACCCGGGCCGGCGTAGGCCACCGACAGCACCTCACCTGAGGCCTTCGGGCCCATCAAGTACACCGAGGGGTACTTCATCGTGAGTCGCGAACCGATGTTGCCGTCAATCCATTCAACCCGAGCCTCGGCTTCCGCGCGGGCTCGCTTGGTGACGAGGTTGTAGACGTTGTTCGACCAGTTCTGAATGGTCGTGTACGTAATGCGCGATCCGGGCAGTGCCACCAATTCCACAACCGCCGAGTGCAGGGAGTCCGTCGAATACACGGGTGCCGAACACCCTTCGACGTAGTGCACCTGCGAACCCTCGTCCGCAATGATGAGCGTGCGCTCGAACTGACCCATGTTCTCGGTATTGATGCGGAAGTAGGCCTGCAGGGGCTGATCCACGACGACGCCCGGCGGAACGTAGATGAATGAACCACCCGACCACACGGCGGAGTTCAGCGCGGCGAACTTGTTGTCATTGGGCGGAATGACCGAACCGAAATACTTCTGCACGATGTGCGGGTACTCACGTACCGCCGTGTCCATGTCGCAGAACAGAACACCCAGACTCTCGAGGTCCTCACGATTGCGGTGGAACACCACTTCGGACTCGTACTGCGCCGTCACGCCCGCCAAGTACTTGCGTTCGGCTTCGGGAATGCCGAGTCGCTCGTAGGTGTTCTTGATGGCGTCGGGTAGATCTTCCCAACGCTCCACCTGATTCTCAGTGGGCTTGATGTAGTAGTAGATGTCGTTGAAGTCGAGGTCCGGCATGCGGTCGGCGAACCACGGCAGCATCGGCTTCTTTTCGAAGCGCTTGAGAGCGTTCAAGCGGAAGTCCAGCATCCACTGCGGCTCGCTCTTGATGTCGCTCATCTCGCGAACGATCGCTTCGTTGATGCCCTTCTTCGGCTTGAACACCGGCTTCAACTCGTCACTCCAGCCGAGCTGGTAACGGCTGAAATCCAAGTTGTCGATGGTCATGGCGGCTCCCGAGCGAATTAGTCCTATGCAGATAGTAACAAGGCCAACGGCAGACGTGACCCTTCAGTACTGGCAAAGTAGCAAGGTGACTGAACGCCCTCGCGCCGAACAACGACCTTATTCGATTACTCGACACGGTGACACCCGCGTTGATCCGTATTACTGGCTCATGGACCGCGACAACCACGAGGTACTCGCGCACCTGCGCGCCGAGAATGAGTATCTCGCCGCGTCCCTGGCGCCGCTACGCGCGCTCGAGGACACGATTTTCCAAGAAATCAAAGGTCGCATTGTCGAGACCGACACCTCGGTTCCGGTCAAGTCGAACGGATGGTGGTACTTCGAACGCACGCGCGAGGGGCTCAACTATCCCATCAGCGCGCGAGCGCCATTGACGGGCGACGGAACGACGCCGCCCGTGATTGATCCGGACCGCACCCTCGACGGCGAGCAGGTCGTACTCGACGAGAACGCAGAAGCGGGCGACAGCGACTTCTTGTCAGTCGGCATTCTGTCCGTCAGTCCTGACGACCGCTGGGTCGCCGTGGGCACCGATTTCGAGGGCGCCGAACGACACACTTTGACCATTCGTCCACTCGACGGTCAAGACCCCGTGAGCGAAGAGATCGCTGACGTGTACTACGGCTTCGCGTGGGCCGCGGATTCGCGACACTTCTTCTACACCCGCGTCGACGACGCCATGCGACCGTGGCAGGTGTGGCGCCACGAGCTCGGAACTCCCGCGGACGCGGACGTTCTTGTGTTCCAAGAAGACGACGCCCAGTACAACGTCGGGGTCGGACGTAGTCGCAATGACGCCGTGGTGTTGATCTTCGCCGAATCGTCGATGACCAATGAAGTCCACGTCATTGACGCACACCACCCAACGCAAGAACCCCGTGTCCTCGACTCGCGCCGCCACGGTGTGGAGTACACCGTTGAGCACTACACCACGGCCGACGGGGAAGCGTGGTGGCTCAAGATCACCAACGAAGGCGCCACGGATTTCAAACTCCAGGTCCGCCGCGTCGACGAAACCGAGTGGAGAGATCTCGTCGCGGAGCGACCGGGTAATCGACTCGACGGTGTTGACGCGTTCTCGAATTTTCTGGTGTTCGCCGAGCGCCTCGACGGCGCGGCGGCCGTGCGACTCGTGCCCCTCAATGAACAGGGAGATCCGTTCGCGGGCGACCTTCTCGCACGATCCCAAGTCGTCGCTGGTCCCGAGGCCCCCGCCACGATCGCCCTCGGTCCCAATCTCGATTACGTGACGTCCCAGGTGCGCGTGATCATGACGTCCATGGTCACCCCGACACTGGTCGCGGACATCGACGTCGCCACGGGTGAGCGCATCGTGCGCAAGCAGCAGGTTGTCCTCGGTGGCTACGATCCGGACCAGTACGTCACGTGGCGCGAGTGGGTCAGCGCGAGTGACGGCGCTCGCATTCCCGTCTCGTTAGTCGCACGACGTGACGTCGTGAACGTTGACGCTGCCGGTGCGGTCACTGCTCGGGGACCACGTCCCTGCCTGCTCTACGGCTACGGAAGCTACGAGCATTCCGTCGACCCCACGTTCTCGGCCATTCGACTCTCGTTGCTCGATCGCGGGATCATTTTCGCCATCGCGCACGTCCGAGGCGGCGGTGAGATGGGACGGTCGTGGTACGAAAGCGGCAAGTTGGCCCAGAAGCCCACCACGTTCAGTGACTTCGTGCGCGTCGGTCGGGCGCTCGTGGACGCCGGTTGGACGGACTCGGAACATTTCGCCGCGCGCGGTGGATCAGCCGGGGGTCTCCTGATGGGTGCGGTGATGAACTTGGACCCCACCCTGTTTCACACCGTGATCGCGGAAGTGCCCTTCGTCGACGCACTCACCACGATGCTCGACGCGTCTCTCCCGTTGACTATTGGCGAATGGGAAGAATGGGGCAATCCCGACGCGAGTGCCACCGCGTACCGGACGATGAAGTCCTATTCGCCCTACGACAACGTGCGCGGTACTAATGACGACGGGACGCCCCGGGTGTATCCACACGTCTACGCGAACGGTGGACTCAATGACTCGCGAGTGGGTTTTTGGGAACCGGCGAAGTGGGTCCTACGACTTCGCGACGCTAACCCCGACAACGTCGCATACCTGAAGACAGAAATGGGCGCCGGTCACGCGGGACCCTCCGGTCGTTACGACACCTGGCGCGATCAGGCTCAAATACTCGCCTTCGTGGTGAGCGAGATCAGTGGGTCGACGCCGGAGTAAAAGACAGGACCAACGGTGCCGAGGGGCCCGTCGGGAAGATCACCGCGTGACCCTCAACACTCACCGACGCGTTCTTCGGCGAACCCAGTGACACCGTGCTGGGTCCCGTCAAGGTCAGCGCGTACGACGCGCCTTGCGCCACACGACCCTGATACTCGAGCGTGCTCGCCGGACCCATTTTCATCACGACCCATACCGGACCCGACGTGCCGGTGACGCTGACGGAGTAGCTCGACGCCGGGACGCTGTAGGTGGCGACGCCTCCCGCATAGGACCCCGGACGCAAGGTCGTGGGCCAACTGGCACTCGCCAGCGTGGTCGAGGTCGTACTGGTCGTCGTGGTACTTGACGGGTGATGAGTTCCGCCGCCACGGTGAATGAGCGCACCCGCGATGATCAAGACCGCGAGCACCGCCAAGACAATCAGCAAGATGCGTCCCGAACCGGGGGTGAGTCGGTTGCCGTGAGACGAGCGTTCGAGGGCCCACTGTGCGTCGTGACGAGAACGGGGCGTCAGCAGAGCGTCTCGCTCCCCCGGCGACAAATCTGAAAAGACGTACGGACGATCGGGATCAAGTCGTGGTCGCTCCGGTGCGCCACGCGGCACCGGCGTCGCGTCACCATCGATCAGTCGCACCGCTCGTGACGGAGCGTACGGAGATGGTGGAGGGGAGATGGTCGACTGTCCGCGACGGTCCAATGCCCGGCTCTCGTCGCGACGAATCTTGCGATACCGCAGCGCCGCCACCGTGCCACCCAAGAGCACGATGAGAATCAAGACAATCAGCGCGATGACGCGAATTACCGACACGGCCGTCCCGTACCCCTTCGACCTACTTCGCGCGCTCTCACCGTCGTGAGCGTACCGAACGGCGCACCGTCACGAGGAGAACGTGCCGAATCCTCCCCGGTAATACAGCAGCGGGCGCCCGTCTCGAGATGTCACGTGCGACACCGCCACGATGACGATGTCGTGATCACCGTGCGTCACGACATCGACGACATCTCCTTCAAGTGTGGCCAACGCGTCACCGAGGAGGGGGGCGCCACTGGCGCCGGGTGCCCAGGAGACACCGTCGAACTTGTCGGTGGCGGAAGTCGCGAACACGCGCGCGAGCGCCTCTTGGTGGGAGGCGAGAATGTTCACCGCCAGCGTGCCCGTGGGTCGAATGCGGGGCCACGACGTCGACGCCGTGCGAGCCGCGAATGAAATGAGAATGGGATCAATCGAGAGCGAACCAAACGTCTGGCAGGTAAACCCCACCGGCCCGTCGGGCGTCGAGGCGGTGATGACGACAACCCCGGTCGCGAAGTGACCGACGACTTCTCGAAACCGGGCCACGTCGAGCGAATGCATCAGGGCGACACTACTGGTCGCACTTGAGTACCGTCGTTCCATGAGCTCTCGCGAAATTGCATTGGACGACGTGACCCTGCACGTCGAGTTGGCTGGACCGAGTGATGGTCCCCTGGCCATCTTGGTCCACGGTTTTCCCGACACGACCGCCACCTACCGCCACCTCACGCCACGGCTCGTCGCCGAGGGCTACCGGGTGGCCGTCCCGGCGCTACGCGGTTACGCGCCGTCCTCGCTGGCCCGTGACGGGAATTACCAGATCGTCGCCACCGCTCACGACATCATTCGGCTCCACGACGAGCTCGAGGGTGACGAACGTGCGGTCCTCATCGGCCACGACTGGGGGGCGGCTGCGACATACAGCGCCATTGGCGCCGCGCCGGAGAAGTGGCGCAAGGCCGTCACAATGGCGGTGCCGCCGTTGCTTCTGATGATGCAGGGCTTTACGACGTTCGATCAGCTCCAGGCGAGTTGGTACATGTACTTCTTTCGCAATTCCCTGAGTGAATTCGTCGTGCCACTGAATGACTACGACTTCATTGCGCGGCTCTGGTCCGACTGGTCCCCGGGATATGACAGCACCGACGACGTCGCCCGCGTGCGCGAGGCGATCGGCACACCCGAACGATTGCTCGCGGCACTCTCCTACTACCGCGCCATTGACGACCCGGACGTGAAGAATCCGGCTCACGCCCCTTTGCGCGATGCGGCAACCGCCACGGGCAGCGTTCCGTGCCTCTACCTCCACGGGAACAATGACGGCTGTATTTTGCCCACCACCGCCCGAGGAGCGGTCGAGCTCTTGGCCCCCGGCTCACGTGAGGAGATCATCGAAGGTGCCGGGCACTTCGCCCACCTCGAACGTCCCGACACCGTCAACGATCTAATTATCGACTGGCTGAAGAACTAGCCGCCCAGTCGAACGACACCACGTTCGACGGTCACGAGACCCTCTTTCGCCAGACCCTCGAGGAGCACCGTCGCCCGTTCGCGATCGTCGGAGGCCAAAATCGTCAAGGCAACCGATTTCCGACAGTTCCCACTGCGCAACTGCGCGAGTAGCCGTCCGCGGGCTTGACGATTTGATCCCGCAAATCGAGCCTGCGGACGCGAAACACCCGCGCTGCCCACCGCGGGATCCGGTCCTCCCTCGACACGCCAACGACAGTCTCGACGAAGGGGGCACGCGTCACACCGAGGTGTGGCGCGACAAAATTGGGCGCCCACGTCGAGTAGTGCCTGATTCATGCGCGCGGGGTCGGCGCGCCCAACCAGTCGAGTCGACAGCTCTTGAGCCTGAGCGGCCGACAAGCGACTATTCGTGACGCAGCGGGCGAGGATGCGGCCCACGTTGGTATCAACGACGCCGACACGGTGCCCGAACGCGAAGGCGGCGACCGCGTGAGCGGTGTAGGGACCCACGCCCGGCAGGGACCGCAGCGCGTTCACGTCGCTCGGCACGTGGCCGTTGAAGTCGCTCACCATTCGTTGCGCCGCGCGTTGCAGATTCTGCGCCCGGCGCGGATATCCAAGACCCGCCCACGCCCGCAAGACGTCGCCCAATGGCGCCTGTGCGCACGCGGCAGGCGTGGGATATGACGCACAGAAGCGCCGCCACGGTTCCAGCACTCGAGCGACGGAGGTCTGCTGCAGCATGATCTCGCTGACGTAGATGGCCCATGGATCGCGCGTGAGACTCCACGGAAGCTCTCGATCGACGCGGGATGCCACGTCGCGAAACCGACGCCGCAGCGGCGTCAGGTCATTATTCCCAGACGTTGTCAGCGTACGGTCGACGTCGTTGCGGCGCGAACTCACGCTTCCACACCATCACCTTGCGACGGAAGTAACACACCTCGAGGCCGTCTTGATTGAATCCCTTGGTCTCGACTTTCACGATGCCGCGATCGTTGCGCGAACTCGATTCGGTTCGTTCCAGCACGTGCGTTTCGGCGTAAATGGTGTCCCCGTGAAACGTGGGGTTCTTGTGCAAGAGCGACTCGATTTCGAGATTGGCAATCGCCGCACCGGACACGTCCGGCACGCTCATTCCGAGGATCAGGGAGTAGACCAAGTTGCCCACCACCACGTTGCGCTTCTGGACACTCTCGTTCTCGGCGAACCACGCGTTGGTGTGCAACGGGTGATGGTTCATTGTGATCATGCAGAACAGGTGGTCGTCGGCCTCAGTAATGGTCTTGCCCGGCCAGTGCTTAAAAACGTCGCCGGGCTCAAAGTCCTCGAAGTAGCGGCCAAAAGGTCGGTCGAAGGTGGTCACGGGATTCCTTTCTTTGGTGATTACGCGGTGAGGGACGGACGAGTGCTGAAAGCGACATTCGCGCCGGGCAGAGTGTCGCCATTAATGATCAATCGCCACTGGTAGCGAGCTCCCGCCGGGATCGGCAGGGGCGGGAAATTAATGGCCATCGGAAAGTCCACGGGCACGCCTTCGGGGACGCCTTCGGGCTGGCCGATGTGGAATTCACCGTGTACCTCAATGGCTTGCAGGGTGTCGGTGACGTACACCGGCTGTCCGTCGGCGTCTTCGAGAACGAGGTGCCAGTGATGAGTCCGGTCCAGCTCGTGGCGGTCGACGGTCAACTTGACGGCGACGGCCGTGGGCATCGGATCGGGACCAATGAGCGACCAGCCTCCCCCCAAAATGAATAGTTTTCCGTCCGCGACCTGCGCGGCGTCCGCGAGAAGCATTTGTACTTGCACGGCACCAGACTAGGAGCCGCAAGAAGTGTGACGAATTCCTATTAGTTTTGGGCGTATGCCGACGACTACCCCGGACCTCACTCACGCTGCATCTTTGATCACCAAGGCGCAGAGCATCATCGACGCTGCCGTTGATTCTCTCGCGGCTCTCGGTGGAGCCGACGTGAATCAGAGTTTCGCCTACGACCTCGCGCACGCGGCCAGCGCCGTCGCGACGGCCCGCGCCACCATTGATTACGGCGCCAAGGGCGACGTCGAAGCCAACCTTGCCGCGGCGTTCCTGGCCCAGGCCTTCACCGACCTCAACGCTCGCGTGACCGGACGTGAGGCGACGTGGAATGTCGACGCGCAATGGTTCGCACCCTTTGCGGAGTTCGTGGCGACCTATCGCGATCCGGCGTTCTTGGCGTCTCTGGCGGAGACGCCGGGATCACCCCACCTCGACGAAGAGTTCGCCATGGTCGGTGACACCTTCCACCGCTTCGCGGAACAAGAGGTTCGCCCGCACGCGGAACACGTGCATCGCACGAACGGCGATATTCCCGAATCCATTATCAGCGGCCTGGCCGCCCTCGGAGGCTTCGGGCTCTCGGTTCCCGAAGAATTCGGAGGGTTCGCGACCGGTGGCGAGTCCGACTACATCGGCATGGTGGTCGCGACGGAAGAACTCACCTGGGGCGGACTCGGCATTGGTGGCTCACTGATTACGCGGCCAGAAATCTTGACCCGCGCTCTCGTGCACGGTGGAACGACGGAGCAGAAGGAATACTGGCTCCCCCGTCTCGCGAGTGCCGAAGTGCTCGCCGCGGTCGCGGTGACCGAGCCGGACTTTGGTTCTGACGTCGCCGGACTGACGACGTCGGCGACGAAGACCGAGGGTGGTTGGTTGATCAACGGCACCAAGACGTGGTGCACCTTTGCCGCGCGCGCCAATGTGCTGATGTTGCTCGCCCGCACGGACCCCGATCGCTCGAAGACGCACCGCGGACTTTCGCTCTTCCTCGTCGAAAAGCCGATCGGTGACGGTCACGGATTCCTCTTCACGCAGGACGCGGCGACAGAGGGACGAGCAGACGCGAACGGACGCCTCGAAGGTCGACCGATCGACACGATCGGGTACCGCGGCATGCACTCCTACGAGCTCAGTTTTGACAACTGGTTCGTCGCCGATGATCGCCTCGTGGGCGGTGAAGCCGGCCTCGGCAAGGGCTTTTACTTCCAGATGGCGGGCTTCGAAAACGGTCGTATCCAAACAGCAGCCCGCGCCATCGGTGTCATGCAGGCGGCGTACGAGACCGCCCTCGACTACGCAAAGAATCGCGTGGTCTTCGGTGAGCCGATCATCAACTACGAACTCACGCGGGTGAAGCTCGGGACCATGGCGGCGATCATCCAGTCCTCGCGCCAGTTCTCCTTGGCGGTCGCGAAGTTGATGGCGAAGGGCGAAGGAACCCTCGAAGCATCGATGGCGAAGGCCTACGTGTGTCGTGCCGCCGAGTGGGTCACTCGTGAAGCCATGCAGATTCACGGTGGCATGGGATACGCCGAGGAATATTCAGTGAGTCGCCTCTTTGTGGACGCGCGCGTGCTGTCGATCTTTGAAGGCGCCGACGAAACACTGTGTCTCAAGGTGATCGCGCGGCGTCTGCTCGACCAGCGGGGCTAGTTCGCCCGGCGCCACGGCACGGGCACAGAGTTGACGCTCGGCGCTACTCGTCGATCGTGAAGGGCGCGTGGACGTCGCCGAGTGTGATGCCCGCCGAGTGCAGGTCGGGTCGCTCACCTCGGGCGACCTGCGCTGCCAGCGCCGCTCGTTGCCAGCGGTCTTCGACGTGTCCCCATTTCCAAAACGACAGTGCCGCGGCCCACACGAACACAAACAGCCCGACAATGATGAATCCGGCCGAGTTGAGATTGAAGCCGTTGACCCAGTCCCACACGCCTCCGGACAGGTTTAGTTGCGATGACAGAACTTGGAGGAGCTCGAGGGTGCCGATAAAGAGCGCCACGAAGACGGACAGTCCCGTAATCGTGATGTTGTAGTACACCTTGCGCAGGGGCTTAGAGAAGGCCCAGCCGTACGCGAAATTCATGAACGAACCGTCAATGGTGTCCAGCAGACACATGCCCGCGGCGAACAGCACGGGCAAACAGAGAATTGCCCAGAAAGGTAGCCCGGACGCCACGGCACTACCGGCGAGAACCAAGAAGGCCACTTCGGTAAAGGTGTCGAAACCGAGACCAAATAGGAAACCCACCGGATACATCTTCCAGGGCGTGTCGATTGAGCGCGTGAGCTTGCCGAAGAAGCGCATCATGAACCCTCGGGAGTCGAGGTGTTTTTCGAGCTCCGAATCGTCATAACGACCGCGACGCATTTCGATGAAGACCTTCACAATGCTGACGAGAACGATGAGATTCAAGATGCCGATCAAGTACAAGAAGGTGCCTGACACCGTGGTGCCAATGAGAGTTCCGTAGTGGTGCAGAGGTGAGTTCTCGTCCTTTACCTGGCCTCCCAGAGCTCGCACGCCGAGACCCAGCAAGACGGTCATCACGAAAACAACGGACGAGTGACCGAGGGAAAAGAAGAAACCCGTCGACATCGGGCGCTTTCCCTCGCTCATGAACTTTCGCGTGGTGTTGTCAATGGCCGCAATGTGATCGGCGTCAAAGGCGTGACGCATTCCTAGCGTGTACGCCAAGATTCCCGTGCCGATGCCGAGAGTGCTGTTCTTATCCAGTGTGAAGTGGCGACTCGAGGCATAGAACAAGATGCCGAAACCGAGAACGTGCAAGAAAATGATGAATCCGAACATGCCGTAGAGGCGGTGCCATTCTGAGGGCGAGAACGAAGCCCGAATGCGGTGGCGAAGCGGAGTGGGTGTCTCAAGAACAGTCATATTGTCGACACTAACGCGACAAACTCGCAATAGCGACACCTTCCTAATTGCTGACCTCCAGCAGGGAGAATTAGAGCCGACGGAATTTCAAGGCCTCTGATCAGGGACTTTACGATTAACTTAAGCGAAAGTGACCTTGGTGCCGTCCCGTCGCCGCTAGGATTTCTTTCCGTGACCGACGTCGAGCGCCTTGTGCGCCCTTCGACGCCGCGGCCGATTCGGGGGCTTAGGCACTCCCGGTGGGTTCTACCCACTCTGGCCGTCGTTGCAGTGTGTCTCAGCACTGTGACTATTTCGCCACGTCCCGCCAGCGCTCAGTCGATCAAGTCCGCGAGAGCTGAAGCCGCCGTTCTCTACGCACAGATTGCGGTCGCGAACGCCAAGATTTCTCGTCTCGGACAGCAGTACGACCAGGCCCAGTACAAATTGTCGCAACTCCAGTCAACGATTCAGCACTCCAAGGCGATCGTGGCGGCGGCTTCGAAGCAGGTGAGCGCGGACGAGACGCAGCTACGCGAGGCCGCGATCAATTACTACGTCAACAACGGGTCGGCGAATTCACAGAACCCGCTGTTCGCCTCCAGCGAATCCGAGAACCAGCTGGGCGCGACCAATGTCTACAGTTCGCTGGCCGAAGGCAACGTGACAACGTCGGTCGCCTCTCTCAAGACCTCGACCATTCAACTCACCCAGCAGCGCTATATCTTGCGAGCCGAAATCGCCCTCGCCGCGCGCCAAACTCGATCGGCCGCCAAGGCGCTCCACGAGGCCCAGTCCATTCAGGCCGGATTGAAGCACACCTTGGCCGGCGTGTCGGCCGAAATCCAGCACTACCTGGCCCAAGTCCAAGCGGCCGCCGCCGCGAAGGCCGCCGCGCAGTGGAACAAGACGCACAAGGTCAAGTACCACCACGGCAAGAAGTACAAGAACTACTACGACGGCTACCCGCCGCCGCCGGCAAATTCACGAGCCAACGTTGCCGTGAATGCCGCGTACTCGTACCTCGGTGTCCCCTATGTCTGGGGTGGCGCGTCACGTCGTGGCGTGGACTGCTCGGGCCTCGTCATGCTGGCGTGGGATGCGGCCGGCGTCGCTCTCCCCCATTACTCCGGTGGACAGTTCAATGACACCGTTCGCGTGCCGCTGTGGGATCTGAAGCCGGGCGACCTTCTGTTCTACGGCTATCACGGCGACGAACACGTCACGATGTACATCGGCCACGGCATGATGATTGAGGCCCCCGAAACGGGCTACACGGTACACATCACGCCGGTGCGTCTCGGATACGGATTCGCCGGGGCGGGCCGTCCGCGGCTGTAGTTCGTGGAGCCCGTTCCCACCTCGTTTCATCTCGGCCCGTTCACGTTTCATACGTACGGCCTGGGACTCGCAATTGCCTTCTACGTTGCCTACCGGTACGCCGAGCACCGTTTTCGTCGCCGCGGTCTGAGTGTTGAGAAGTTCGGGTGGTTCGCCGCGTCCCTCATCATCTTGGGTCTCCTCGGCGCGCGTATCGCGCACGTCGCGACCAACTGGAGCTTCTATCAGTCCCATCCCACCGACGTCCTTGCGGTGTGGCAAGGCGGGCTCTCCAGCTTCGGCGGCATCGTGCTCGCCGCGCCCTTCGGCTACTTCTTCGCCCGGAAGTGGTGGCCGGAAACGGCCATTCTTGATTTCACCGACGCCCTCATCCCCGCCCTTTTGCTGGGTTGGTCGCTCGGGAGATTCCTCGGACCACAGTTCATGGTGGCCGGCGGTGGACACATGACGCATCAATGGTTTGGGTTGCATTACGCCGGCCAAGACGGCAAACGGGTGCCCGTTCCCTTGCTCCAGGGATTGGAAGACGGACTCCTCTGGCTCTCGCTGATCTACGTGGAGCACCGAAAGAATGGTCGAGCCGCGACGGGGCTCGTCACGGGTATCGGTCTGCTGGTGTGGGGCATCGTACGATCCACCGATGAGAAATTGCTCTTGGGTCAAGAGTCGTCGTCGGGCTCCCTCGGCGTCCAAATCGCGGGCGTCATTCTGGCCGTCGTGGGCGCGTTGATCTTGGTCTCGGTCGCCCGCCGGCCCGCGAAGGCCGTGTCAAACTAATTCCATGACGTCACCGACGAGCGAGCGACGCCCGACGAGCAACGACGTCTCCATAGGCACATTCGTCGCCGGGGTGACATCGCTCACGCTCTTCGGATTCTGGCTTCGGTGGCACGGACTATCTCGAGGGTCGCTGTACCGCGACGACGCGTGGGTGGCCCTGACTCGTCGGGTTCCGTGGCACACCGCGTGGCACATGGTCGGTACGGCACCCGGCTTCGTGATGGTTGAACGTCTCTGGGTGTGGATCTGTGCCCCTTCGACGTGGTGGGCGCAAATTCCCACTCTCGTTGTCGCGACCGTAGGACTCGTGGTCTTTGCCATTGTCGCAACGTGGTGGGGACTGAGTCGACGAGCGGCTCTGTTCGCCACGTTGTTGATCGTTGTCAGTCCCGTCGCTGTGACCTACGCCACGCACCTCAAACCGTATTCGCACGACATTCTCGCCACCACCCTGGTGCTCGCGGCGGCCGAGTGGTGGCGTCGCGGTCACTCGGCGTGGCCCTTCGCGTTCGTCAGCGTGATCAGTCTGGCCACGGCGTTCGACCCGGCCCCCCTCATCGCGGGCGTGGCCGTCGCGATGGCGATCATTGCCGTACGGGGCGGGCGATGGCGACAGCTCATTGCGCCGGGCGTGGGTGCCCTGATTCCGGTCGGTCTCCTCTATCTCGCCGTGCGTGACGGGATTTCGCCGCAACTCGCGACGTCCTGGAAGCCGAACTTCGTTCACTTCGACTCTCTGCACTCCGTCCTCCATTCGACCTGGACCATCACGAGCGGACTCGTTACAGGCTTCGTGGACGTGGCGCCTCATCTCCACATTCCCGGTTACACCAAATCGCTCATCATCGTCACTGTCGTTCTCGCCATCATCGGGGCGTTTGCGGCGCCAGCGAACGCCCTCGCGGCCGCGGGCGTTATCGGCGCGGTCGTGGGTTCCGTCGCTCACCTCGTGCCTCTCGGAACGGGTCGCACCGATGCGTACCTGTATCCGGCCCTCGCCCTGCTCGTGGCCGGGGGCATCCATACGACCGTGGCCTTTGTGCGCACGCGTCAGCCGGTGCTATCCCGAATATCGATTGTTGTGGTTCTTGTCTTCTCGCTCGCGACGGCTTTCGATCTAGGAACCCATCGACCGACATATCCGGGCGGGTCGATTGATCCGGTAGCCCATTCGGCACACTCCATCTTGGCCAGTGGTGGCGCGGTTCTCATTGAGGGCACAGCCCGCTGGCCGTGGACGTATTACGAAGAACGTCACGTGCACTTGGTCTTCTCCGACAAATACAACACCGGATTTGCTCCTCTGAGTGATAACCCCAATGTGGTGATCATGCCCGGCACCACCATCGAAGGCGGCTACAACCCGACCGCAGCGGTCGCGGCACTCGGCCGTCACCGACAGGTCCTCTACGTGCGCACCGACGACTGGCCCGCTCTCGGCGATCCGTTACAGGCGGCGTTTCGATCGGCGTGCTTCGTCCCGATTCGTACCGCGCACGTTCCGGGCTACCTCGAAGAATGGCTGAGCCGACGCTGTTAGAACAGCGAATTCCACTCGTCGTCGGTCAGTCGACCCAATTTCCGGGGCGCGGTCACGGACGCGTCGAGAACCACGGTGATGCGCTCGTCGGCCACGTAGGAGGGTTTCGCGAGACCGACGCGCTTCCAGGCGCCAAGGAGACGTCGTTCCGAGCCGTCCTTGGACGAAATCGGTCGGACCAAGAGCGCGTCGGATGCACCCGCGAGCACGACGGCGGGACGTTGCTTGGCCACCATCGCTAACTCGTCGCGACTGCTCTCATCAAAGGCGACGTCCACCTCAACGACATAACCCGCAAGGGCGTGTTCGGGATCAAAGCGTGCGGCCTCGACCGGCGTCAGCATCACGGCCCGTCGAACAATGGTGGTACTCGCCGGGACGACGGCCTTCACGGGTGGAACCACCGACGTCGTCGGCGCCTTCACGCGGGGGGACTTCGTCGGGGGTCGACTCTGAGCACGCTGTTTCGCGAGCTTCTGTTCTTCACGTCGCTTCTTTCGCTGTTCTTTCAGCTCCGGCGATACCGACTTGATCTCACCGACCACGCTCGCCGGTGGCGCCACGGTCAGCTCGGGCAGAGCGAATTCCACGCGCTCGGCGAGCAACTGGCGACAATGAGGTTCGGCGGGCACGTGCGAGGTGGCTGCGGCAACCAACATTCCCGCGACCACATTCCCGGTGAATCCTTCGCGCAACATATCGTCGACGGCTCCGGCCAGCTCCTCGTACGTCGGGTCATCCGCCCGGTCGCCGAGCAACGCCACGACACGTTCCAAGGCCTCGTTCGTAAGTGTGTCCACCACGAATCGAACGGCTCCCAAGGGTGCACTCGCCGCGAAACTCTCGACGTTGCGGCTCTTCTTGAGATTGCGCAGCGGCGCGAGGACGACAACGTCCATGCGTGAATTCGGCTGGAGATTGAGTTGGTCCACTAAGCCGAGCACTGCGGCGGTCGGGCTGGCCAACAGAGCACGGCGAACCAAGAGGGCGTCGCTGGCGTGGTCGTGATCAGTCATGGTGACTCCTTGTCCCGAGACACGCTAGTCAGCCGGACAGTGGGCAACGGTTGACTGACCGCCATAGGCCGATCCCCGTTGTAACACCTGAGACTCGTCGCAGACGTGTCGCTAAAGGGACTATTGGTCCCAGCGCGGAAAGTGGAGAACTTGATTGAATGGGATCAACGACGAGGTTGGAGATCAATCTCCGGGGAAAGGAACACATGAACGTTGAAGATCGTCCCGAACGATCGGGGCCTCTTTCCGACCTCCTCGTCGTTGATCTCACCCACGTCCTCAATGGTCCGTACGCCACCATGATGTTGGCCGATCAAGGCGCTCGGGTCATCAAGATTGAGCCTCCCGACGGTGACGATGCGAGGGCATTTGCGCCACTCGGCGACACCAATGGCACGTACTTCAATTCCATCAACCGTGGCAAGGAGTCGATCGTTCTCAACTTGAAGGACGAGACCGATCGCGCCGTCTTTCTCGCGATGATCGATCGCGCGGACATCCTCACGGAGAACTACCGACCCGGCACCATGGAGCGTCTCGGCTTCTCGTATGAAGTCCTGCGCGAGCGCAACCCCCGTTTGATCTACGGATCCTCCTCCGGATTTGGACAGACGGGTCCGCTGAGCTCGTTCCCGGCCTACGACTCCATCATCCAGGCCATGTCGGGTCTCATGACCATCACGGGTTGGCCCGATGGCCCGCCCACCCGAACGGGCACGTCACTCGCCGACCTCCTCGGCGGCTTGTTCTTCTACGCAGCCCTTTCAACGGCGCTCCACGCTCGCGAGCGCACCGGTGAGGGCACACACGTCGACGTCGCCATGTTCGACGCGACGGTGGCGTTCCTCGAACAGGGGCTGGTTGAGTACCTCGGTACCGGACGCACCCCTCACCGTGTGGGTAATCGACACCCGTTCATTGCCCCCTTTGACGTCTTTGAAACCTCGGACGGCCACGTCACCATTTGTTGCGGCAACAACCACCTCTTCGAACTGCTGTGCGGAGTTCTCGGTAAGCCCGAGATGGCCACGGATCACCGCTTCAGTACCAATGAGCACCGAGAAATATACGAACGCGAACTTCGCGAAGAGCTCGAAGAAGTGTTGATGACGCGTCCGACCGAGTATTGGTTAGAGGTCATCCACGACGCGGGTGTTCCGGTCGGACCCATCCTCAATGTGGCCGAAGCCGCTCATCATCCACAAACCGCCGCACGCAACATGATCATCACCGCCGGTGCGACCCGAATGGCCGGAACTCCGATCAAGCTCAGTACATATGAAGATGTGAGCGTGCGTCCCGCAGCACCGAGCCTCGATGAACATGGTCCGGCCCTGCGAGCCGAGTTCGCGCCACCGGCGCATCCCGATACGACGCGCTGATTTACTTCGTGGTTGCGATCAGTGCCTTGTACGTCGTATCGGCGGCGAGCAGGGCGGGATACAAGTTCACATTGGTGATCTGCTGTTGAGCCGCCAACGTGGTCCCGCGCGATACCGCGGCAAAGCCCGCGGCCACCTTTCGCAGCGACGCGACGAAATGATCGCGCGCGGCGACCTGCGATCCTGAGAACAGTTTCGACGCGGCGAGAGTGTCAGCGAGTGCGGATACCGAGCTTCCGGAGGATGACGCCGAGAGGCTCACGCACTCGGCGTACCCACACAGCGAGCCCGTATTAAAAGCGGTCGCCGCCGCATTCATCGACTTCCACGTCGCCGCCGCTACGTCGTACGCGGCGGAGTGCGTGATCGTCGTAGTGGTTGTTGTCGTCGGGGTCGACGAACCACAAGCGGCCAACAACAGAGACGACGCGGCCAGAGCGGACACCGCCAGGGCCTTCGCTAGTCGAGATGATCGTCGGGTCGTCGGCGTGCCAGGGTTCACGGAATCAAATCTACGCGACCTCGCTCGCGATCCGCCGTCAGCGGGGACGCGACGGTGGTCGACGTCAGGGTCGTGCGAGCGGTTGATGCCCCCAGCGACTGATGCTGTCGTATTTCCGGTTTCCGTCCCACGGGTCGTACACCTTCTTTGTCCCGTGCCCCACCTCGAGGAGAAATCCCGCAGTAGTCGTGACGTAAAAACTAAAGGCGCCTTCGTTATCGTGCACGCCCAACCCGTTCGCAAATTCCATTCCGGCGGCCCACGCACGATCAAAGGCGTAGCCGACGTCATCTCGATCGTTCACCTCCACTTGAAAATGATGGAGAACCTTTCCGAGATCGAAGGGAACTTTGGCCAGAGCAATGGAATGATGCCTCGAGTTGCAGTGGTAAAAACGCACTTCCAGCTCGATACCGTCCATGATTTCTGCCTCGATCCAGTCCGATTGCACCATTGACAGACCTTCGAGAAGAAAGCGCTCGGATTCGGCAAAGTCCAACACGGCGAGGGCCGTGTGTCCGACACCCACGCCGGCCGTTTGGAAACCACCGGTAACGAGAGGCGACGAAAACGCCGTATCCGACGGCCTCAAATCGAGCGCCAACTCAAAAGTGAGCCCCCAGGGCGTCGAGCCGACGCGCACCTGTCGCGCACCTCGCAGTGACGCCTCTTCAGCAGTACCTTCACGCAATGGGAAGCCGGTGGCACCAAGACGACGGGTGACCTCCTCGAACGCCTCCTCGTTCACCGCGACGAAACCGAGGGCGCTGCAGTCATTGCGTTCACCACCACGAACAAAAACACGCCGATCGACGTCGTCGTTGCGGTAAGCCCATACCCCCTCACCGGGGTCGGATCCCGGTAATAGACCTGCGACCGACGTCAGCGTGGCGCCGAGCGCCGTCGGATCGGACACCGTGAACTCCACGTAGCCAAATTCAATGTTGTGACTCACGTCTCTTCCTTTCACGAAACGGATCACCGGTCGACCGGGACCCTTTGGGCGTTCTTAGAACGCGAGGGGCGCGGCGCCCGGCACGCAACGGTTCTTCAATGTACCTATGACCTCGGCTCCCGTCACGATGTCGTCGCCAGCGACCAGAAATTGTCCGCGAGCTGCGCCAATGCCCGAGGGCGTGCCAGTAAAGATGAGATCCCCCGGATACAAGGTGCAGATCGACGAGAGATACGCCACGAGAACCGGGATCGAAAAAATCAATTCGGTTGTTCGTGCGTCTTGCATGCGCTCACCGTTGACCTCGCACCACAGTCCGATGTCGTCGGGATTCGCAAAACTGTCGAGTGACACCAACGCGGGGCCCGTAGGGCCGTACGCGGGAAAACTCTTGCCCAGGCCGAATTGCGGCGGAGCTCCTGTGAATTGCACGACTCGGTCCGAGATGTCTTGACCGAGAGTGAGACCCGCCACCACGCTCCACGCCTCATCGACCGACACGTGCGAACACTGCGTGCCGATCACGGCCACAATTTCTGCTTCCCAGTCGACGGCCGATCCGCTGAGCGGGACATCCGCCGTCGGACCGACGACGCAACTCGCGAACTTCGCGAACGTCAATGGCGCCGGAGGAACTTCCATCCCACTTTCGCCCGCGTGTTCGCGATAGTTCAACCCAATCGCGAACACTTGTCGCGGTGCCGGCACGGGTGCGTCCAACACCACGGACGAGACGGTTCCTCCCGCATCCGACGTCGCACAGAGATCGTTCCACGCGTGCAACTCATTGAAGCGCGCCACCGCGGTCAGCGGATCACCTAACGCGACATCTCCGGACAGCGTCGCGAGATCAAACCACTCGCCGTTGTGCTCGAGGGCGGAACGCCCGTGGATGGTGATGAGTCGAAACATGCTGTCTCCCCTTTACGCGGCACCGGCACCGAGACGCCGAGCCACTGTTGGTAATAGTTCCAGAGCATTCGTGCGCTCAATAGCCGCTAGTTCATCGACGCTGTACGCGGACGCCGCCAAGCCGTCAACAGTCATTCCCGTCACGATCTCGGGGGCGAAGGGATAGTCGCTGCCGAAGAGGACATGGTCCGCTCCCACGAGTTGTGACAGGGATGACAGCGCGTGTGGATTCGCGGACAGGGCGGTGTCGAAGTACATCGACTTGAGGTACGTCGATCCCCCTTGAGGCGCGCGAGCGGCGAGGTCGTCATCCGTGAACCACAGCAAGTCGAAGCGAGCGACGAGATAGGGCACCGTTCCCCCCGCGTGGCTCAATATGTACTTCACTCGAGGAAACTTTTCCACTGCACCGGTGTACGCGAGGTTGAACGCCGCACGCGTGGTGTCGAAGGTGAATTCCATCGCAAAGGTCGGAATGCTCACTTGGATGTCGCCGTTAAACACGGGTTCGACGGGGTGCACGAAAACGGTGGTCCCACGACGATCGAGTTCGGCGAGCAGGTCATCGAACCTCGGGTCGCCCAAGTAACTCCCGTCGCTGTGCGATGACAAGAGAACGATGCCGTCGGCTCCCAGTTCGTCGAGTGCGTAGACCGCTTCGGCGATCGCGCCGTCGACGTCGGGGAGTGGAACGGTGGCGAAGAATCCGAACCGCGTCGGATGAGTCCGAACGAGTTCCGCCGACTCCTCGTTGCACCGTCGTGCCAGGAGGCGAGCCGCCGCGTCGTCACCGAAGTGGGTTCCGGGTGTTGACAGGGAGAGAACGGACACCTCGATGCCGTGCCGGTCCATGACCCCGAGCGACAGATCACCACTCCACGGTGGTAGTTCACGGCCCCCCGCTTCACCAATGGACATGGCCCGCAATGTGTCGCGGTAGTGATCCTGGATGTGATGATGGTGCACATCGATCCGGTGTGGTTGATTCGACACGACTACTCCCCCTCTTACGGAATTACTTACGACTCGTTGCCGCGATCGTCGGAGATTCGCCCACTGCGGTGGACTGCTGCGACCACAATGCCTTGTTCAACAAGCGAGTGAGTTCGTGCACCTCGCCTTGGGTCAATGATCCCCACTGCTCACGGTGCAGATCCTTTATCTGAGCTGCGAGCGCCTCAAAGACCGCTCGACCTCGAGTCGTCGCGCGCACCAGGACGACGCGACGGTCGTGTGGTGACGGCTTTCTCGTCACCAGTCCATGTGCAACGAGGCGGTCCACGAGTCGCGTGGCGTCCGCGGCTCGATTCAATAGGCCGTCGGCCAAGGACCCCATGGGAACTCCCTCGGCCTCATCGCTCAGGCACAGGACCCACAAAACGGAGTACTGAGGATGAGATATCCCTTTGCTGCGGCACAGCTCGTCAATTTGCTCCGTGAAGTGATTTCCCACGACGTACAACGTGATGAACGCCTCGCGACCGAGCCGGTCTCGTCGATCTTCCGTAGGTGGCTTCACCATGTTCGCTCCTTGTTTCCCGTCGTCGCTATCAGCTAGTCGATCACGACGACAGGGGCTGGGCGAGGACACTCTGGAAGACCGCGACGAGTTCCGCGGCAGCGTCCGTAGATTCCGCGTGTGCTCGCCACGTGACGAAGCGATCGGGCCGCACCAGAACGCACCCGTGCGACGTGATGCCTCGGTAACGCTGCCAGGTGGACTGGACATCGAAATAGTCGCCGTCCACTTGACCGATCGCGACGACGTCGAGTGGAATGCCTCCCTCGCGCGCCACGCGTTGTCCCGCGTCGCGCCATCCTTGGGCGTCTTCGCCGACAATCAAGAGGAAACGACCGGGTCGCACCAGGTGCAGAGTGGACACACGTTCACCGCTGGCGCCTTCAACCCAAGCGTGCGGCAGGGGGTGACCCGGTCGAGTGGACGGCTCGTAAATACGCACGTGGTCGGCGGTCTCGGTGTCGGGAGTGCCGTCGGACACGATCGCGTCGGACACGTACCGGTAGCCGTACTCGACATTGAGTTTGCGAAACTCCATGGATTGACGGGCGATGGCCCGACGAACGCCATATCGGTATTCCTCATCTGCCGGGTCCGTGCTCCACAGGCGACGAACGATGTCCCATCCTTCCTCTGGGCTGAGTTCAGGAGCCGTCAAGCCCAAGGCTTCACCCGTCATGATGTGATTGAGAGCACTATCCAAGGAGTTATTCACGTTCCACTGCACCGACGATCGTCGTTCGGGCTCGTAGCTGTCCAATAAAGCGTCGCCCGCCTTCCCGTCGAGGACCAGTTTGAGCTTCCAGCACAAATTGTGAACATCCTGCGTCGCGCTCGTCAGTCCGAGTCCACCCGTCGGGGGATGACGGTGGGCCGCGTCCCCCAGCAGGAACGTGCGGCCAACGCGCAACCTCGAGGCCACGACCCCCATAAGTTCCCAGCGCGTGATCATGTGGATATCGAGGGGATGGTCGCCAATGCCGAGCGCTCGTCGCATATCGGCCTCTACTTGGGCGTCATCAAGGCTCCGTGGATCTTCGTTCGTGTAGTTCAGGTGAAACACCCATTCCTCGGACTCCGGCCCCCATCGCGTGGGTCCCATGGGCACCAACGTTGCCATCTTCCCCATGTGAGGAAGCCACGTCCAGCGAATGAGGACGTCGGGATCTTTTGCCCACTGCGATAGATCCGCGGTCATATGCATCGAGACCATTTGACCCACATCACGCAGACCCTCCATCATGACGCCGAGTTGGGGGCCGACAAATCGACCGCCGTCGCAGGCCAGTACGTAGCGCGCGCGAACCGTGTAGTCCGTCTCTCCCGCGATGTCGCGGACGCGAACGGTCACACCGTTCTCGTCGGGCGAATACTCCGTCACCTCGTGACCGAAGCGCACGCGACCCGGAGCCAGCGATTCCGCGTGCTCCTTCATCAATGGTTCCAAGCGGATCTGCGGCAAGTTCGCTGAACACAGGGGACTGGCGGACTCCCAATCCAGGTCGGCTCCACCGGCACCCCACGCGTCAAGGCGGGCCATCAACCTACCGGCGTCGGGATAACCCGCAAAACCCGCGTAGAAGGCCGTCTTCGCCATGTGGTGACGCGGAGTGCCGATGTTGTAGATCGCCTCTGCGACCCCCGCATCGTCGAGGATTTCCATGCTTCGTTGGTTGAGGAGGTGAGCCTTGGGTAGTCGCGAGGTGGTTGGTAACGCACTTACGAGTAGTGAATCAACGCCCAAACCCGACAAGAGCATCGACGCCGTCAGACCCGCACCTCCCCCACCCACGATGAGAACGGGAACTTCTAGATCCGCCATGTCGCCTCCGCGATAAGTTCTACGTTAGAACATTATTTGTTATAACACAGAAAATTTGGAGATTCGAAAAAACCGTCTCGGTGAGAGCGCTCACCCGTATGCTCCTCACAAGATCGATGCCGCTCCCATCAACGTCGCGCCCTCGGGAGGACGAGATGGTGAACTGCTTCGAGATCATCCGAATCACCATGAAAGGAAACTCATGACTATTGCCCTCGTGATTGTGGCGAGCCTTCTCGGAGTCGCCGCGGCGGCTTCCGGCCTCGGCAAGCTCGCCAAGAAGCCCGCTGTCGTCGAGCAACTAACGGGCCTCGGCGTCGCGGCGTCGGCCATCCCCGTTCTCGGTCTTATTGAACTTGCGGGAACCATCGGCTTGATTGTCGGCATCTGGGTTGCTCCGCTCGGTAGTGCAGCGGCCATTGGGTTTGTGCTCTATTTCCTCGGGGCCGTGCTCGCGCACGTCCGTCACCACGACAAGGCGAAAGATCTCGCCCCCGCGGCAGTTCTTTTCGTGGTCTCCATCGCGACGATGTTGCTGGAATTTCACCGATAGGTGAAAGAATCTCTCCGGACGAAGAGAGGGGCCATATGGCTGACGACGCCAACCCGATGACCGACTTCAATCAACGGATCATCGACGAATTTCGAGCCAATGGCGGTGTGGTGGGCGACCCCTTCACCGGTGCCACGGTGGTACTTCTCACGACGAAAGGCGCGAAGTCGGGTGCCACCAGAGTGAACCCCCTCGTCGCCCTCGTCGAGGACGAGACGGTGTACGTCTTTGCCTCTAAGGGTGGTGCGCCCACGAATCCCGATTGGTATTACAACCTGATCGCTCAACCCGAAGTACACCTCGAGATTGGAACGGAGTCGTATGACGCCGTCGCGAGCGAAGTCACCGGCCCTGAGAGAGATGAGATCTACGAACGCCAGGTTGCCGTGCAGCCCGGTTTTGGCGCCTACCGCGATCAGACGACGCGCGTCATTCCCGTTATTGCTCTTCGCCGACGTTAGGCGCGACTACTTGAGCAAGTGCTTCGCCACGACGACACGCTGGACCTGATTGGTACCCTCGTAGATCTGCGTGATTTTCGCGTCGCGCATGTAGCGCTCGACGGGGAATTCCTTGGTAAAGCCGTAGCCACCGAGGAGTTGCACCGCGTCAGTCGTCACGGACATGGCCGTATCGCTCGCGAACGACTTCGCCGCTGCGCCAAGGTAGGTAAGCGTGCCTTCCGGGTCACCTTCGTCGATTTGTGCACACGCGCGGTAGACGAGAGTGCGAGCTGCTTCAGTGCGAATCGCCATGTCGGCGAGCATGAAGCGAAGTCCTTGCAGGTTTGCGATCGGTCCACCAAAAGCCTTGCGCTGCTTCATGTATCCACCCGCGTAGTCAATGGCCGCCTGCGCGATGCCCACAGCTTGGGCTCCGATGGTCGGACGGGAACGATCCAAGGTGTGCATCGCGATCTTGAAGCCCTCGCCCTCCTCGCCAATACGGTGCGTTCCGGGAACACGGACTTCGTTGAAAACAACTTCACCCGTCGGTGAAGCACGAAGACCCATTTTGTCTTCGTGCTTCGGAAACTCCACGCCCCAGTCCTTCTCGACGAGGAACGCGGTCACTCCCTTGGCGCCCTTGGCTGGGTCAACGGTCGCAAAGACCGTGTAGGTGTCCGAGATGCCGGCGTTGGTAATCCAGTACTTCGAACCGGTGAGAATGTAGTCATCGCCGTCACGCACGGCACGGCAACGCATCGAGGCGACGTCACTACCCGCGTCCGCTTCGGAGAGGCAATACGACGCTTGGATGTCGCCCGCGGCGACCTTCGGAAGATAGTGACGCTTGATGTCCTCGGACGCGAAATTCATCACCGGGAGCATGCCCAACTTTGAAATGAGCATGGTCACGGACGTCGACGCGCACCCGCGAGCAATTTCCTCGGCCATGATCGCCTGCGTCACCATGTCCGCACCGGCGCCGCCGTACTCCTCGGGGATGCCGAGCGAGGAAAGCTCGAGCTCTTGGCAGGCCTTGTAGCTCTCCCACGGGAACTCCTGGGTGCGGTCGTATTCAGCCGCGTGCGGGGCCACTCGCTCGTCGACGAAGGACCGCATCATGTCGCGGAATTGACGCTGTTCGGGTGTGAGGTCGAAACTCATGGTTCCACCGTCTCTTTCTGATTACTTACGAAAAATGAATGAGCGGAGTCACGTGACCGGGCTCCTGCTGCAGAGCGGCGACGGGAATTGCGTCAGCAAAAGCGCGCTGCAAGAAGTAACTGTGCCCGAGACCCGCAAAACGGCGAACTCGGTCGGCGACCACGTCAGTGGCAGCCTCCACACCCACACCGAAGAGTTCGCACGCCACCGTCACGTCGCTCTTCGTCGGACCTCGTCCTACCAGGCCCGCGCGCTTGGCGGCCACGATGGCGAGAGCGACTTCAACGTCGTGATGACTTTCTCCCGCACTCAGCGTCACGTGATGAAGGGCGCGCTCGGCCAACGTCAGGGCAAATCCCGCGTCGGGACCGGGCGTTCCTCGTCCGTCTCCCCCACCCGAGCCCGGCGCTCCGAGGAGACCTGGTTTCTTGGCTCGGCCGATTTCCGGGGTTTCGGTCGGCATCGTGGGGCGCACGGTGCTGGCCGCTGATACGGGCACGAAAGAAGGCTGCGTCACACTTGGAGATTACTCCCCTCGTGAGGACCGCTGGCTAAACCCGCGTCAACCAAATCTCGTATTCGGGCAACTCGCCGCGCACGGCGGCGAAGTACGCCGTCTGAATTTGCTTGGTGATAGGTCCCGGCTTGCCGTCGGACACGAGACGCTCGTCAACGGACTGAATCGGAACCACCTCGGCCGCGGTGCCGGTCAAGAATGCCTCGTCCGCGATGTAGAGGTCGGTGCGGATCATTGCTTCAAATCGCACTTCGAGACCCAGGTTGCGGGCGATGGTCGTGACCGAATCCTGCGTGACTCCCGGCAGGGCACCGGCTTCGGACGACGGCGGGGTCACGATGACACCGTTGCGGACAATGAACAGGTTCTCTCCCGTGCACTCCGAAATCTGTCCGTCGGGTCCGAGCATGATGGCCTCGTCGTATCCCGACTTCAGCGCTTCGATCTTCGCGAGACCGGAGTTCAGGTACATGCCGGTGGCCTTCGCGGCCGTGGGCATCGCGTTCGGGTCGTGACGACGCCACGAGGAGATCTTCATGCGCACGCCGTTATTGATGCCGTCGTCGCCGAGGTACGCACCCCACGGCCAACACGCCATGGCGACGTTCACGGGCGCGGGCAGCGGATTCACGCCCATCTCGCCGTAGCCGAGGTACACCAGAGGTCTCAGGTAGCAACCATTGTCCATTTCGTTGATACGCACCGTCTCCACCGCGGCCTGCACGAGTTCATCAACGGAGAAGGGGACGTCGATCATCAGGATTTTGCACGAGTTGACCAAGCGCACCATGTGTTCGCGAAGTCGAAAGATCGCCGGGCCGGACGCCGTGGGATACGCGCGAATACCTTCGAAGGCTCCGGTCCCGTAGTGCAGGCCGTGGGTGAGGACGTGAATGGTGGCCTTTTCCCAGTCGACGAACTCGCCGTCCATCCAGATCTTCTTGGTCGGGGTAATGGGCATCTACAACCTCTTCAATAGTTCGTCCGTGACGCCACTCGTGCTGAGCACGGAGACGTCTGCGTCAAATTCTGCCACTGCGGTCTCCAGTCGGCGGGCCGCAGTCATTTCCCCTAGGTGTTCCAGCATCAGAGCGGTTGACGAAATAGCGGCGAGCGGATTGGCTTTCCCCGTACCGGCGATGTCGTGGGCCGCGCCGTGCACGGGCTCAAACAGCGACGGACCCGTACGTGCGGGATTGAGATTGCCGGAGGCGGCGTAGCCAATCCCACCACTGACAGCTCCCGCCAAGTCACTCAAGATGTCGCCAAAGAGGTTGTCGGTAACGATGATCCCGTAGCGCGCCGGGTCATCGACCAAGTAGATGCAGGCCGCGTCCACGTGGTTGTAGTCCGTGGCGACGTCGGGGTAGTCGGCAGCCACGTGGTGCACGACTCGCTGCCACAGATCACCGGCGTAGGTGAGCACATTGGTCTTGTGCACCAAGGTGACCTTGGGGCGCTCCAGAGCGACGGCGCGCTCGAACGCGTAGCGCACACATCGTTCGACGCCAAAGCGCGTATTGACGGAGCCTTGCGTAGCGATTTCGTGGATCGTGCCGTGGCGCAACACTCCGCCTTCGCCGGCGTAGGGGCCTTCAGTGTTCTCCCGCACAATCGCGAAGGAGCAACCTTCGGCGAGAGAACCGGGAACGCCATGAAACGGGCGGTAGTTGATGTAGAGGTCCAGTCCGAAACGCATGCGAAGGAGAAGGCCCCTCTCCAAAGTGCCGCCGGGAATGCGCGTGTCACCGAGTGCGGGACCGATGGCGCCGAGCAGGATGGCGTCAAAGGAACGCAACTCCTCGAGGGTCGCGTCGTCGAGCACGAAACCGTCGCGGAGGTAGCGCGCGGCACCTAAGTCAAACGCGGTAGGCGAAATGGAGACGCCGAGGGCATCGATAACGCGCAGCGATTCAGCCACGACTTCCGGTCCAATCCCGTCTCCGCCAATCACCGCGATGCGGTGGAGATCCTTTTCCGCCATGTCTCGTCCCTTCCTCCTACAGTCTCGTTGCCCCTTACGAGCAAAGGCAAACCCGTAGGGCGCCACGGGGGTGCAACGGTAGAATGATCCACTACCGCGACGAAGGAATGTTCGTGTCCAACGATCTGCACCGCATCACCCAAGAGACTCTCGACAAGCTCCAGGACGAGTTCCATCACCTCACTACCGTCGGTCGCACCGACATCGCTCGGGTCATTGAATCGGCCCGCCTGCTCGGCGATTTGTCCGAAAATGGCGACTACCACGCCGCCAAGGACGCTCAGGGCAAGATGGAATCTCGAATCCGTCAAATCGATCAGATCCTTCGCAACCACGAAATTGTCGAACGCGACGAAGACTCCACCGAGGTCCGCCACGCCTCCATTGTCTCGGTCGTCTACGAAGGCGACGACGAGAGCGACGCGCAAGAGTTTTTCATTGGCTCCATCGAAGAAAAGCCCGATGGACTTCTCGTCGCGTCGCCGACCTCTCCCCTCGGCGCTGCTCTCCTCGGACACGAAGTCGGCGACACCGTGGACTACGAGGCCCCCTCAGGTGTCTTGCGCGTCACCATCGTGGGCTTGAGGTAACACGTGTCGGGTCGCACGCTGTTTGAAAAAGTGTGGGACGACCACGTCGTGGCCTCCCCCGAGGGTGAAGCCACCATCCTCTACGTCGACCTCCACCTCATCCACGAGGTGACCAGTCCGCAGGCATTTGACGGCCTCCGGCTCCACGGACGCCCCGTTCGGCGACCGGACCGCACACTGGCGACAGCCGACCACAATGTCCCGACTGAACCCTTGTCGGTTCCGGTATTAGATCCGGTGTCGAAACGACAGCTCGAAGTACTGGAAGAGAACTGCGCCGAATTTGGCATCACGTTGTTTCCTCGCGGACACGAAAACCAAGGCATCGTCCACGTGATCGGCCCGGAACTCGGCGTCACGCAGCCGGGCATGGTGATCGTGTGCGGTGATTCACACACGTCCACGCACGGTGCTTTCGGTTCCCTCGCTTTCGGCATTGGCACCAGTGAGGTGGAACACGTTCTCGCCACCCAGACAATCCCCCAGCAGCGCCCGCGCACGATGGCCGTCAACATTGACGGCGAGTTGCCGGTCGGCGTCGAGGCAAAGGACGTCGCGCTCGCCATCATTCGTCAGCTGGGCACTGGCGGAGGCGCGGGCTACGTCATTGAATACCGCGGATCCGTGATCCGGCACCTCTCGATGGAGGGTCGTATGACGATATGCAACATGAGCATCGAGGCCGGTGCACGTGCCGGCATGGTCGCCGTTGACGACACAACGATCGAGTACCTTCGCGGACGTCCCGGGGTTCCGTCGGGCGCCGCGTTCGAAGACGCCGCCGAGGTGTGGCGCACTTTCCGTAGCGACGATGACGCCATCTTCGACCAGGAAGTCACCATCGACGCCGCGACTCTGTCGCCGTTCTTGACGTGGGGGACGAACCCCGCGCAAGTGGCCCCCGTCACCGGAATTGTTCCCCATCCAGTGGATGATGCCGATCGCCGGAGCTTGGAGTACATGGGTCTCGCCGCCGGCGTGGCATTTCGCGATGTTTCGGTGGACGTCGTCTTCATTGGTTCGTGCACCAATTCCCGCATTGAGGACCTGAGATCAGCGGCGGCCGTAGTCGCGGGCCACCGCGTCGCCGAAGGCGTACGCGCGCTCGTGGTCCCCGGCAGCCACCGCGTCAAAGCGGCGGCCGAACGCGAGGGCCTTGACGCCATTTTTCTCGCGGCGGGATTCGAGTGGCGAGAACCGGGCTGTTCCATGTGTCTCGGCATGAATCCCGATCAGCTGGAACCCGGTCAACGTTCCGCGTCGACGTCCAATCGCAATTTCGAGGGTCGCCAAGGACGCGGAGGACGAACGCACCTCGTGTCGCCGGCGGTCGCCGCGGCGACCGCCATCCTCGGTCGTTTCGCGACGCCCGCTGAGGTGACGGCATGAATCCGGTGCAGATCATTGAAGCGCGGGGAGTCCCGCTGGACCGTTCCGACGTCGACACGGACCAGATCATCCCGTCGGAATGGTTGAAGCGAGTTGAACGAACCGGCTTTGGGCGCGGACTGTTTTCAGAGTGGCGCGACGATCCTTCCTTCGTTCTCAACCAAGCGGACTACCAGGGAGCCGAGATCCTGATCGGCGGCGCCCGCTTTGGTACCGGCTCCTCACGCGAACACGCGGTGTGGGCGCTGATGGACTACGGATTTCGTGCAGTGGTCGCCTCATCATTCGGCGACATCTTCAAGAACAATTCCTCAAAACAGGGTCTCGTCACCGTCGAGATTGACGATGACGATCTGCAGGAACTCCTCGCACTCGTCCGGGCTCATCCGCACACTCTGATCACCATTGATGTTGCTTCCTCCACTATCGAAGTCGCCGAGGCGGGTTGGCAGCGCACATTTGCTATGAGTCCCATGACCCGCGAGCGTCTGCTCAATGGTTGGGACGACATTGGATTGACGATGCGCCACGAAGACGAGATTTCGACGTTTGAGGCCCGCCGTGACGTGGAACGCCCGTCGCTGAGGGGCCTCTTTGACGACCAGGGCCGTGCCCTACAATCGTCCCACTGAGCGGGAAGGACCGTCATGGCGGAGTTTCAAGAAGTATTCGCATCGCTCAAGGATGTGAACGGATGGATGACCGAGGGACAGGCCCATCGCCTGTGGAATCGGGCCAAGGAATTGAGCCCCGGGGACCGCGTCGTCGAAATTGGTTCATTCCAAGGTCGCTCGATGTGCGTCCTCGCAACTGCCGCTCCCGAGGGTGTGGAACTCATCGCGATCGACCCGCACGGCGGAAATGACCGGGGTCCCCAGGAACTCGATGGCTACGTCGAAGAGGCGGAGAGCGACCACCAGATCTTTCTCGCGAACTTGACCAAGGCGGGCATCCGCGATCGCGTCACGCACCTCCGCAAATTTTC
>Ga0208872_1000076_pt1 | contig 99401 bp, 88 predicted proteins | sample CryBogCBH12Aug08_FD_185508 | JGI IMG/M metagenome (GOLD analysis project Ga0208872, IMG submission 185508) | Freshwater microbial communities from Crystal Bog, Wisconsin, USA - CBH12Aug08 (SPAdes) | ecosystem: Environmental > Aquatic > Freshwater > Lake | place: Crystal Bog, Wisconsin, USA...
TCAATTTGACAATTCGATTAATTAGTTTCTTCTGTCGCGACCTGGTCCACCACCTCTTCTGTCTCCACCCTGGCCCTGACCACCACCGCCTCTGCGATCATCCCTTCTGTCTCCGCCACCTCTGTTATCCCTGTCATCCCTGCGGTCTCTTCTGTCACTGATATCATTCTTTCCACCAACAAAATTTGGATTCAATTCGCGCTTACCTAATACTTCCCCTTTACAGATCCATACTTTGATACCAATTTTGCCGTATACAGTTAAAGCATAAACAGATGCATAATCAATGTCCATACGGAATGTATGTAATGGAACACGTCCCTGTTTAAATTCTTCGCTGCGTGCTATTTCAGAACCGCCTAAACGGCCGCTGAGTTTCACTTTAATCCCTTCTGCTCCCATTCTCAGGGTAGAAGCGATTGCCATTTTGGTGGCACGTTTGAAATTGATACGGTTCTCTATCTGTCTTGCAATGGTGTCACCTACGATGGTAGCATCCAGTTCAGGACGGCGAATTTCAAGAATGTTAATCTGAACATCATCTTTACCGGTTAACTTCTTCAGTTCTTCCTTGATGCGGTCCACCTCATTACCACCTTTACCAATGATAATACCGGGTTTACTGGTGTGTATGGTAACAATTAACTTTCCTAAAGTACGTTCGATAACGATTTTTGCAATACCACCTTTGTTGATACGTGCATTCAGGTAAGTACGGATTTTATTATCCTCGATCAACTTGGTTGCGTAGTCTTTTTTACTGGCATACCAGTTGCTTTCCCATCCGCGGATGATGCCTAACCTGTTACCAATTGGATTTGCTTTCTGACCCATATTTATGGTTTCAATTAGTTTTTAGAATCTACAATTAACGTTACGTGATTGCTGCGTTTCCTCACTCTGTATCCACGCCCTTGCGGTGCCGGACGCATACGCTTCAAAACCCTGCCACCATCTACAAAAACAGTTTTTACAACAAGATTGCTGTCTGCAGCACTTGTTCCGCTATTCTTTTGTTCCCAGTTACTGATAGCACTCTTCAATAACTTAGCCAACGGAGTGGCATTATGCTGGGGATGGTGTTCTAAAATTGCCAAAGCTTTTTCAACTTCCATTCCTCTGATAACATCAGCCAGCAAACGCATTTTGCGTGGTCCTGTTGGATAATCGTTCAGTTTTGCTACTGCTTCCATTTTTTATTAATCATTTGTAATCTGAAACTTACATTTCAAATTAGTTACTGTTTGGTTCCTGAATGTCCTCTAAAGTTTCTGGTAGGGGCAAATTCACCTAATTTGTGGCCTACCATGAATTCCGTTACATAAACCGGGATGAATTTATTGCCATTATGTACAGCAAATGTGTGACCAACAAAATCCGGTGTAATGGTGCTTCTGCGGCTCCAAGTTTTGATTACACCTTTCTTTGCCTTACCATCATTAATGGAAGTCACTTTTTCATCCAGATTGTGATCAACGTAAGGACCTTTTTTAATCGAACGACCCATGGTCTATTTCAGATTTAAGTTTTAAGAATTAATCGTTTCCTATTTTAAAGTCAACTTTTTGCCATCTCTTCTTTGAATGATCAGTTTGTCGCTGCCTTTCCTGTGCTTTCTGGTTTTTTCACCTTTAGCATATTTACCGGTCCTGCTGCGCGGATGACCACCTGAAGCTTTACCTTCACCACCACCCATCGGATGATCTACCGGGTTCATTGCAACACCACGTACACGTGGGCGAACACCTTTCCATCTGTTAACACCTGCTTTACCAGCCATTTCCAGGTTATGATCACTGTTAGAAACCACACCTACCGTTGCTACGCAGTTAATTAAAACCTTACGCAATTCGCCGGATGGCATTTTAATAACAGCATATTTTTCTTCCTTACCGGTTAACTGCGCAGAAGTACCTGCACTTCTTGCCAGTTTAGCACCCTGGCCCGGATTCATTTCAATATTGTGAATCATGGTACCCAGTGGCATATGTTTCAGCATTACTGCATTGCCAATTTCCGGAGCCACATCATTACCTGCAATTACTTTAGCACCCACCTGTAATCCCTGAGGAGCCAGGATATACCTTTTTTCTCCGTCTGTATACTGTACCAGTGCAATAAATGCGGTACGGTTCGGATCGTATTCAATAGATACTACGGTTGCTTCAATATTATGCTTATCACGTTTGAAATCAATAATACGGTAATGTTTTTTATGTCCGCCGCCAATATATCTCATGGCTCTGCGTCCCTGTACATTACGTCCGCCTGTTTTTTTCACAGGCTCCAGTAAACTCTTTTCGGGTTTATTGGTTGTGATCTCAGCATAAGCATTACCAATTCTCCAGCGGGTTCCTGCGGTAATCGGTTTGTACTTTTTTAATGCCATCTTATTTTTCTTTTTATGCGAAATTTTCAGCTTCGCTTGCTATAATTAAATATTTGCGTATAAATCGATATTGTCGCCTTCAGCAACAGTTACCATTGCTTTCTTATAAGCCGGTTTCTGTCCTTTAATAAAACCTGCTTTTGTATAACGGGTCTTATTTTTTCCGGGAACTACTGCAGTATTTACATCTACCACATTTACTCCGTAAAATTCCTGAATGGCTTTTTTAATTTCAAGTTTATTCGCTCTGCGGTCCACTTTGAAAGCATACCTTCTCAGTTTTTCCTGTTGTCCGTTTGCTTTCTCTGTTAAGATCGGCTTGATTAATATTTCGCTCAGTTTCATTTTAATTAGATTGAAACGTTTTCAATTAAGCTACTACAGCTTCGTTATCTGCAAAAATTTTAGCAGCATTTTCAGTTAGTATCAGCACTTCTGCATTCATAATCTCATAAGTGTTGATATCTGCCAGTAAAGTGCTTGCAATATTTGGTACATTACGGGTACTTAAGTACAGGTTATCATTGTATTCAGATAAAACGAGCAATGTCTTTTTATCAGAAACATTCAAACCCTTCATTACTTCAATTACTTCCTTTGTTTTAGGAGCAGCCATTGTAATGTCTTCTACCACATAAATAGCAGCATCTTTCGCTTTATGACTTAAAGCAGAGATCTTTGCAAGATCTTTTACTTTACGGTTCAGTTTAAAATCATAACCATGTGGTTTTGGCCCGAATATGGTACCACCACCTTTGTACAATGGGTTACGGATATTTCCTTTACGGGCTCCACCGGTACCTTTTTGTTTATGCAGCTTGCGGCTTGCACCATGCACTTCAGCACGGGTTTTTACTTTATGGGTACCCTGACGGCCTGCAGCCAGATATTGCTTAACAGCCAGATAGATTACATGATCGTTTGGCTCAATCCCAAATACTTCCTCAGGCAATTCTACTGTTCTGCCGGTTTTCTGTCCTTTTATATTTAATACGTCTACTTGCATCTTCTTTCAATTAAAGTGTGATTACTTCTGGATTAATACGATTGAACCGATGTGACCGGGAACACAGCCGCTGATCAGAATATAATTCTTTTCAGTGAAAATTTTCACCACTTTCAACCCTTTTGTTTTCACTCTGTCTCCGCCCATACGGCCACCCATTCTCACGCCTTTGAATACACGGCTCGCATCAGAAGAGTTACCGATAGAACCGGGAGCCCTTGAACGATCATGCTGACCATGAGACTGACCACCAACACCTGAGAATCCATGGCGTTTTACAACACCCTGAAAACCCTTACCCTTGGTTGTACCAATTACTTCCACTTTATCTCCTTCTTCGAAGATGTCTACAGTAATTGTTTCACCTAAAAGTTTTTCTATTGAATAGTCGCGGAATTCCTTTACGAATTTTTTTGGAGCTGTCTGTGCTTTTGCGAAGTGACTGTTTTCAGCTTTGGTAGAATGTTTTTCTTTCTTATCGCCGAATGCTAATTGAAGTGCAGTGTAACCATCAGTTTCTTTTGTCTTTACCTGAGTTACAACATTTGGACCAGCCTCGATGATGGTAACAGCAGTTTGCTTTCCATCAGCAGAGAAGACACTGGTCATCCCGAGTTTTTTACCTATAATTCCTTTCATCTTTTGCGGTTTAATGCCCGCTGAGGTTGAGGACATCATGCAGATGAAGCATGATTCAATCCTTGTTCGCTGACGACCTTTTCCTTTGTTTTCAAATAAATTTGAAGCGGAAGTACCATCAGTAAACAAACCTCGAAGGGCTTGTTTATATGTTCTCCCAACTTTTCAGTTGAGAAAGTTTCCTGTTTCAGAGCTCTTTTTTCGCCCATCATTTTATGATGCCGATTGAGAGATGAAAATAATTTTATTAAGAACTGATTGCTGGTGACGCTTTTAAAAAGCAATCATCAGGCTTTGATTTCTACTTCCACACCAGATGGCAGGTCTAACTTACTTAAAGCATCTACTGTCCTGGATGAAGAGGTATAGATATCCAGTAAACGCTTGTGCGTACATAACTGGAATTGTTCACGACTCTTTTTATTAACGTGCGGTGAGCGAAGTACAGTAAATATTCTTTTACGGATGGGTAAAGGAATTGGTCCTGTAACTACAGCTCCTGTGCTGCGAACAGTTTTCACTATTTTCTCAGCTGATTTATCAACTAAGTTGTGATCGTATGACTGTAATTTGATTCTTATTCTTTGCGACATAGCTTAAGCCAATTTTCCGATTGGGGTTGCAAAGGTAAGGGGCTGTATCCGAACCGGCAAGAAATTTGAGAAGTATTTTCAAAAAAAACACTGTTTTTTCTTAAAAAAAGGGGATTTCTACCCTCTTTTCCACTATTCCAGGAAAGCTGAACGCAATTTAACCCGTTTTTCTTTCTTTTCCCAACCACAGACTTTCAAAACTTACTCTTTTTTTATTTCTTCAACCCGATTTAAATTGCTTCTTCTCCTATCAATTCCCTAACCCTGGCTTTGCCTTCCAAACTCCAGACTCTTAACTCAAGACTCCCAACTCAACTCCCAACTCCAGACTCCCAACTCTCCCCCCCCTCCCTAACTGATTCTTCCCTGATATCGGGTTATCGCACAGTTATCCCACAGTTATCCCACATATTTCCCGCATTTTATGTGGTTAAACTGTGGTTTATCTGCGTGTTTTCTGTGCTTTATACCATAATCAGGGGATAATCAGGCCCGGTTCAAACTGGGCTGTATCCATACACTGTTTTCTTCTTTTTGGGAATAAAGTAAAAAAATGGGAACAGCCGGCCCAAAAAATAAGGCCCGCAAATGCGGGCCTTATTTTTTTATTGTTTCAGGTAAAAAACCTGTTACTTTTTTTACTGCATGAAAGGATCTTTATCCTTAATCTTCAATTTTCACTTTACCCTTACTCTTGGCAATTACTTCTTCAGCAATACCATTCGGAGCCGGGTTGTAATGAGAGAACTCCATGGTAGAAGTGGCACGGCCGGATGACAGGGAACGTAACTGAGTTACATAACCAAACATTTCACTTAATGGCACTTTGGCTTTGATTACCTGTGCATTACCACGGGTATCCATTCCTTCCAGCATACCACGGCGACGGTTTAAATCTCCGGTAACATCACCCATGTACTGGTCTGGTGTTACTACTTCCACCCTCATAATTGGTTCCAGTAATACAGGTTTTGCTTTTCTGCCAGCTTCGCGGTAACCACCTTTGGCACATAATTCAAAGGACATTGAATCGGAATCCACCTGGTGGAAACTACCATCAAATACCCGTACTTTCATACTTACTACCGGATAAGCGGCTAATACACCGGTACCCATACTGGCTTCAAAACCTTTCTGGATAGCAGGGATGAATTCACGCGGAATAGATCCTCCGAAGATATCATTCACAAACTGGAATGATTTACCCGGATTTTCTGCCAGCCATTCCTGATCAGCAGGTCCGATTGAGAATTGAATATCAGCGAATTTACCACGACCACCTGACTGTTTCTTCAACACTTCACGGTGTTCGATGGTTTGTGTAAATGCTTCTTTATATGCAACCTGAGGATTACCCTGGTTTACTTCTACTTTAAACTCACGCCTCATACGATCTACAATAATTTCCAGGTGTAACTCACCCATACCGGATAAGATCGTCTGGCCGGAATCTTCATCTGTCTTCACACGTAAAGTAGGATCTTCTTCCACCAGTTTGGCAATTGCCATACCCATCTTGTCTACGTCGGCCTGTGTTTTAGGCTCAACAGCTACAGAGATAACGGGTTCTGGTATAAACATGTTTTCCAGTACAATCGGATGGTTTTCATCGCATAAGGTATCCCCGGTTTTAATTTCCTTGAAACCTACCGCTGCTGCGATATCACCTGCTTCGATAAAATCGATCGGGTTTTGTTTGTTCGCAAACATTTTCATGATACGGCTGATACGTTCGTTCTTTCCGCTACGCATGTTCTTAACATAAGAACCGGCATCCAGATGGCCTGAATAACAACGGAAGAATGCCAGACGGCCCACGAAAGGATCGGTCATGATTTTGAAAGCCAACGCTGCAAAAGGTGCTTTTGCATCTGCTTTACGGGTAATCTGCAATCCAGTTTCAGGATCTGTACCTACAGTATCATCAATATCAACAGGAGAAGGAAGGTAACGGCAAACCGCATCCAATGCAGTCTGCACACCTTTATTTTTGAAGGAAGAACCGCACATCATCGGAACGATACTTAAATCGATTGTTGCTTTACGGATGGCTTCATGCATTTCTTCTTCAGAAATACTATTGGGATCTTCAAAGAATTTCTCCAGTAATTTATCATCATATTCAGCTACAGCTTCCACCAGGTGAGCTCTCCATTCATTTGCTTCCTCTACCATATCAGCAGGAACAGGAATTTCATCAAAAGTCATTCCTTCTGTTTCCATATGCCAGATAATCCCTTTCATCTTAATTAAATCCACCACTCCGGTAAAATTATCTTCTGCACCAATAGGCAATTGCAGCGGAACTGCTTTTGCTCCCAGCATTTCTTTTACCTGTGCCACCACCATCAGAAAATCGGCCCCTGCACGGTCCATTTTATTTACAAAGCCAATACGGGGAACTTTATAACGGTTTGCCTGGCGCCATACGGTTTCAGACTGAGGCTCAACACCATCCACTGCAGAAAATAATGCAATCAGGCCATCCAATACACGCATAGAACGTTCCACTTCAACGGTAAAGTCAACGTGTCCCGGAGTATCAATGATATTGAAGGCATATTTTTTAGTATCAGCGGTTGCTTTTCCTTTATCAGTTGGAAAATTCCACTGACAGCTAACAGCTGCAGAAGTAATGGTAATACCTCTTTCTTTTTCCTGCTCCATCCAGTCGGTTGTAGCAGCACCATCATGCACTTCACCAATTTTGTGAATCATACCTGTATAACGTAAGATACGTTCAGTGGTAGTGGTCTTTCCGGCATCAATATGAGCGGCAATACCAAAATTGCGTTGAAACTTCAAGTCAGCCATAACAAAAATTGTGTTTTAATTTTTTTCGAGCGGCAAAGGTAGGGAATTACAGGATTGAAAAAAGCAGTGAACAATAATTTAATCCACAGCCGATTTGACGATTCTGTACAAACTATTGCAGAAATAATGTCCGGTAAGCTCCGGATAAAGTGTAATTTTTGTAAAATAAAAGATTTGGTACAGCATTTGCCTGATATAATATATTAATTGTTCAACCGTTATTTAATTGTACTGGAATGTTTGGCTATTGATGGAAAGTGACCCTTAATTATTACTTTATGAAATTATCTTCCAGTTATATTTTATATTTAATACTAATGCTGGGATTTTCTGTGCCTTCAAAAGCCCAGTTTTCCTATGTAGGAGCATTTGACTGGCAGGGAGTGCCTAAATACCTGATTGTGCCTGGAGATACGATTTCAGCTGTTTTCGACAGTAGCCTGGTGGCTTCCTTACCCGAATACAGATCTGTTCCTTTATATGAACCACAATTACTGGCACCTGGAAGGCCCGAAACCATTGCCTTAAATTGCCAGTCTGATGTCTGGATCACTTATATCAGAAAGGGAGGTTGGTTTCAGAGTGTGGTGGGCTATTATACTTTTCCTACCAATCAACCACTTACAGCAGCACCTCCTGATAGTTTAGTAAAAATTATCCTTCCCAATGCCTCCACTAATGGAAATGGGGGTGGCTTAAATCCGGGAAATAAGGTTTATCTGGGTAATTTTCCTCCCAATACGTCTATCGGCTTTGTTTTAATTGCCAACGGATGGAATGGTACCACCGGAACCGTAACCCACGGGCAATGGATGTTTTATTCTGATTCCAGATTTAATCCCGAAACCGATTCTACTATCCGCAGGCATATGGTGATGTTATGGGATACCATTACGAACAGAATAGTGACGGGGTTTGAAGATACCAAAAGGGATGCAGGGAGTGATCAGGATTTTAATGATGTATTGATTTATACGACTATTAAACCTTTTTGTGTGCTGAATACGGATAGTATTGCAGTATTGAACCTGGACGGGCATTTCTCGCTTTCCGGAAATTCAGGTGGCTTGGAAAGCCGTAATATTGGAAATGGATTAGCCAAAAGAGTGTATACCAATGCTTTGGCAAGTAAACCCGCAGTTATTGATTATAGCCAGTTGCCCAGGATTACCAATCAGCGAATCAGTACATTCGGTTCGGGTGGTGGCTCCTTCAGCCTTGCAGATATTATGCCTGCTAATTTAATTGACTCTGGCATAATTGCTTACAACAGTACACCTAAAGATATAACTACTGTTTCCAATGCTGTAGACGTAAATTCCATTGATTATACATTTGCCAACCAGTGCCGTGCAGTTGCTTTTGCAACGGAAACACTGGCATCTGTTTACAGCCATACCAAACCTATTTGCGACAGGTTGAAAGGTGCCCAACTGATAGATATGAGTAATTTCCCAATTGGTTCACTCAACTTCACCAGGTACACTTTGGTTCAACCCCAGGGTAATATTGAATATGCCATGAGTTTTTCTATAGGCAGAAAAACAGGCAGAGACAGCTTATCCTTCCAGTCGAACTGGTTAAATGATGATTATATTGCTGAAGATACCATGTATAATTACCAGATATGGGGGGCCACACCTTATTATTGTGTAGATATGGCAATGAGTATTTTAAATAAGCTTAAGGGTATTATGCCGGTTTACCAGTTAAAACCTTCTGCAACTTTACCCTCTACTTTTTTTATAGCAGGAAGCAGAAATGGTACAAATCTGATATTGAATGTTACCAATAAAACAGCAGGCGCTTCTGGCTATGTTACAGTTCAGGATTTACCCAATGAAAGCAGTACTGAGAATAACCCTTTAAGAACAATTCCTTTTACTGTTACTACCAGTGGTAAAGCCAGTATTACTATATCTGAATTAGACAATTATGAATCTGCCATTTCTCTTTATGTAAATGGTAAAAAAGAAGATGCTTTATTTATGACCGATGGTGCCTGGAGTGTTGACAACACAGTATCAGGTACAGTTATCAATAATTTTACGGTAAGTAATGATACCAGCTTTACTGATAATGTACCAGATGAATTTCGTGTGCTGAGGAATGTTACCTTAAATGCTACTTCCAACAACTATGTTTCTGTTTATAAATTGATGAAAGGAGGTGGCGATCCGGTTGACCTTTCAGGATATAACAGCCTTAAAATAACAGCCAGCGGTGCAGCCAATACCCGGTTACACATTTACCTGGTTAAAAGCAGTATTACGGCCTGGGCTAATCAGTATAATTATACATTGCCGTTAACAGTAACACCAAAAGATTATTTCATTGATCTGGCTGATTTCAAATCTACCGGATCTACGGATAAAATCAATCCTAATGATTTGAGTACGGTTGTTTTTTCCTATGAAATAATAGACAATTCTACCACTACATTTAATGGCACTCTTAGCAAAATCAGTTTCTCAACACTACGTGCAGCTGATTACACAAATAAGGCTGAGGGTATTGTGATGGCTTATCCCAATCCTTCCAACGGCAGTATTACAGCTGGTTTCAGTGCAACTACTACAAGCCCTGTCAGTATTCACATTATTGAAGCAGCAACCGGCCGATCTGTATTAACAGAAAGTATTACACCGGTAATTGGCAATAATAGTATACCCCTTAAGATCAATGAATCTGCTGCCAATATTTATTTTATCCTGATAGATGGAGTCGATAAAAAATACCTACCTGCAAAAGTGATTGTAATCAGATAAAGAGGCAAATAATTTTCAAAATAAAAAGGTTGTCTCCAATAAATAGACAGCCTTTTTTTGTTTAGAATTACTGGGAATTAAAACTGATTTTTTTGCATTAAAATCATCAAACTATTTATTTTAGAAATTACCGGTCATAGGTTTGATGGTTTAAATGATTTCAATATACAGGGGTACTAATATAAGAAAGTGAGTAATTTACTATTTATTCAGTTGTGAATCAAACAGATATACAGATGTAAATAAATGAAATGATATAAAATAAGATAAATATACTCACTTATTCATGTGAAAAAAAAGTATCCTGGTTACCAGAATATAGCTCTAGGGTTCATATGGAATTATATTAAAATTTAATTACAGTATCAACTGAAGCTATACAATAAATAAAAAACCCCGCCATTGGCGGGGTAAAAAAAATATACTGAATAAGTTATACTCTGAAGTGAGCAAATGCTTTATTAGCTTCAGCCATACGGTGTGTATCTTCTTTCTTTTTGAAAGCTCCACCTTCACCTTTGCTAGCAGCAATAATTTCATTGGCTAATTTATCGGCCATTGTCTTACCATTTCTTTCGCGGCTGTAACGTACCATCCATTTAATGCTTAAAGAAGTCTTTCTGTCTGCACGAACCTCAGCAGGAATCTGGAAAGTAGCGCCCCCTATTCTGCGGCTTCTAACCTCAACAGCAGGAGTAATATTAGCTAATGCCTTTTTCCATACTTCATATCCGTCTTCATTAGTGATTTTACTCACTTTGTCAACTGCATCATAAAAAATATTGATTGCAGTGCTTTTTTTACCCTGCCACATTAAGTTATTTACAAAACGTGTCACCAATTTATCGTTAAACCTACCATCTGGTGCTAAAGGTAATTTTTTGGCTTGTGCTTTACGCATGATCTATATTAATTAGAACTTGTTAAATTATTTTTTTGCTTTTTCTTTCTTCGTACCATATTTGGAACGGCTCTTCTTCCTGTCTTTTACACCAGCAGTATCCAAACTACCACGTACAATATGATAACGTACACCCGGTAAATCCTTTACACGACCACCACGGATTAACACGATTGAGTGTTCCTGTAAGTTATGGCCTTCACCCGGAATATAGGCAATTACCTCAATTTTATTGGTCAAACGTACTTTTGCAACTTTACGTAAAGCCGAGTTTGGCTTTTTTGGAGTTGTTGTATAAACCCTTGTACAAACGCCACGGCGCTGAGGACATGCGTCCAAAGCTCTTGATTTGCTCTTCGCTCTGATGATTTCGCGGCCTTTTCTTACTAACTGCTGAATAGTAGGCATTCTGCTTTATTTATTTTTTTTCGGACGGCAAAGGTAATGGCAGCAAAACGAAAAAACAAATAATTAGCTGCTATTTTTAATATTTTGTGGATAATCTGCTAAAAAAAGAGCTGCTTGCCGGCAGCTCTTTGCTATAATTTTAAATACTAAGGCTAAATTTTAACCATCCAGCCCCTTTTATCTTCTATTGTACAGGAACGGATCCCATCCAGATGTTCTTTTAAGCTGGCTGCAATCTTTGCTGTAGACTGGTCAAATTCCATTATAGTATCCTGGTACCTTAATTCTTTAATTAAAGCTACCGTAGCGGCGGTGCCACTGCCAAAAACCTCAGAAACCAATCCTTTATGGTAAGCGGCTATCAGTTCATCAATACTGATCCTTCTTTCTTCCACCACCACACCAAATTCTTCTTCCAGTAAAGTAACCAGGGTTTTACGGGTTACCCCGTCCAGAATTGTACCCTCTTCCAGTGATGGGGTTACTGCTTTTCCGTCAATGATAAAAAAAACATTCATCATCCCCACTTCCTGTAACCATTTGTGTTCAAATGCATCGGTCCATAAAACCTGATCGTATCCCAGTCTGTTGGCTTCCTTTGCGGCTATTAAACTACCTCCATAATTACCTGCATTCTTGGCAAAACCAACCCCACCCGGTGCTGCACGGGTATATTTTTCCTCTACAAATATTTTCATAGGGGCTGCGAAATAAGGGCCGGTGGGACTTAAAATAATCATGAACTTATAGGAGCCGGAAGGTTTTACACCTAACTGGCAATCTGTTGCAAACATAAAGGGGCGGATATACAGTGAATGATCTGCTTTACCGGGTATCCAGTTTTTATCCAGCTCAATCAGTTGTTTCATCCCTTCCAGAAAGATTTCTTCCGGTACAGCAGGCATACACATCCTTTCTGCTGATATATTAAATCTCCTGAAATTATCTTCCGGCCTGAAAATATAAGCATTGTTATCGCTGTCCTTATAGGCCTTAATGCCTTCAAAAATGGCCTGACCATAATGCAGTGCCGCTAAAGAGGGCTCCAATAACAGGGGCTGGTAGGGTTTAATCTCCACAGCAGTCCATTTACCGTTTTCATACTCGGCTTCGAGCATATGATCAGTGAAATATTTCCCGAAAGGAAGCTGTTCAAAATTCAGATCATTTAACTTACTTCTTTCTACTTTTGTTACATTAATATCTAGTGCAGCTAACATACTTTTACATTTACATTATATTACAAAGAAACAGAAAAAAAGAAAACTAACAAGCGTTAATACCTGTTCTCCTTATGATTTTTAAAAATTTACAATTGCCTGACTTTATTATTGCAGACATGTATAAAAAAGATTTGGTTGCATATGAAGGCGAAAAGAAGTCAGAAAAAAAAGAAATAAAAGCACCGGTACCCAAAAAATGGTACCTGGGTGAAAATAAAAAAAATGTTCTGATTGCACTGAACGATGAGGAAGCTGTTTTCTTAAGGGATGAGTGGTTACAGTTTCTCAGTTCTATTTTACAAGCTTGCAAACTTAATCTGGCAGATGTGGCCATTATTAACCTGGCTAATCAGGGGCTGACCTACAAAAAAGTGGCAGAAGAACTGAAGCCTCAGTTTTATATATTATTTGATATTAACCTGAAAAACTTTCAATTGCCGTTTATTGTACCCAACTACCAGATTCAGCAATACAACCAGGCAAAGTTTTTACTGGCTGTTTCTTTACTGGAAATCAATAATTCCACCCAGGAAGCTAAACTTGAAAAAAGCAGGCTCTGGCTTAGTTTGAAAAAAATGTTCAATATTCAATAACAGTATGCCGATTATTTATTTAGAAACAGAACGTCTGTTGCTGCGGGACTGGATTCCTTCAGTTGAACCTGTTTTTATTGCCATGAATCAAAACAAACAGGTGATGCAATATTTTCCTGCATTGCTGACTGATACTCAATCGCAGGAAATGATAGATAGAATCAAAACTCAGATTGCTATGCATCAATACGGACTTTTTGCAGTGGAAGAAAAAGCAACCCATCAGTTTATGGGGTTTACCGGTTTTGCACACCCAAAATTTGAAAGCTTTTTTACGCCCTGCATTGAAATCGGATGGCGTTTTCACCCGGACTACTGGAATCAGGGGTTTGCCACAGAAGCAGCAAAAGCCTGCCTGCAATATGGATGGGAACATTTAAACTTTCCCGAAATTTACTCCTTTACTTCCCGGCACAATAGCCCTTCAGAAAAGCTGATGAAGCGTATCGGAATGCAGTATAAAGGTATCTTTGAACACCCGCTGTTAGCAGAGGGGCACTATTTAAAAACACATGTATTATACCATTCATTACCATGAAGAATACCTTAATATTTGCCACCAATAATCAGCATAAAGTGGACGAAATAAGAACCGTGCTGAAAAACAGTTTTTCAATTATTACTTTAAAGGAAGCAGGTATAGATATTGATATACCGGAACCCCATGATACCCTGGAAGCCAATGCAACAGAGAAAGCTCAAACCATACACCAGCTTACCGGAAAAGACTGTTTCAGTGAAGACACCGGATTGGAAGTAGCTGTATTAAATGGGGAGCCGGGAGTAAAAAGTGCCCGTTATGCCGGGGAAGGAAGGGATTTTCAACAGAATATTGATAAGCTTTTAATCAACTTAAAAGATAAACCAAACAGAAAAGCCAGGTTCAGGACGATTATTTCTTTAATCATGGATAAGCAGGAATATGTATTTGAAGGGATCTGTGAAGGAAGGATTGTGGATGACCAGCAGGGCAATAAAGGCTTTGGCTATGACCCTGTTTTTATGCCGGATGGGGCAGATAAAACTTTTGCGGAAATGACCATGGAAGAAAAAAATGCTTTCAGCCACAGAAGAAAAGCAACTGACCAGCTGATTGCTTTTCTCAATCATTATCCTGAATAAGACAATTAATTGTCTAACTACCCTAACGATCCATTCATTCATTATAAAAACAGCATATTATTTTCAGATGGAAAGAATTAAACTGAATATTCCGGAACATTTTAGCTTTCACACCACTATACCTGTCCGCATTACCGATCTGAATTATGGAGGCCATGTGGGCAATGATGCATTCCTCTCTTTAATTCATGAAGCAAGGGTGCAGTTTCTGCAGCATTATGGCTATTCTGAAATGAATGTGGAAGGTGCGGGACTGATTATGGCTGACGTAGCCATTGAATACAAAAAAGAATTAAGTTATGGGGATCAGGTGATTATTTCTATTATTGCTGCCGGTTTTGATAAACTGGGATTTGACATTTTTTATAAGCTGGAACTGGAAGACGGGGAAAAAAGAATACTGGCTGGTAAAGCTAAAACGGGGATGATGTGTTTTGATTATAACCTGAAAAAGAAAATGACGGTACCTGCCAATGCAATTGAGAAATTTACCAGTTAAATGATCGAGGTATCTATTTGGTTAACGGTTCCAGATTTTCCAGTTTTCTTCTGCCTGCAATACCAGCATTTCATAACCGTTTTGAATAGCAGCACCCTTTTCTTTTCCTTTTTTTAAAAACAGGGTTTCGGATGGGTTATAGACCAGATCAAAAAGGTAATGCCGGGGCGACAAAAACGCATAGGGAATATCGGGACATTCCTCCACTTTAGGATAAGTACCTAAGGGAGAAGCATTGATGATTAGCGTATTTTCTTCCAGGTAATCCCGGTTCAGGTCGGCATACACCAACTGTCCTTCTTTAGCTGTCCGGGAAACAAATTTATAGGAAATATTTAATTGATTCAATACATATTCAACAGCGGATGAAGCCCCGCCTGTACCCAGTATCAGTGCTTTTTTATGGTGTGGCTGTAATTGACGGATAAAAGATTGTTCAAACCCAATCACGTCTGTATTATAACCAAATAACTGCCCTTCCCTGATTTTTATACAATTGCAGGCATTCATTTTTTCAACGGCAGGGGTATATTCCTTTAAAAATGGAATAACAGCTCTTTTATAAGGAATAGTTACAGCCAATCCCTGTAGCCCATTTTTAAGCAGTATTTCAGACAATAAGCCGACATTATCAATAGAGAAGTTCTCAAATGCTACTCCGGAAATGGATTCTTTTATAAACTTTTCCTCAAAATACTTTTTGGAAAAAGAATGAGATAAAGGGTAACCGATCAGGCCATATAATTTCATACTTTCCATACTGTTTAAACCCGTTGAACTGCAAATTGAATGCATTCCCTGATTCAGTTATTTATCAAGATATAAATGAAAGGTATCCCCTCTTAATCCCACACGCATAGATTCCAGTGGAAGTACTTCTGAAGGTGCAATATTGCCCAGGTTTACATTACAACTGATTAATTCCAGGAAATAAAGCTGTTGTGCTTTCTGAGGTGCTTCCCAAATAATTTTTTCTTCCGGTATCTGGGTCAGTATTTCCTGCACCAATCCCTGCCTTACTTCACCGCTATCCCTGTAAATGCCCACATTACCTGCTTCTCTGGCTTCTGCAATAACATAAGAAGCTCCGGCCTCCAGTTCAGAACGCATCAGTTCAATCCATTTATAAGGGGGCATAATATTTTTAGCATCCTTACTGCCCACTTCACTTAATACAGTACCGTGTTTGGTCAGCTTTTCTATATATCCGCATTTTTCTGCATGAGGAATAGTTATACTACCATCACTCACTTCCATATATTCCACACCATAATCATTACAAACCGCTATATAGTCTTCTATCTGATTCCTGATCAGAAAAGCTTCAAATAAAGTTCCGCCAAAATAGATGGGCATATTATTTTCCCGGTAGATATCAATCTTTTCCCTTAGCCGGGGAGTAACATAAGAAGTTCCAAAACCTAACTTAACAATATCTACATGGGGTCCGGCTACTTCTAAAAAATTTTTAACCTCATTAATACTAAGTCCTTTATCCATTACCATGGTTAAACCACTGGTTCTGGGTCTTTGTGTACGCTCCGGGATTTGTGTTAAATTAAAATTCATTACGGAAGTTTTAGGCGGAGCAAAAGTACGGTAAAAGAAATCAATGCAAACTGATATTAATCAAACACAAACCTAGATAATTGTTAATACTTTTAAATTTTCCTACCCTTTTTATAACGGGCAATTAAATCAATTACCTGAGGGTTTTGCAATATAGAGGGATTCATTTCTACAAATTTTTTTAATAGTTTAGGCGACTTGGTCATCGCATTTTCCAGTTGTAACAGGCCCTCTTTAAACTTACCTCCCATAAACAGGACTGCACTGTAATAAAATAAAAAAACAGGCTTTTTTCCTTCCGTTGTTTTAATAGCAGCCACACATTGTTCCCCCGCTTCCTGAATGTATTCTGCCTTTAATAAGCAACGAATCAGGGCTTCCCAACCATTTGCATTCTTAGGTTTGAGCCTTACCACATTACCGAAAAACTGAAGTGCTTCCTTATATTTATTCAGATGCAGGCTGCATTCACCCATTGCCAGGTTAAACTCGGGTACATTTCGCTGAATACGCATAGCATTTTCCAGGTGTTTGATGGCCATCTGCCATTGCGCTTCCTGCATATACGTGGTGGCCACTTTATAATGTAGCTTACTGTCCTCCGCATTTAAATGGACCGCTTTTTTATAATGAAACCGGGCCTGAGCATAGTTCTCCAGGCGGTGGTAACAATGGCCGATTGCTTCATAAATAACATCTTCCGGCCTGGAGAGTTCCAGTACTTTTTCCAAAACCTCTATAGCATCTTTATACTTACGAAGTCTTAAAAAAGCATCTCCCATATTCCGGTAGGCATAATCAAATTTCTCATCAATGGCAACAGCATACTGATAAGCATCAATAGATTTTTCGTAGAGTTTTAAACCCTGGTAGGCTGCCCCCACATTAAACCAGGCTATTTCATTGTAAGGATACTCATCAATTATTTTCTGGTGCAGCTGAATACTTTCTTCATTTCTTCCGGTAAAATCAGTCCAGAAACATATTTTATACAGCGCTTCTTCATTCGTCGGCTCTTCTTCCAGTATTAATTTAAGGCAATCGAACACTTTATCAAACTCTTCATAATCATCATATACATCAGCCAGTTCAAATAAGAGATCAACCCGCTCTTCTCCTTCAAAAGTATGGAGGGCAGCTTCCAGTAAGTCAACTGCTTTCTGCTGCTGGTCCAATGCCAGATAAACATCCGTTTTAAGGATATACAGATTAATATCAGAGCTGTCATACAGGCTTGCAGTTTCCAGTATATCCAGTGCCTGGTAATATTTTCGGCTAGCCAGTAATAAATCTGCTTTCTTAATCATCAGCATGGAAGAAAAGGGAAAAAGTTCGAGACCGGTTTGTGCGGCATTCAACGCTTCCTGTAAATTATCATGATCATCATAATAATCTATAATTCTTTCAAAAGCGTCTTCTTCAATAAATGAGTAGGAACGACCGCTTTTGAGATTTTCATATTGTCTCAATAACTCTTTCAGCTCTTCTCGGTCTTCACGGTACGGGTTTTCTTTCATTGATTGAATTGGTTTATCTAAAATAAGCGAAAACTAAAAGAATTCCAAGTTTCAGGCAACATTTTACATTAATCCGGAATCATATTTGTGAATAAAATTGTTAAATTATTAGAAAATCCCTAAATTTGTCAAAATGTTCACTTCTAAATCCATACAAAAAATTGCTATAGCTACGCTGTTTGCCTTTGCAGTGCAGGTATCCATTGCATCTATTTCTGCTGGTATTTCTGATGAAAGAAGCAAGGACAATAAATATACACTCAAGAATCTGGCTTTACGTTCCCATAAATTTGTTTCTATCTCAGCATTGAAATCTGAACTTTTATTTTCCGGTTCTCAGATTGTTACTCAAAAAAACAATGGATCAGAAATCAATTCTATCATGCATTTTGATCGCGGCAATACTACTTATGTTTTCCCGTATAAGTTTAAGGTGAAAGTGCCAAAATTCAAAACTCCGGCTCCTCCTGCCAACTAATTGTTTAATAATCGGTATCCCGAGGATGGTATATCAAAATAATGTGTAGGTACCGGATTCAAATTAATCTTTACAGCTTTATAAATAATAGTGTTTCCCTTTTCTGTGGTACTGTATTCCAGCACAAAGCCCGGAACATTTATAAACTGATATTCATATTCTCTTACTGAAGGCACAATGGACAAAGTATAATACACTGTATATTCAGATTTATCCTTTAATTGTATAATTGCTTTTTTACATTCGAAACCCAATATCGTTTTTGATTCATCCTTTTTTATAACATTGGCATCATCAAATTTCTGATTGAGTTTTAACCAATCCTCTTTATTTAGTTTTGAAATATATTTATTATCCCCTATCTCTCTGAGAATGGTAGCTTCTGAGAGGGATTTGTCAAAGAAAACGGATTGCCTGAATGCATTGCTGATTAAATCTACCCGGCTTTGATTCCCTTTTATATAAATACTTTTGAATGTAGATTTCAGCTCTTCTTTCAGGTCAATATCCTTATTGGTACTATCTGCCTGCAGTATATAATTGATCGTACATTCTGCCACTACCCTTTGCTGGGCAGTTGCAAAACGGCAGGTAAAAAGAGTAATCAGAATAAGAAAATATTTCATTGATTTGATTTCTTAACTACAAACTGGATTCAAGTTAATAAAAAAAAGTCCCGGTTTAGCGGGACTTTTACTTTATAACATTTTATTTTTTACGGGGTGGTGTTTTACTTTTCAAATCCTGCACTTTTTTCTGAGATTCCATCACCTGTTCATAACGCTCTGCCCATTTACTTTTCTTCTTGGGCTGTTTCCGTTTCTGATCAATTTTTGCAAGGATCTTATCATGATCTATATTAAACTTCTGAATTACAAACTGCTGTAAAATGGTTAATGTATTGGATACAGTATAATACCAGGTTAATGCAGAAGGCAGGCTGTTAAATACAAACAGCATCATGAAAGGAAATATATACGGCATATATTTCATTGCCGGGTTATCCTGGGTTGGCGTCATCGACATATTATAAATAGACAATACAAACTGACCTGCAATAGCAAATAGTGTAAATAAACTCAAATGATCTCCAAATCCGGGTATTGTAAAGGGAAAATGATAAATGGAATCATACAAAGATAAATCGGTTGCCCAAAGGAAGGAATGGCCTCTTACTGCAATATTGCTGTTAAAGAAACTATACAGGGCAACGAATATGGGCAACTGAACCAGTGCCGGTATACAACCACCTAATGGATTAACACCTGCTTCCCTGAATAATTTCATTTGCTCCATGGCATAACCCTGCTGATCTGCACCAAATTTGGCTTTTAATGCATCTAATTCAGGGCGCATTACTTTCATTTTGGCACCACTTAAATAGCTGGTATAGGTAAGCGGGGAAGTAAACAAACGAATAAATATCGTTAACAGCATAATCACCCAGCCATAATTGGTAATAAACCCGGCAAAGAAATCAAATACCGGCATAATAATGAATTTATTAACCGGGCGTACAAAAGAATAAGCATCCCTGCCCAGGTTTACAATTCTTTCCATTTCCGGTGCTTCATTCTTCAAAACCCGGTAATCATTAGGTCCAAAGTACAATTGTAATGGAATATTTACTGAAGCTGCCACAGGAACCTTCATTTGAAGGCTGGCATCCACATCAGATAAAGATGCACTGGAATCTGTTTTACGTGCCCAGGATACATGGCCGCTTTCAAAATTATTTTTAGAAACCAGGGTCGTATTAAAAAACTGCTGTACCACACTCAACCATTGTACCGGCTTTTCAAACTTTCTTTCTGTTTTGGAAGAGATATAATCAAATTCATTACCCTCGGAAAAACAAATATTGCTCATTTGTCTTTCATACTTTTCAGACATTTCATGTTGCTGAGGTTGAGATTTCCAGACAAAATTCAATGATCCACCGGTTAATAAACGATTCGCCCCTTCCATATTCACATTCCAGTCGATCATGTATTCCTTCGGTTTTACAACAAACTGATGGGTTATAGATTCGCCACTGGCATCTTTAATACTGAAACTGATGGTCTGAGAACCATCGCTGTTTTTGATTACCGGAGCAAGAGTAAAATATAAATTGCTGACAGGGGTAGCATTATTGCTGCCTGTATTTACTATATAAGACAGATCATCATTTCCATTACCCAGTTTTACCAGAGTTCCATCAAAGGATTTGAAGTTTTTCAGCAGTACTGATTTAACCTTACCACCTTTATTGGTAAAAGTTACGATCATGTATTCATTCTCAACCTTTACTTCCTGTTCAGCCATTAAAGCAGCATTGGAAAAATTGCCAGCCGCAGATACCCTGTTTACGGAATCAGATTTCAAAGAATCGATTCTTGCAGTAACAGGGTCTAAAGATTTATGCCTTGATGCCTCAATTCTGGCAAGGGAATCCTGCGCCCTTTTCTGTATATCCAGATAGGCTTGTTGTTGTTTATTGGAATACCAAAAGAATGCAAAAAACAAAACACCTAGCAACACAAAACCAATTACGGAATTCTTATCCAGATTCATAGCTGACATTTATTGAGCGGCAAAGGTAGGGATTGCGGCTTTATAGTGTGTTTCCATTTCAGAATTCACATTTTATTCTTAATAAGTGGTTATAACAATCGTTAAACAATTGATAAAAGCACTAAAGCTATTCCAAATTCAAGGGTTTCATTGTTTCTTTATAGCTGTCCCAACCGTTTTAACCACTTTCATTTACTTATTTACTTTAATTCTGTTTTATGATGGAAAGCGTTCATATGCTATCCCATAGGGAAAGCTATAAGGTTACGGGATGGACTAAGTTCTTATGGTGGTTATCCACAGCCGAAAAAGAGTTGCTGCAGGATTGTGTAATTGACAGAAACCGGTATTCGATTATCGGGATGACTGTTCTGGGCACCTGGATGTTTGCCACTCTGGCCTGGACTTATTTTTTCAGTACGGTTGTTTCGAATGTATATGCCTGTTTTGCACTGGGCATTTTTATGGGGGGCATTATACTTACCATCGACCGGGCCTTAATCAAAGGAATCAATAAATTCAATAAAAACAAGTTTACTCCCCTGTTGTTCAGGGGGTTGCTGGCTATAACAATTGGTATGTTTATGGCACAACCGGCTTTATTATACCTGTTTGATAAAGAAATTCATGTTCAGATTTCGCTGGATAATGAACAAAAGAAAAAAGATAAACTGTTACAGCAGGAATCTGCCCTTTCCAGCACCAAAAGAGATATGCTGCTGCAAAAGCAGCAATGGCAGCAGCAACTGGATAATAAATACAAAGAAGTATCCGTAGCCAGGAATAATTTTATTGCGGAAACTGATGGCACCGGGGGTAGTAAAAAAATAGGATTAAAGGATATTGCCCAGGCCAAACAGAAAGAATACCTTAAACTGGATCAGGAATACCAGCAATTACTCGGCATACTTCAACCGCGTATTAAACAGGCAGACAGTGTTTTGAACAGAATGGAATCAGCCGTACAGATAGAACAACAGAATTTCAATCAGTTATTAAATGATGGCTTTTTAACCAGGATTGAGGCATTGAATAACCTGATAAAATCTAACACTGCTTTACAATACCGGTATTATTTACTGGTCATTATTCTGCTTTTAATAGAATTGATGCCTGTTTTGTCCAAAACAATTTTACCAGCAGGTACCTATGACGAGAAAGTATTGACCAGGGAAAAAATGGAAAAAGAAATTGTTCGTCAGAATATTGTCCATGAACAATCTTTAAAGGAATTATATAATAAACTGGCGCTGGAACAGGATACAGATTTCCTAACCCGCTTTTTTGAAACTGCTAAAGAAGAAAGAGCTGCTAAAATGACAACACAGTTTAATAGCTGGAAAGAAGCATCAGACCACAGTTTTGATACAGTTTGGAATGGGTTTAAGAAAGATTTACTCACTAAACAGGAAAATTAATTTATTCACAATAAAACAGCCATTCTTATTCATTAGAAAACAAGAATGGCTGTTTAAGTTATTGGTATTTAATTAAATGAGAGCATCCTGCATTACAGCAGGCTTAATCTTGGAATGTTTTTCTTCGTTATAAATTTTTGCAGCACCTATAAAACTCACAAAAACAGGGGCTGGACTTTCAACGGTACTTTTTAATTCAGGGTGATATTGAACCCCAATAAAGAAGGGGTGTTCCGGAATTTCCATGATTTCCACCAGTCCGGTATCCGGATTGGTTCCACTGGCAATCATACCTGCTGCTTCATATTGTTCCAGGTAATCATTATTAAACTCATAACGATGGCGATGCCGTTCATTTATATGAGTTTGACCGTATATTTTATAGGCCAGAGTCCCCTCTTTTATTTCGCAGGGGTAAGAACCCAAACGCATGGTTCCACCCATCAGTTTAATTTTTTTCTGTTCTTCCATCATATTGATCACAGGATCCGGAGTATGCTGGTCCATTTCTGTAGAATGGGCATCTTTTAAGCCGAGTATATTCCTGCCAAACTCAATAACCGCCATTTGCATACCCAGGCAAATTCCAAAGAAAGGCAGTTTCTTTTCACGGGCATATTTAACAGCCAGAATTTTACCTTCAATACCACGGTTACCAAAACCAGGTGCTACGAGTAAACCATCCAGTCCCTCTAACTTTTCAGCTACATTTTCCTTTGTAATAAATTCACTGTGCACATTTACCACATGTACTTTTACTTCATTCATGGCGCCTGCGTGAATAAAGCTTTCTAAAATTGATTTATAAGCATCCTGTAATTCAATATATTTTCCAATCAATCCAATACTCACTTTACTTTTTGGATATTTCAGTTTATCCAGAAATCCCTTCCATTTTTCAAGGTTAGGTTCAGGAAATATAGAAATTTTCAATTTTTTCATACAGATTACATCCAGTTTTTCACGAAGCATTTCCATTGGAACCTCATAAATAGTGGAGGCATCCATTGCTTCAATTACTGCTTCCTGTTTTACGTTACAGAATAATGCAATCTTTCTTTTTATTTCATTGGATAAGGGTTCTTCAGTTCTGCAAACAATAATATCCGGGTGTACACCAGTTTCACTCAGCATTTTTACACTATGCTGTGTAGGTTTGGTCTTCAGTTCCTTTGCTGCCCTTAAATAGGGAATCAGTGTAAGATGTACCACCACCACATCTTCTTCAGGTAACTCCCATTGTAACTGACGGACTGCTTCTATAAAAGGCAGGCTTTCTATATCCCCAACTGTTCCGCCTATTTCTGTAATAACAATATCATACTTGCCATCATTACCCAATAACAACATTCTGCGTTTAATTTCATCGGTAATATGGGGTACTACCTGTACTGTTCTGCCCAGAAAATCACCTGCACGTTCTTTATTGATAACAGTCTGATAAATTCTGCCGGTAGTTACGTTATTTAACTGTGTGGTAAATATGTTCAGGAATCTTTCATAATGCCCAAGATCCAGGTCAGTTTCTGCACCATCTTCGGTCACATAACATTCACCATGTTCATAAGGGTTCAAAGTACCCGGATCTACATTGATATACGGATCAAACTTCTGAATGGTAACCCTGAATCCTCTGGATTGTAGCAGTTTTGCAAGACTAGCAGCAATAATTCCCTTTCCAAGACTACTGGTTACCCCACCAGTTACAAAAATATATTTAGCCATAAACTTGTGTTTAACGGTTTAAAGTTTTTAAAAGTCTATAATTTATCCGCTTTATTCAGCTTGAAATATCATCCGTTGCGTAAAACTCCAGCTCATCCTTTTCACTTCGCAACAAAAAGTGTTACATGCCAGTGTTTGTATTTCCTGACCCTGTAAATTTTCGACCCAAAAGAGAATGGAAATTGTTGAGTAACTCTCGGAGGTCGTACAAACCTACAGCAATTTTCCTTTCTTAAAAAATTGGATTCAAAAAATGAACTTGTTTTATTCCAAACTGTTAACTTGAAGTGTAAATCTTTACAACCAAATCCTTCTTTTATGAAAAAATTACTATTACTATCCGCAGCCGCTTTTTGTATGGCTGCATTATTAAGTTATACTTTTAAAAGCCCTAAACCAAAAATCCTTTCCGAAGAATGTGTTATCAGCTGTTTTAACGCAGAAACAAAAGAAATGATAGAACTGGATGCTACCCGGCCTGGTTTTGCCATGCTGCATGAAAGTCCCAGATATTTTAAACTGGAAAATCCAATTGGTAAAACAATCAGTTATAAAACTGCTGACGGAAAAGATGCCCAGGGTTATCTGATTACTTCCAAAAAGAAAAGCAGGAAATGGTTACTGGTTATACAGGAATGGTGGGGTTTAAATGACTATATAAAGAAAGAAGCAGAAACCTATTACAATGAATTAGGGGATGTGAATGTGCTGGCAATGGATATGTATGATGGTAAATCCACTACATTACCAGACAGTGCTATGGTATATATGCGCAATGCCAGTCCGGCCCGACTGGAAAACATTGTGAAAGGTGCCCTTGCTTTTGCAGGTCCGGAAGCTAAAATATATACAGTAGGCTGGTGTTTTGGAGGTGGCTGGAGCTTGCAGACCACCATACTGGCTGGCAAACAGGCTGCTGGTTGTGTAATGTATTATGGAAGGCCGGAAAATAATCAGGAAAGGCTTAAAACGATTAATTGTGATGTAATTGGCTTTTTTGGCAATCTGGATAAAGGGATAACTACAGCAGCAGTATCTGATTTTGAAAAGTCAATGAAAGATCTGGGTAAGCATATTACTGTTTACCATTATGAAGCAGGACATGGTTTCGCCAATCCATCCAATCCCAGCTTTAATAAAGAAGCAACGGAAGATGCCCATGCAAAAGCAATTGCTTTTCTGAAAGCACATTAATTGCAGTATTACTGGTGTATCAATACTATTTCAGGCTGTTCTTAAATAAAGGGCAGCCTGATTTATTTACCTAATGAAAAAGAGTTTTTTTACTTCCCGGATGATTTATCATTCATCACACCTTAGTATAGCCAATATTTTTAAGAGTCATTTTTCAAAGTTGCTTACTTTTAATGGTCACATCATTTATGTTCTCTACAATTTATTGCATATGAAACCAATTTCCTTATTCTGCTGTTCTATGATACTGATTGCAAGCTGTAAACGATCGTCTGATCAAACACAAAATCTTCAGGCACAAATTGATAGCCTGCAACAAAAAATAAATAAGGCCTATAAACCAGGATTTGGGGAATTTATGGGCAGTATCCAGATCCATCATGAAAAACTTTGGTTTGCAGGCCAGAATAAAAACTGGAAATTGGCTGATTTTGAAATTCATGAAATGGAAGAAGCATTGGACGACCTGAAAGACTATTGTTCAGACAGGCCTGAAACTAAATCCATAACCATGATTTATGCGCCGGTTAACAGCCTTAAAAAAGCAATTGAACAAAAAGATCCTACCACTTTTGCAAAAGGATTTGTGGACCTGACCAATACCTGTAATTCCTGCCATATTGCAACTAATCATGAATTTAATATTATTAAAATACCCACTACACCGCCATTTTCTAATCAGGAGTTTAAGCTGGAATAAATAAATTATTAAACTAATTTAACCTGAATGGGAATATAGAACAGGCTATTCCGCCAGTTAAAAAAACCATCCCGGAAGCCTGCATAAAAACTTTTCCTTTTTCTTTTGAACCTGAAGATAACAGCACGATTCCTGCAATAAATAAAATGAACCCAATTATCAGATTCAAACATCCAAACATAAAACCTGTTACTGAAGTAAATCTGCCTGAATCAAAGAGTAACCCAAGCACAAAGGACACTATTATACATGCTAAATAGATATTTAATGATTTTTTCATCCTGCTATTTTAATTGCTGAATAATTTCTTTCAGGTATTCTTTTTTTTCTTCCCTGTAAAAAAGGTTCATGGTTTCAAAAGGTATAATCCTTCCATCATTGCTTACTATATGCACACAACTTTTTTTGACAGCCCTTACATCAAAATCCCAGGCATCTATAAACCGCATAATAATAATCCGAAACAAATGATCATAACTTAAGCCAGGTGCATAAATATCAGGGAGACAACATAAAAGTTGTTTCATTTCATCTTCTGCTCTGTCAACAGAAATTCCTGTACTGAATATTTTAATCACTTGTTCATGTAACCCGGCATCCTGCTCATACACAATGGTATTTCGCTTTGTACTATCCAGTAAAAGAGATGGATCAATATAACGAGTTAATGGAATGATTTTTCCATTCAATTTTAATGCATACCCCATTGCAAGTGCATCCGGGTTACAGGGAACCGGAATAATATCTTTATCAGTAAAAACAGTAGTCTGTTCTAAAATTTTCCTCCTCACTTCTGTAAGAGTAATACGGCTTTCATTTTCATCAAAATTCATTAGTCTGCCTGCAACCTGGGTAGGCTGAAAAGTAACCCCACGGATACATTTTTGCTGAACTGCGAAATCAATGATCTTTCCCATTTCAAGATCATTTAACCCTTTTTGAAGGGTTACTACCAATGTAGTTGAAAGGTTAAACTCATTCAGATGTTCTATCGCCTGCATTCTTTCATTTGTTAAATCTTTACCACGCAGACTTTCCAGTACCAAAGGCTGAAAGGAATCCCATTGCAGGTAGATTTCAAAATCAGGCATATAACCTGCCAGTCTTTTTACAAAATCCCTATCCCTGGCAATACGAATACCATTGGTATTCAGCATTAAATGCCGAATTGGTTTTGTTTTTGCAATATCTAAGATTGCAAAAAGGTCCGGATGAACTGTAGGTTCACCCCCGCTAATCTGCACTACATCTGGCTGCCCCTCATTTTCGACAATAATATCCAGCATTTTTTCCACTTCAGCTACTGTCCTGTGCCTTCCATGATCTGGACTGCTCATGGCATAGCAAGTGGGACAGGTAAGATTGCACCGGTCTGTAATTTCAACAATACTTAAACAGGAATGTTGTTCATGATCAGTACATAATCCGCAATCATAAGGGCAGTTGTGAACAATTTCGGTATTCGTTTTCAATGGAGCATCAGAGGGTTTATTATAATTCCTGATACTTTTGTAATATTCAATATCTTCTGCAATCTTTACTTTAAAAGCTCCATGTTCTTTGCAGGATTTTGTCATAAATACATTCCCATTCTCAAAAATAATTTTAGCATTGATTCTTTTAAGGCATACCGGACATAAACTCACTGTAAAATCGTAATAAGTATAATCTTTAACTGGCATGGTAATGATTTGCTTTAATAAGAAGTTTTCCGGGATGTATCAGATACCGATAGTACCAGAACATTCCGCTTATTGAAGTTAACTGAATTGTGGATAAGCCAAAAATTACAATATAATGCGGTTTTATAAAATCACATAAAAAACGAAACAGGCAATAACTGAAGAGAAATAGTTTAAATAATGCCCCATTGTCAAATAGATGTAATTTTTTTAACCGGATTAGTAAAACCCATAACAAAACAAGAAATAAGATTTCATATAAAGTAACAGGATGGCGCAAAATACCGTCTCCCAAATCTAATCCTGTAAATAAAGAAGTTGGGATACCATATGTATCTTCAAACACTCCATTGCAAAAACATCCCAGTCTGCCAATGATCAAACCTGCTATCATCGGATAGACAAATAAATCCCCGGAAGCCTTAGTTTCTCCCATTATTTTTTTTATCAGCTCCACCCCTAATAATCCTCCTAAAAAACCACCCAGTACCGTTTTGTTCTGGTAAAAGTGAAAAAAAATAGCTGCAGCTGTTCCTTTCAACAGTTCCGGGTGCTCTAACCCTCCTATCAACCTGCTTCCCGCTAAAGCACCAAAAGTTGCAGCAATTACAATCCAGGATCTGTTCTCAGCCGAAATAATATCTCCCTTTGTTTTCCTTAAAAACAAATAATAACGGAATGCTATAAAAAAAGCTATCACTTCAAATATTAAATGTAATGGAACTGAGCAGGTTCCAATAGGGAGACTAACTGGAAATTTCAAATTTGATATGTTTAATTGAATGCAAAACTCAGGACAAATATCCTGTGTTTAATATTAATTATATGAATAACCCAATTTACTTAATGCAAACCACGATTGCCTATATTATCTTTAAAACTAACGAATAAATCTGTTGAAACAGCCTCCTACCAGTTCTGGTGGGTACCAACTCAATCAGTTTGCTGTAAAAATTTGTTGTTACAGGATAAATTCATTACTGTTATTAGAGCCACCAACCTTCTATACTGGAACTTTTTCATATAACAAGTTATTTTATTAATAAAGTAGAAATGAAAAGGTAACTCAATTAAAAACTTACTCTAAAACTTGCAAAAACACCAAACTTATTTGGAGCTACTCCGGTATTTTGCTGTGGAGATAATCTCCATAAACAATCAATTCGGAAGAATTTAAAAATATTGTCTACACCTGTACCAATTTCAGAATAAGTAGATCCATTTAGTGAATGGTACGGATAGTTGCCAACAAAATTCAATTGTTTGTTTGCATCACTCAAGTTTCCAGCTATACATTTAAATGTCCAGAATTGACGGAATTTCCATTTCCTCGTTAATGGAATATACCTGAATAATCCGTTTCCAATATTATGTTCAATATTTGCTCCCACATATTGATCGGTAATATATTCAAACCTGTTTAAGAGATTAAAAGCATATCGGTTATAATAATAAAGTTCATTACCAGGTAAATTATTAAGGTATTGGAACGGTACGGTACCAAATATTTTACCCGCAAAAAGATTATAATAGATTGTCCCGTATGGCGGAATTTTAAGAAAATCGGATAAAGAGAAATCTAATTTATCATATTTGTAGTTGCTTTTAAATACATTGGGCCAGCCATGTGTATATTTTAATTCTATAATAGGATAATCACTGCCAAGGCTGTATCTGTCAAAATTTGTAGAGACAGTTCTTTCCAAATATGCATATCTTATCCTTAAAGTAGTTTCAAAATTACTGAACGGGTCATTTCCATTTACAGAGGGGTATAAAGAAGAACTTGGCAAATTGAGTAATGATTCATACTTTTTAGAATTAATTGTAATGCCAAATCCAAGTCCCTGATTGGTTTCTGCATAATATTCTAATTTTTTTTCTTCTGAACGCTGAAATTTATAGGGGATATTGGGCCTTCTGAAAATGGTGGCAAAAACGTTATCTGTACCCAGTTGATCTGTATAGGTTTGACCGTTATCAAGGTCATTCCTGTATGACCCGGAGATATAACTATAAGGTATCCGTGCAAACTCATACCTTATTTCTCCCCTTCCTTTAAGTTTATGGTCCCCAAAGCCATATGCCAGATAGGTTTTAAAATTCCAATGTTTATCAAAATCCTTATTGGTTTCAATATCAAATCTCGTTCTTACTCCCTCCCAGTCATTGGCACTTAACCAGTAATACCATGGCCCTATTCTAAAATTGCCAACATCCTCTATTCCCCGAATTAAGAATTCAGCTTTATTACGGTAACTGATAAATACCGGATTTCTTTGCAATGTATCGATTAGTTTATAAACCGATTGCTCTGTTTTACTTAGTGTTTCATGTCTGTTTTTTTGCCAGAAAGAGTCAGTTGCCAGAGAAGCATCGCTATTAAGGTCTACTTCCTCGCTTTTCTTGGCCTCATCAAGTTTTCGAAGTATTGACGAATCGTTAAATTGATAATTTTTATAAGTAGTTGTCTTTCGCCCTTTAAAGGAAAGTTTAGAATTACCAATAGGTGAAATATCTGCAACAAATTTATCTTTATATAAAAACCAGGTAGTGTCGTTTACTTGTCTGAACTCCTGAATCAGAGAAAGTCCGGAAATAAAATTAATATTCGCATCCACAGAAGGCCTGAGTGTTATTTTCTGAACTGAAAAGCTGGTATCATGTACCCAACAATCACCTTCAAAAACATCTGTCCCTTTATGTTTGGGTATAAACCTTAAATGTACCAGTCTTTTTTTATCTAAATACTGAGTATCCAGCAATTTAAAATTATAATAACTGCTTCCATTATCATTAAATGGGCTAATAAATTGTTTATCAAATACTGGAATGAAATTGGCATAAATATCAATGTTCTGGTAAATACCACCTAATTGTTTAACAATTGTTTCATTGTCAATACCAACTGTTTTTGATGCTTTTATCACTTCCCTAACCCTGTGAGGATTTTTTTGGTAATAATAGTCAGATAAAGTTTCTGTTAAATAAACAGGGAGAAAAGGCTTTTCCTCAGAGGAAGAATCAATATAATTAAATACAAAATCAAGTGGCTTGATTAATTTGATAGAAGCAATTTTATTTTTATTAAAATTCTCAAGATCCAGTTCCAGCTTATTATATAACTCATATGAAAACTCACTCCAGTTTGATCTGTCGTGCTGAGACTTCTTTTTCATTATTTTTTTCCAAAACCACAATGCCCTGTTATATTTTACCTTAACAGTAACATCATTTACTGGGGGTAAAACTTCCAATTTTATTATCATCGTATCTTTCACAGAACTTGCAGGTATAGATACAATTTTATACCCAACACTTAATATCCTTAAGGTATCATTAGGGTTCCATTTGTTGAGCTCTAAAGTAAATTTCCCAGTACTGTCTGTAAGTGCACCCCTTCCATATATTTTTAGAACCACTGATGCAAATGGTATGGGTTCATCACTTTGGCGGTCCTTTACAAAACCTGTAATTTTCCTGACCTGGGCAAATGAGACGACTACAAAAAAGCTAAATAATAAAAAAAAAGCTAATCTTATATAAATTTTTATATTCATTTTAATCTATTAAATCATCCAAATACAATTACCATAGAACTGTATTTCAATTAATCTTAAACTTTTGTTATTTCAAAAAACAAGCCAAATAAATTTTATACTGAATTTTAAGTTTTGTATCAGACAGATATAATTTTTATTTAACTAAAAAACTTCGCCAAGATTAACAAAGAAACCCTGAGAACCATTCAAACCTATTCCATAATCTAAACAAAGATTAGCATTTGAATGTTTATTTAATCTTAACCTAAGTCCTCCACCAAATCCTGGTACCATTATATTTTGCCTGTTTGCAATTTCATTGGGGAAATATTGTGCATTGACAAATGCAACGGCTCCTAACAATCCATTTCGGGATAGTCTGAAACGATACTCTGATTCAAAATAATACATACTTCTGCCGCGGTACCTACCTTGTATATATCCCCTTCCGGTATTATACTGGTCATCCCAGCCAGTGCTGGGCATCATTAAATAGGGAGGAAAAGTTGGGCCCAGGGTAAACCAATCGAAGTTCCAGAATGTGAGTATATTTCTGGAATTTGCAGGAAAATGAGAATAAGTTCTGATATCTGTCTGTACAATCTGCCAGTTCTGATCACTTCCCAATAAAGTAGTATTGACCCTGTAGTTTACATCAACATGCCAGCCCTGTTCCGGATAAATCTGGTTAATTCTTGAATCATATAAAAAACGCAATACCATTCCGGATGCCAGTTCACTGGAACCTACTTTGTTAGTCAGCCTGCGGATAACATTTTGTTTAACGGAGTCCAAAGCCCGGATATTCCAGAATTGGTCATAATAATAACCAATCCCCAGGAAAATGTTTTTACTAACTTCTTTCATTATAGTTTCATGGAGTTTCAATCCGGAAAAGTCAATGGTATATCCCTGATTAGGATCTGTCCTACCCGCAAGCCCCCAAACTTCTGAAGGATATTGGATATAACGGTTATCTGAAATAATATTCAGTTTATTGCCCTTGGTCCAGATATTGGCTACGAATGGAACAATAGATTGATTGTATTGAGAATAAGTAAAACTTGTAGTAATACTGGATACTTTTTGCATTGCTACTGTATCAAGACTAAACCCCCAGTTAGCACTAAGGATAGCGGCAAAACCAGTTTGCAAGGTATATCCGGCAGCCGGGACTAAAGCAAAATGTGTTTTATGAAAGTCTTCTTCTCTGGTCTTTGTAAAATTTTTATTTTTCCGGATTAGTCTAAAATAAACATCAGACATATCCCTTTCTTTAGAACTGTCAATAACAGAAAATTGGGGTTTTGACTTACTAACAGTAACCACTTTATCTACCTCTGCGTTTACATTCTGAGACCTCAGAAAACTTATTGTAAACAGTAACCCAAAAAATAATAATAAAATTGCTTTCAAAATTGTTGCTTTTCCTTTTCGATATACTTATTGTTTCTATGATACTGAATCAGTTGCCTTCAGCTGCCTGAATAATAATTTATTTTACATGCCTGAAAGGATTTTCTTATAACTAACCGTAATCCCCTTGATCAGGGAAGAACTAAACCCCTGGTGTTCCATTTCATTTAACCCTGCAATCGTGCATCCCTTAGGGGTGGTTACTTTATCAATTTCCTGTTCAGGATGTGTATTTCTTTTTAATAATAAATCAGCAGCTCCCTTCGCTGTTTGTGCAGCAATCAATGCTGCAGTAGCTGCACTAAAACCTATTTCAATCCCCGCCTGAATATCAGCCCTGATAAACCTCAACGCAAAAGCTGTACCACTTGCTGCCAAAACAGTTGCCGCATCCATCAGCTTCTCTTCAATAAAAGTGACCAGACCCAGTTGGGAAAACAAATCTGAGATATATTTTGTTTGCTCATTGGTTGCCTGATAACTGCAAATACAGGTCATACTTTCCTGAATAGCAATTGCAGTATTGGGCATTGCCCTGAAAATAGCAAATGGACCCTCTAAAATTTCAAGTATATCTTTTATCCAGACACCGGTGGCCACACTGATTAACACATGTTTCCGGGAATCCAGATTTGCTCTTACATCATTCAGGACATCTTTTATCTGAAAAGGTTTAATGGCCAGGATAATATAATCGGCAAACCTTACAGCATCATTGTTATCAGAACTGGTGACTACTCCTTTTTCCACCAACTTGGTTAAAGTGGAAGTATTCCTTTTGGTGATCATAATATTGCCAGGTTCAATGAACCCGCTTTCTATTAATCCTTCTGCAATAGCAGTGCCTAAGTTTCCCCCGCCGATGATAGCAATTTTATGACCCATACATTCTGATTAACTTTTATTAATAATATTTCAAGCTGCGCAGGTAATTCCGCACATAGTCGTCCACCCCTTCTTCCAGTGTATAAAATGCCCGGGTATAACCAGCATCTTTTAATTTTTGCATATTGGCTTCTGTAAAATACTGGTATTTATCCCTGATATCTGCAGGCATATCTATGAATTCAATATTTGGTTCTAGGTCCAACCCCCTGAATGTGGATGCAGCCAGGTCATAAAAACTCCTGGCCTTTCCTGTTCCGAGATTAAATAAACCATTGCGTGTAACCGGCCATTCCTGAATCAGCATCAATTCTGCCATCCATTTAATAACATCCACCAGGTCTTTTACATACACAAAATCACGCAATTGCTCTCCGTCTTTAAAATCAAGGCGGTGACTTCTGAACAGTTTTACCAGATTATCCTTCTTGATCTGATTAAAAGAATGCCAGATTACGCTCGCCATCCTGCCTTTATGGTATTCATTGGGTCCGTAAATATTAAAGAATTTCAAACCGGTCCATGAAGGTGGACAATCTTCCTGCAGCAGGGCCCATTTATCAAATTCATTTTTACTAACACCATATGGATTCAAAGGTTTCAACTGATAAGGGGTTTCATGGTCGTCATTGTATCCCAGTTCCCCGGCTCCGTAAGTAGCTGCAGAAGAAGCATAAATCAAAGGAACCTGATGGGTGGTACAATATTTCCATATATCTTTTGAATACTGTAAGTTCAAAGCTTCATGAATGGAATAATCAAATTCAGTAGTATCTGTTCTGGCACCCAGGTGAATCACCAAATCTATGGTTGGCTGTTTCGCTTCCAGCCAGTCAAATAAATTATACCGTTCCACGATCTGAATAAACCGTTTGGATTCCCAGTTTTTGCGTTTGGATTCAATCCCAAAATCATCAACCAGGTATAATTCTTCGTATCCGTTATCATTCAGGAATTGCACCATACAGGAACCGATAAATCCGGCTGCCCCTGTAACTATTATAGTAGCTGTATTGTTATTCATGTATTGTCAGCTTTTTTTCAATGGCAGTATCATACTTATCTTTCCAGTCCGCAATATATCCCCAACTTTCACCATTTATCTTCAGTTCACCAGCAGTTACTGAACCTAATACCGTAAACGGAATATTTTCAGCATTCAATCTGGATGTCAGTTGAGCTATATCCGCATTTTTAACGGTAACCACAATCCTGCTTTGAGCTTCTCCAAACCAATACGCATCTTTACGGATCCCTGCATATTCGGCAGTTACATCAAAACCGAGTAACTGGAAGAATCCTTTTTCAACCAGTGTAACCAGTAAACCACCTTCACTGATATCATGGGCAGATTGCAATAGACCTTCTTTGTTTACAGCTGCAACAAATTGTTGCAAAGCAAACTCTTCCTCCATATCAAAATGAGGAACCGCTGAATATTCAGTGTGCTTTAATTTATGAATATATTCTGAAGAACCGATATCATTCTGCTGTTTACCTAATAATAGGATCAGATCCCCTTCATTTTTATAATGCAGGGTCAATTGTGTCTTCAGGTCATCTATAATACCCACCATACCAATAGTGGGAGTAGGATAAACAGGCCCTTCAGGATTCTGGTTATAAAAACTAACATTACCACCTGTTACCGGTGTATTGAATTTCCGGCAGGCTTCTCCCATACCGGTTACCGCTTTTACAAACTGATAATATACTTCAGGGTCATAAGGATTCCCGAAATTTAAGCAGTTGGTAACCCCAATAGGTTCTGCACCACTGCAAACAATATTTCTGGCAGCTTCCGCAACTGCTATCTGAGCTCCTATCTGCGGATCTGCAAATACATAGCGGCTATTGCAATCTGTTGTCATCGCCAGTGCTTTCCCTGTTCCTTTGGCTATAACTACCGAAGCATCACTTGGGGCATTGGTACTGGCATTAGCCGCACCCACCATACTATCATACTGAACAGTGACCCATTTTTTATTGGCAATATTCGGAATCTGTATCAGTTGTTCGGCAACTGATTTCAATTCATTTTCTGCCAGGTCAGCAGTGTCTTCCTGTTTCCAGGCAGCTATTTTCTGCAGATAAGCCGGTGCTGTATATTCCCTCTCATATTGCGGGGCTCCGCCACCCAAGACCAGATCATGTGCAGGAACTGTGGCTTCCAGTTCCCCATGCATATAGAATTTTAACAGTCCGTCACCAGTCACTTCACCAATCTCACTGCAGGGAAGGTCCCATTTTTCAAACACTTTTAATACAGCAGCTTCTTTCCCTTTCTCCACTACAATCAGCATTCTTTCCTGGCTCTCACTCAATAACAATTCCCAGGCTTTCATATTTTTCTGACGTGTCGGTACTTTATCCAAATCAATCCGCATTCCCACACCACCTTTGGCGCTCATTTCTGCGGTGGAACAAATAATACCTGCAGCGCCCATATCCTGCATACCCACCACAGCTCCGGTTTCAATTACTTCCAGACAGGCTTCCAGTAATTTCTTTTCCTGAAAGGGATCACCCACCTGTACGGCTGGTAAATCTTCTGCACTGTCTGCTGTAATATTTGCAGAAGCAAAAGAAGCGCCGCCAATTCCATCTTTACCGGTTGCACTACCTACAAAGAAAACCGGATTACCCAGCCCTTCTGCAGTGGCACTAATGGTTTTACCTACTTTTACAATACCCACACTCATGGCATTTACAAGCGGGTTAGTATGATAACAGTCCTCAAAATAAATTTCTCCGCCTACAGTTGGTACACCAAAACAATTACCATAATGGCCAATACCTTTTACAATACCACTTAATAATCTTTGTGTTTTATTATCATTGATATTCCCGAATCTCAAACTGTTTAAAGAAGCAATGGGACGGGCCCCCATGGTAAAAATATCTCTCTGAATGCCACCCACACCTGTTGCAGCTCCCTGAAAAGGTTCTATTGCAGAAGGATGATTATGTGATTCAATTTTAAAAACCACACCAAAACCATTTCCCATATCCATCAGACCGGCATTCTCCTCACCAGCTTCCACCAGCATTCTACCACCGCTTCTGGGTAAAGTTTTCAACCATTTAATAGAATTTTTATAACTACAGTGTTCACTCCACATAGCACTGAAGGCACATAATTCTGTAAAATTGGGTGTATGGCCTAACCTTTCCTTAATTACTTCAAATTCTGCAGCGGTCAATCGCAGTTCCTCTGCGGTCTTTACAGTTATTTCCATGTATTTGTTAGTTGCTTGATGAAGTCTTTGACTGGTTTATCATTAAATAAGCGTCAAAAACGAAAGTGGCACGAAGGTAAGAAAGCAGTTTAAAAATTTATGTTAGTATTCTAAATAAGCTGATAAATTGATTTAATTGAAAAAACACATTGTGTTATAACATCATTTAATCAAAATCCTAAAATTTATTCACAGTTTTCATAAAAAAAACGATTGATTTAATCAATTACTCTTAAATTCGCCTAAAATTTGAATATTTTCTATCAAACAGAAACATTTACTATTTTTTAAATATCATAAAATCAGCAGAAAATGGCATTAACTAAACTCGAGTACATTTGGCTGGATGGCTACAAACCAACACAAAGCCTACGCAGTAAAACTAAAATCGTTAAAGAAGAAGAATTTGACGGTACTTTAGCCACACTTCCTATGTGGTCTTTTGACGGTTCTTCAACTGAACAGGCACCCGGAGGTTCCTCTGACTGTTTATTAAAACCAGTTTTTGTGGTTAAAGATCCGCTTCGCAAAAATGCTTACCTGGTGATGACTGAAGTATTAAGCTCAGATGGTACCCCACATCCATCCAATGGACGTGCTTTGATTGAAGATGATGACAATGATTTCTGGTTCGGATTTGAACAGGAATATTTCCTGTGGAATCCGGCTACTAATAAACCTCTCGGATTTCCTGATGGTGGATTTCCTGCTCCTCAGGGACCCTATTATTGTTCAGTAGGTGCTAATAACGCTTTTGGCCGCGATATCGTTGAAGAACATCTGGATGCAATTATTGAAGCCGGATTAAATGTAGAAGGTATCAATGCTGAAGTAGCAGCCGGACAATGGGAATTCCAGATTTTTGCAAAAGGTGCAAAAGAAGCTGGTGATCAAATGTGGGTTGCCCGTTATTTACTGGAAAGAATTGGTGAAAAATACGGAGTTGCTATCAACTGGCATTGCAAACCTTTAGGTGCACTTGACTGGAATGGTAGTGGTATGCACGCCAACTTCTCTAATGGCACTTTAAGAACCTGTGGCAGTAAAGACACATTTGATAAAATTTGTGAAGCATTCCGCCCGGTTGTTAAAGAACATATTGAAGTATACGGAGCTGACAATCATTTACGTTTAACTGGAAAACATGAAACTGCTTCTATTCATGATTTCTCTTATGGAGTATCTGACCGTGGTGCTTCTATCCGTATCCCTGTAATGGTTCCTGCCAAAGGCTGGAATGGTTATCTGGAAGATCGTCGCCCCAATTCAGCTGCTGATCCTTACAAAGTAGCTGCCCGTATTATCAAAACAGTGAAATCTGTTAAAGCTTAATACAAATCTGTACGAATATTTAACCCTCCGGTTGCTTTTGTAGCCGGAGGTTTTTTTTAACTGTAAATTTTGATTTGGAATTGGACCACCACTCTAAATTTGCACTCCTTTCATCACCAAAATAAGTAAACATGTCACTTCGTGTAACTGCAATTCAGGAACTTACTTCAGAAAAAAACAATATTGACGTGACCGGTTCCCCAAAAATCTCTGCAATATTCGGAGAGAATGTTTTTACCATTCAGAAAGCCCGGCATTTTCTGAGTGATGAAGCCTACAAAAGTTTGGCTTCCAGTATTAAAGGAGGTAAAAAAATTGACCGTACACTTGCCAGTCATATTGCTAATGGTATCCGCTCATGGGCAGAAAGCAAGGGTGTAACCCATTTTACACACTGGTTTCAACCATTAACGGGCAGCACAGCAGAAAAACATGACAGCTTTTTTACCATAAAAGGCGATGGTACTTCCATTGAAGAATTTGACGGTGCTGCACTCATACAACAGGAACCTGATGCATCCTCTTTTCCCAGCGGCGGACTAAGAGCTACTTTCGAAGCCAGGGGCTATACGGCATGGGACCCCTCTTCTCCTCCATTTATTATTGAAATTGGTCAGGGTAAAACACTTTGTATCCCTACCATCTTTGTTTCCTATACCGGCGAATCACTCGATTATAAAGCTCCGCTGCTGAAAGCACTGGAAGCCCTGAATAAATCTGCTGTGGAAGTATGCCACTATTTTGACAAAAATGTAACTAAAGTTGCTGCTACCCTGGGATGGGAACAGGAATATTTTGTAATAGATGAGGGATTGGCCAATGCAAGGCCTGACCTGATCCAGTGCGGACGCACTTTATTTGGTGCTGCCCCTGCTAAAGGGCAGCAGCTGGACGATCATTATTTCGGATCCATTCCGGAAAGGGTTTATTCCTTTATGCGTGATTATGAAGGGGAATGTTACAAACTGGGTATACCCCTGCGTACCCGCCATAATGAAGTTGCTCCAGCTCAGTTTGAAGCAGCTCCTATTTTTGAGGAAGTAAGTGTGGCAGTAGACCATAACTGCCTGCTGATGGATGTGATGGACCGTGTGGCACGCCGCCATAATTTAAAAGTGCTCTTACACGAAAAACCTTTTGCCGGTATCAACGGCAGTGGTAAACACAATAACTGGAGTATGGCTACGGATACCGGAGTTAATTTATTATCTCCCGGTAAAACGCCAAAGACCAATTTAATGTTCCTGACTTTTTTTGTGAATACCATTAAAGCAGTACATGATTATGCAGACCTGCTTCGTGCATCTATTGCCTCTGCAGGTAATGACTACCGGTTGGGTGCCAATGAAGCCCCCCCTGCTATCATTTCTGTGTTTGTTGGACAGTACCTTTCCAGTGTGCTGAATGAAATTGAATCCAGGGTGAGCGATAAGTTTGATGAACAGGATGAAGCTATTTTAAAACTGGATATCCACCGTTCCATACCTGAATTATTATTGGATAATACAGACCGGAACCGTACTTCCCCCTTTGCTTTTACCGGCAATAAATTCGAATTCAGGGCTGTAGGCTCTTCTGCAAACTGTGCCAATGCCATGACATCCCTTAACTCTATTATGGCAGAGACCTTAAAACAGTTTAAACTGGATGTAGACGGACTGATTGAAAAAGGGGAGAAAAAGGAAATTGCCATCATGCATATAATACAGAAGTATATTGTAGAAAGTAAGTCTGTATTGTTTGAAGGGGATGGTTACAGTGATGACTGGGAAAAAGAAGCAGAAAAAAGAAAACTGCCTAATGTAAGAACCACTCCACAGGCGCTGGATGCCATGGTGACCAATAAAGCTAAAAAATTATTTGAAAGCAACGGGGTTTATACACATCCTGAACTGGAAGCCCGGCACGAAATAGAACTGGAAAAATATATTAAAAAGGTACAGATAGAAGCCAGGATTATGGGAGATCTGGCTTTAAACCATATACTGCCACCGGCTATCAAATACCAGAATGAACTTTTACTCAATATAAATGGCTTAAAAGCGGCCGGTTTAAAGGAAAGTGCTTACAAAAGCCAGTTGTCTATTCTAACCATACTGAGCGACCATATTCAGATAATTTACGAAAAGGTGAATGCATTGGTAGAAGCCAGAAAAGTGGCCAATGCCATTGAAGATACACGTACTAAAGCCATTGCTTATAATACTACAGTTAAAGATGCTTATTTTGATGAGATCCGGTACCATGTAGATAAACTGGAGCATTTGGTGGATGATGAATTCTGGACCCTGCCAAAATACAGGGAAATGCTTTTATTAAGATAATATTTCCATAAGCAATTTTATACCAAAACCCGCTGGCTTTACCAGCGGGTTTTCTGTTTTCCTGCCCTTAAATAAATAAGTTTTACCGAAAATAAACCAAACCCAATTTTTTTTGGTCTTATCTTAGAATTACTAAATTTAAAACAATAAATATGAAAAAATTAGTTGCGCTCTTGTCATTTGTACTGGCCTGTTCTTTTAACAGCTTACTGGCCCAGCCTCCTGCCGGCGGACAGCAAATGGACCCTGCAGCCCGGTTAGCTGCTCAGAAAGAAAGGTATAAATCACTGGGTTTAAATGATGTTCAGGTAGATTCTGTGATTGCAATCCAGAGTGATATCAGAACTAAATATATGGCTAACTTCAGAGATATGGCTCCTGAAGACAGGATGGCTGCTATGAAAGTAGCTGCCGCTGAAAGAAATAAGAGGCTGGAAGCTGCACTTCCTGCCGACCTGGCCAAAAAAGTGGAAGATGCCATTTCCCAGCAACAGCAACGTATGATGGGCGGCGGCGGAGCACCCAGACAATAAATAAGTTTACTTATAAAAAAACCCATCAGTAGCTGATGGGTTTTTTATTTATTTCATTTTAAATGTTTCAAGGAATTTGGTAGTGAAGTTTCCGCTTTTGAAATCTTCATCCTGCATCAGCTGTAAATGAAAAGGAATGGTTGTTTTAACCCCTTCAATCACATATTCCCTTAAAGCACGGTACATAGTACGGATGGCTTCTTCCCTGGTTTGGGCTACTGCAATTAATTTACCAATCATACTATCGTAATACGGAGGTATTACATAGCCGGTATATACATGGCTGTCCACCCGCACCCCATGTCCACCAGGTATATGAAGGGTAGTAATTTTACCGGGGGAAGGTCTGAAATCATTATAGGGATCTTCTGCATTAATACGGCATTCAATGGCATGTCCTTGAGGTAAATAGTTTTTACCGGACACTTTTTCTCCCAATGCAATTTTAATCTGTTCTTTTACCAGGTCAAAATTTACCACTTCTTCCGTAACACAATGTTCTACCTGAATACGGGTATTCATTTCCATAAAGTAGAAATTGCGGTTCTTATCCACCAGAAATTCAATCGTTCCCACACTTTCATAATTGATGGCCTGTGCAGCTTTTACAGCAGCAGCACCCATTCTTTCACGCAGCTCTTCTGTCATAAAAGGAGAGGGTGATTCTTCCACCAGTTTCTGATGGCGGCGCTGAATAGAACAATCCCTTTCACTTAAATGGCTGATATTTCCGTACTGGTCACCTGCTATCTGTATTTCTATATGGCGTGGTTCTTCCACAAACTTCTCCATATAAATACCATCATTCTTAAAAGAGGCTGCTGCTTCGGTTTTAGCATTGTTGTAGGCTTTTTCCATTTCCTCTTCATTCCATACCACCCGCATTCCCTTACCACCACCACCTGCTGTAGCTTTCAGAATTACAGGATAACCCACTACGTTCTTTGCCAGCTCTTTTGCCTCTTCAAGGCTTTCCAGTAAACCATCACTTCCCGGAACAACCGGTACACCGGCTTTAATCATGGTTTCTTTAGCAGTAATCTTATCCCCCATTGCATTGATCATTTCGGGTGTCGGCCCGATGAACTTAATACCATGGTCTCCGCAAATCTGAGAAAACTTGGCATTTTCTGCTAAAAATCCATAACCCGGATGTACAGCATCTGCATTGGTTATTTCGCAGGCTGCCATAATATGTGGAATATTAAGATAAGAATCAGTACTGGAAGGTTTGCCAATACAAACTGCCTCGTTGGCAAAACGAACATGCAAACTATCTTTATCAGCTGTTGAATAAACAGCTACAGTCTTAATTCCCATTTCTCTGCAGGTACGAATAACCCTTAAAGCAATTTCGCCTCTGTTTGCTATTAAAACTTTTTTAAACATTGATCAGTTTTGAATATTAGGAAATGCACTAAGGCAAATAAATGTATTTGCGCATCAGTATGCCCTTACTGTGTATTAAATAATCTAAATCGGTTCTACCAGGAATAAAGGCTGGTCAAATTCAACCGGACTGCTGTCTTCCACCAGAATTTTTACAATTCTGCCTTTGATTTCAGCTTCTATTTCATTAAACAGTTTCATGGCTTCAATAATACATACCACTTTTCCGGGATGAATTTCAGTACCTACATCTGCTAATAATGGTTTATCGGGAGAAGGACGGCGATAAAAAGTTCCAATCATGGGGCTTTTTATAGTAACTAAATTTTCTGTGTTTTCAACTTTAGGAGCGGGTGCTGCTGCAGCTGCAGGAGCAGGGGCCGGAGTAGCAACTGGTGCAGGCGGTACATTATATACCTGGTGAGGCTGGGCCGCAACAGTAACTACAGGTTCTTCTTTTTGCTTAATGGTAACCTTACCATCTTTATCTTCTATACTAATTTCTCCTATGTTGCTTTTGTTGATAATCTTTATTAACTCGTGAATTTGTTTTAAGTCCATAAAAGGCAAGATTTTGAGGTAAAAACAGTGGTTTTGATTAAAAAGCGAGGCAAAATAGCCATTTTTTGATTAAAATCAGGGTTTTTTTTATGCACTCACTTTTTCAAACCTATGATATTTTAAATATTTTTAAGGAAAATCTGTTTGGAACAAAAAGTCCCGCTGTAAATGGCAGGACTATTATAAACATATTATTTGAAACCAGAAAGGGATTTATTCTTTTACTCTTTCCACATAATCACCTGTTTTTGTATTAATGCGGATCAGTTCCCCATCTTCTACAAATAAAGGCACATTTACTGTAGCACCTGTATCTACGGTTGCAGGTTTTAAAGCTCTTGTAGCGGTATCACCACGAAGTCCGGGTTCGCAATAAGTAACACGTACCACAATTTTTTCAGGCAATTCTGCACCAATCGGCATTTCACTTTCTGTATTGATGAAAACAAAAACTTCACCACCATCCTTTAAAAACTGGGGGGCGTCAATCATTTCTTCAGCCAGGGTAATCTGCTCATACGTTTCATTATTCATCAGGTTAAATCCGCTATCATCCTTATACAGGAATTGATACGCTTTCTTTTCCACACGAACCGGAAAAATGTTTTCACCGCTGTTCCATGTTTTTTCAATAGAGCGTTTATTATCCACCCCTTTTAGTTTGGCCCAAACCTTAGCTGCGGCACGCGCTGTTTTATTTTCGCCAAAATCTACTACAGTGTATAAACTGCCGTCTAACTTAAGAATCATCCCACGACCAATATCTGCTGTTGTTGCCATATTAAAAATTTAGAGTGGCAAAAGTAGGGATGAGAAATTGATTTGAAGCAGAAATTACCGAAAAATTGTCTTTGTAAGCCTTTACATCCATTCCGGGAACTCAGTTTATCGTTGTTAAAACGGCATTTTTTGCTCAAAAGCAGGTGTTTTAGCGGATTTCTTCAGATTTATACCCGTCGGTTTATCGATTGTAGCAGCAGAAATGGCTTTTCCCTGTTCCTAAAAGGATGGCTTTCTGAATACTAAAATGCCACTTTAGAAGTGCACAATGAAGCTTTTCATTCTAAACTATTGATTATCAATATTAACACTAAAAAACAATCAGATATCTTCCCTATCTGAACTAAACCTGATGAACATAATTGTCAGTGATTTGCTGGTGAAGTGATAGAGATGTCCTAGTCCTATAGGAGTACGACTTCACTATCACTTCACTGGGACTTCACTATGACATCTGACAATCTGGTGACAATCTGATAAGGTTCAGGTATGCCGAAAATTATATCTACCTGGTATTTAGAACAGAACTTCATCTAATTATATTAATACCCCGGTTGAACGGGCAGCATTACCGGTTTTAACTGTATCTCTTACATACTTGCTCATAAAAGCAGGTAGATTTTCAAGGTTATATCAGGGATGCAGTTTTAGTTTTACACCCGGTATTTTATATGCCGGGTTTTTTATGGCTATTTCTATTTAGCAAAAAATACTGCAACTTTATTTTTTAATTCGAAAACCCTTGTTTGTTTTCGCCTATTTTTGCCCCACTAAAAAAATTACTCGCCATGTCAGTGTTAGTGAATAAAAACTCAAGAATCATTGTTCAGGGTTTTACCGGAACAGAAGGAACTTTCCACGCAACCCAAATGATAGAATACGGAACCAATGTTGTGGGTGGTGTTACCCCCAATAAAGGTGGCACAAAGCATTTGGACAAACCTGTATTTAATACGGTAAATGATGCTGTAAAGGCAACACAGGCTGATGTGAGTATTATTTTTGTTCCCCCTGCATTTGCTGCAGATGCAATTATGGAAGCTGCAGAAGCAGGCATTGCACTGGTGGTTTGTATTACCGAAGGTATTCCGGTGCAGGATATGGTAAAGGTTAAAAACTTTTTACAGGGTAAATCCACCCGACTGATCGGGCCAAACTGCCCTGGTGTGATCACCGCAGATGAGGCAAAAGTGGGTATTATGCCTGGATTTATATTTAAAAAAGGAAAAATTGGGATTGTTTCCAAATCTGGTACTCTTACTTACGAAGCGGCTGACCAGGCGGTGAAAGCAGGTTTGGGTATTTCTACTGCTATTGGTATTGGCGGTGACCCGATTATTGGTACCACTACTAAAGAAGCAGTGGAATTATTTATGAATGATCCGGAAACTGAAGGAATTATCATGATTGGTGAAATTGGCGGTAGCATGGAAGCAGATGCAGCCAGATGGATTAAAGAAAATGGAACCAAACCGGTGGTAGGTTTTATTGCTGGTCAAACAGCTCCGGCAGGCAGAAGAATGGGACATGCAGGTGCAATTATTGGTGGTGCAGATGATACTGCAGCTGCTAAAATGAAAATCCTGGCAGAATGCGGGATACATGTAGCAGTTAGTCCGGCAGATATCGGCAAAACAATGGTTGCAGCCCTTAAAAAATAATTGTGTAGTCATACCAACCTCATAAAATACCGAGTTTTCGGTATTTTTTTTTTATATAATTGAATGCATATTGCACCCGGATAAGTTTAACAGTAACTTGTTCATTTCACAGAGGGTAGGCTTGCGGTTTCCACTGCAAGCTTTTTTTATGCCCCGAAGAATTATATTGCAGCTTCAAACAACGCATTTTTAGTTTTTGCCTGTTTGCATTTATGATAAGTTTGAACCACTACATGAAAAATAGTTTACTTACCGCATGCATTTTACTGGTTTGCATGAGTTTTTGCAAAGCACAGCAAAACGATAGCCTGCATATCCTGTGTAAATTTCCAGCACAATTAAAAGCAGGGGCAAAACTGGAATTACCGGTACAGGTCCGTTATAGTATACAAGGTGAAAAAACAGGTACGCTCAGTTTCGAAATCATCAATGAAGCAGATCATCAATCGGTAGATGGATGGTTTATCAATATATTTCCCTTTCAGTATTTTACCACTATTGCCAAAGAAAGTTATCATACTAAATTCCCTTTTACCGTGCCTTCCAATTTCAGCGGAAAAATAAAACTGATCATGAGAGCAGCATGTAATCAAAACAAAGATTCTGTGGCGAGGGTCATTACTATAATTCCGAATAAAAAAGAAAATGAATAAGGAGCAGGCAGACTATATCGTATTAGGCCAGGGTATCAGCGGCAGTTTTTTAAGTTACTACTTAATAAAAGCCGGTAAAAAAGTATTGGTCATAGATGAATCCAAGCCATTTACAGCCTCTAAAATAGCCAGTGGGGTAATCAACCCTGTTACCGGCAGAAGAGTGGTGCAAACCTGGTTAATTGATGAAATTATGCCTTTTGCAGTGGCTGCTTACCAGGAACTGGGCAACCTTACCGGTGATTCCTTAATACAGCAATGCAATGTGCTGAGTTTTCATGGCAATGTACAGATGCGGCAGGCCTGGGAAGACCGGAATGCAGAGGATAATATCTATTTAAAAAAGCCCGATAATGTAGATGAACTATCTCAATATTTTAACTTTTATTATGGTGTGGGGGAAACCAATCCCTGTTACCTGGCTGATATGCCGGGACTGATCAGTGGATGGCGCAGGATACTTACTGAAACCAACAGCTTACTGGAAGAAAAATTTGAATGGGAACATTGTATTGTACAGGATGGGAAAGTCTATTATAAAAACTGGGAAGCAGCTAAAATAATCTGTTGTGATGGGGTGAGCGGAACAGAGAACCCCTATTTTCAATTACTGCCCTATGCAAAGAATAAAGGCGAGGCACTGATTGCTGCAATTGATGGGTTGCCCCGTACCCATATTTATAAGCAAAATATTACGGTTACCCCCTGGAAAGAAAACCTTTTCTGGGTGGGCTCTCAATATGAATGGAATTATGCAGATGCACTCCCTTCTGCCGGCTTCCGTATTAAAACAGAACTGTTATTAAGGCAATGGCTGAAACTGCCCTTTAAAATTACAGATCATTATGCAGCAGAACGACCGGCTAATATAGAAAGGCGGCCTTTTGCTGGCCTCCATCCCCTGCATCCGGAAATAGGTATACTCAATGGAATGGGTACCAAAGGCTGTTCACTGGCACCCTATTTTGCACACCAGTTGACAGAAATGCTCCTGCATCAAACAGCACTGAATCCACTGGCTGATGTAACCCGTTTTTCAAAAATATTAAGCAGGTAATTTTAGTCGCCCGGATTCATGATATTCTATTATTTTTAACCATAAAATAATAGTCAATGAGCAATAACCAACCGGAACCCAGCTACAGTATTCCCTTAAGTTACCGCAAAATGGAAAACCTGCATATCGTTTTCTGGTTATTAAAAGATATCAGCTGGTGTATGATCTGGAAACCATTGGGTATTGCCATGATTTTCCCCACCCTGATTATTTCCATTGTTATTGCCTGGCGAACCCGGGAATTTATGTCGGAGTTATGCCACAATGCAGCCATTACCGTATGGATCTTAGCCAACTCATTCTGGATGCTGAGTGAATTTTTTAAAATAGATGCCAATGTTATTTATGGACCCATTACCTACAAACATGTTGCCATTATACCATTTACCACCGGTATCCTGCTCCTGGCCTATTATTACCTGTACTGGAAACCCACTCATAAGCACGAATTTGAAACCATGTAGCAAATAATTGCACTTATCCATTTATTTTACCGTTTAACAGTATCAATTTACCGTTCTTCCCGCAGCAAGTCCCGCTGCTCCCTAATACCCTTTGAACCAGGTTAAAGATGATAATATCTTTACATCTCCAAAGTAAACGGAGTATCACTCCAACTATTATGAACAAACATCTTCTTGCTTTATTAAGCAATTGCCGCCTGAGGGAAAATCCACCTGCCACCCTTTGTTCTGAATAAATACAACCGGCAATACACACAATTGCGGCTGCAATTGTATTCCTGAACCTATTAAGCTCTAGCATACACGATGAAAACTGTTATCGTGATGGTAATTGTTGCAACCATTCTTATATGGTGCCTGCAACTGTTATCGTCACCCAAAAATATACAGGGCACAGAAAAACACAGAACTGTACCTGCAAGGGAGATGAATTATAATTTACAGGAAGACCTGTTTTATAACCGCTTTTCACTTTTATATACAGGCCCTCCCTAAAAGATAATCATTATTTTTTATTGTGATTTGTAAAAATCAGTACATTCATATTTGTATCATCTATTTTAAACATACATCATATTATTGATCCAATTATTAACGCCTTACATATTTTAAACATTCAATTATGGAATCCAATCAAATCTTAGCACACTACTGGTGGATACTGGTACTGTTGCTGTCAGTTATTTTTTACAAGTTTATACTACGCATGTTTTTTGGAATGGTCATTGTTCCGGAAAACAGGATCGGTTTAGTAACTAAAAAGTTTGTACTCTTCGGGGCCAATAAATCCTTGCCGGACGGGCGGATTATTGCCACCAAAGGAGAAGCAGGGTATCAGGCCAAAACACTGGCACCGGGTTTATACTGGGGTATGTGGCCTTGGCAGTACGGGGTGGATATGCAACCCTTTGTAGTAATACCCGAAGGCAAAATAGGCCTGGTACTGGCCAATGATGGCGGAGAACTGCCTACCGGTAATATCTTAGGCAGAAAAGTACCCTGTGATAATTTTCAGGATACCGAGCAATTCCTGGCAAACAACGGACAAAAAGGTAGGCAGACCGCAGTAATGACAGCGGGTACCTACCGTATCAATAGTTTTGCCTTTACCATTACCATTGCCGATATGACCATTATTAAAGAGAATATGGTGGGCATCATTACTACACTGGACGGTAAACCTATCCGTCCCGGACAGATAGCCGGTGAACAAATTGAAGGGCATAATAACTTTCAGGACTTTGATAATTTCCTGGCCAATAATGGTAACAGGGGTTTACAGCCACAGGTAATGCTGGCGGGTAGTTATTTTATCAACCCCTGGGCGGTACAGATTGAAGAAACACCGATGACAGATGTGCCGATTGGTAATGTGGGTGTGGTGATCAGTTATATCGGGGAGGACGGAAAAGACCTTACCGGTGAAACTTTTAAACATGGTAATATTGTAAGCAAAGGATTCAGGGGGGTATGGATGGAACCACTGGGGCCGGGTAAATACCCTATTAATAAATATACCATGAAAGTGGAACTGGTACCCACCACCAACCTGGTGTTAAACTGGGCCAATGCCAGGAGTGAAGCCCATAACCTGGATAAAAATTTATGTACCATTACCGTTCGTTCTAAAGATGGATTCCCCTTTAATTTAGACGTGGCCCAGATCATCCATATTCCGGCTAATGAAGCGCCCAAAGTAATTGCCCGTTTCGGAAGTATGAGTAACCTGGTATCCCAGGTACTGGAACCTACTATTGGTAACTATTTCCGTAACAGTGCACAGGACAGTGATGTGATCAGCTTCCTCTCCACCAGAAAAGAAAGGCAGAGTGCTGCAAAAGACCATATTAAAGCCGTGCTGGACGATTATAATGTAAATGCAGTGGATACCCTGATCGGGGATATTGTACCACCGGAAGCATTGATGAAGACCCTGACCGATAGAAAGATTGCGGAAGAAGAACAAAAGACTTACCAGACCCAGCGGATGGCACAGGAACAAAGGCAGGGTATGGAAAAAGAAACAGCCATTGCTGATATGCAGAAAGAAATTGTAAAAGCACAGCAAAGTGTGGAAATAGCACAGCGTACGGCAGATGCTACTGTAAAAAAAGCAGAAGGTGATGCCACCAGCCTTAAACTGAATGTAAATGCAGAAGCGGAAGCCACTAAGATGCGGGCCAATGCAGAAGCAGAAGCTACCCGCGCCAGGGCTGGTGCACAGGCTGAAGCGACCAAGCTGAATGCCAGTGCAGATGCTGAGAAAATCAGTAAAACAGGTCTGGCAGAAGCAGAGAAAATTATGGCGATTGGTAAATCTACCGCAGAAGCCTATGAACTGCAGGTGAAAGCCATGGGCGGGGATAATTTTACCCGGTATAAGATTACCGAAGAAATTGGAAAGGGTAATATTAAAATTATTCCTGAAATCCTGATTGGTGGTGGTAATGCAGCCGATGGTAGCATCAGTGGCATGATGGGATTGCAGTTACTGGAAATGTTACAGAAAAAAGAACCAGCTGTTGCGGAAAAGAAATAAAGCAGGCTTATAAAAAATAAGCCTTTCAAAAAAGGGAAGCAGGCAGTGGTAAAGCTATATTTACCACTGCAACCTGCACCCTGAAAAAAACAAACAAGATGAAAAAAATTCAATTATTGGTAACTGTACTGGTGATTCTTTGTATTGCAGCAGCCTGCGATAACCGGAATGAAGACCTTACCAACCAGGTAAACCATAACGGTTCTGTGGAAACTGCTGTTACCGTGCAGCATATCGACAGCCTGTATGATGTACTGATTACAAAGCACCAGGTATGGGTTAGTGGGAAAACATTTAAAACCCTGGAATATAAGGATACGATCCCCGCTTTAGGTATTGAAAAAACGAAAGCAGAAAACAGCAATGGCGATACACAGGAGGTGAATGTGAAAAAAGATTATGAAATTTTTATTACCGTTAAATAAGTAAATCCATGAAAAAGTCAAAAAAGGTGGAATTACTGCTGATAACGGCAGCACTGGCCAGTTGTCACAAACCGGAAAAGGACTGGAAAAGCGGTAATACCAATACCTATATCCGGAGCGATAGTACCGCCCCTTATTCACCGGTATATGGAGGCGGTGGAAACCATCTTTGGTTCTATGCTTTCCGGCCCTATGGCAATTATATGAATGGCAGGTACATGCGGGCAGGTTATTATTCAGGAGCTATTCATGAACAGTCCAATATTGGTTATAATGGTTTTAAAAGTTCTGTGGTGAGGGGAGGCTTTGGAAGGGGGGCATTCAGTGTATCTTCCTGATCCATTTCCTATCATATCCTTAACAATTGGTGGCATATATATTGATACTAAAAAAATATGAAAAGATCAAAACAAGTGAAACTGGTTCTGATCACAGCAGCCCTTGCTTCCTGCAACAGAAATATAAGCCCGGCCGGTGAGGATCCCTCTTATACCAGTGACCCGGTTTATTATGATAAAGCCATGAAACAACCGCTGGCTGATACAGCATATGATAGTACGCATTACCTGAATCAACAGGCATCAGGTAGCCCTTTATGGTATTATTCCTTTAATCCCAACTGGTATCTGTACTATCCTTATTATCCTTATGGATACGGATTATACAGTCAACAGGCTTTAATAGTACAGGATAAAAAAAATATTGCCAGAAAAGGTTTTGGATCAGGTGCCATCACCGTTAGTGCTTAATTCATTACTTCAACTTAAATGGATTTGCCTGGCATATAACTGCCAGCATTTCAATGATATACTTTATTACCATGCAAAGAATTAAAACCGCACCCCGCCACCAATGGCAGGAAGCTGTGGAAAAAATAGGCTTTGGGTTTCATAGTCTGGATGTGCCCTATTGGGACGAATCTGCTTATTATTCCTTTACCATGAGGGAAATAGATCTGATAGAAAAAGCTACAGCAGAACTCTGGGAAAAATGCCTGATAGCAGTTCAGCATGTGATGGACCATCACCTCTACGCAAAGTTTCATATACCGGAAACTATTGTTCCGCTGATTGTTAAAAGCTGGGAGGAAGACCATCCTTCCATTTATGGACGCTTTGATTTCTGTTTTAAAAACAACATCCTGAAACTGCTGGAATTTAATGCAGATACCCCTACCAGTTTATATGAGGCAGGGATTGTGCAATGGTACTGGTTACAGGACTTTGATGCCAGTAAAGACCAGTTTAACAGTATTCATGAAAAAATGGTGGCTTACTGGAAAGTATTGAAAGATTATTTGCATCCGGGCACCCTGCATTTCAGTTGCCTGAAAGAAACTCTGGAAGATTTAACCAATGCAGAATATATCCGGGACTGTGCTATACAGGCAGGACTGGATACCCAGCTGGTGTTTATGGATGATATTGGATGGGACCCAGACCGGCAGATTTTTGTTGATCTTGACAATAAGCCTATACAGAATCTATTTAAGCTCTATCCCTGGGAATGGCTGGTTTCAGATGAATTTGGGCCGAATATACTGGCCGACCGCAATCAGACTAAATGGATAGAACCTGCCTGGAAAATGATCCTCTCCAACAAAGCTATTTTAGCAGTTTTATGGGAACTGTTTCCGGATTGCCCCTATCTGCTGCCTACCTATTTTGAAAAGAAAAATTTACTGAATTATGCCAGAAAACCGCTCTTATCAAGAGAGGGTGCCAATATAGACCTGATTATGAACAATACCACTTTATTACGGACCCCCGGTGAATATGGAGAGGAAGGCTATATTTACCAGCAACTGTTTGAGTTACCAGCCTATGAAGGCAACTATCCCGTGATCGGGAGTTGGGTAATCGGGCAGGAACCTGCCGGGATCGGTATCCGTGAATCAGATGGTCTGATCACCAATAATCTCAGCAGGTTTTTGCCGCACCTGATTAATGAATATCCACCGTTTTGAGTGCATTCCGGCCATATAAAACCGGGAAATACATCAATTCAGCTTTACAGGGGTTTAAGGTATACCTGCCTTTATAGCGGGGTTCCAGCTCTATTTGGTAGGTATACTTTCCTGTAAGCAGTTTTTCTGCAAATAGGACCACTTTATCCTTAAAATATTCTTTATGCAGGTTCCAGAGATCCTGGTTCCGGTTCACATAAGTACATCCTGCCGGGATAGGAATCTCAATCATCACAAATTCTGCATCTTTCTTCACATGGATGTCCACTTCCATCGTAAGCTTTTCCCCGGCCGCAATGGTTTGCTGTATACTATTATTCTTTTTAAAATACGTACTGATACTGAAATGCTCAGTAACAGGGTCAGGCGCTGTATTAAAATGGTTCTGGTACACTGCCAGATAGGTGAATCCCCCTCCCGATTTATGAATGGTCAGATTCCTGATCTTATTACTCATGGAAGCAGCAAAAGGAAAGGTGGTTGCCCTGAAAGCAGTATCTCCGCTTACGGCTAAAACCGCTTGCCTGGTAAAAGCCTGATTGGATAAGAGGATCTCGGGCAGGATGGCAGATACAATGGTAGCAGATTCAAGGGTATTTCTCCAATAGCCAGACTGCCTCATTTCCAGGAAATACTGAATAATGCCGGTGGAAAGGGACTGGTATTCTTTTTCATTTTTTACCACTTTATAAGCCAATACAGTAGTGGCAATTGTATTATTATACCATAAATAGTTTTCTGTGCCCCAGTAAATACCGCCGGTCATACTGGCATGGTGCTGATCTACCAGCTTTTTTAACCTGGCCTGGTAATCCCCTTTCAACTGCTGCTGTATCCATAACCATTGCCATTGTTCATGATGGGACAAGCTGTCAAAATTGATCTTTTTCAGGTAAGGGGTATAATCCATGGTATGGCCACAAGCCACCAGGGTTTGCAGAGCTGTTAATAATATATGGCGGTTATCCAGATTGTTTAATTGATCCTGCAGGTATAATATACCATTACGGATATTGGTTTCCACCACAGGGTCTTTACGGAACGGTAGCAAGGCATGCAGTATATAATTGGTAATATAAAAATTAGGCTTACCATTTTCCCACCAGGCCCATCCTCCCTCAAATAGCTGTGCTTTCTGAAGTTTACTGAGTAATTGCTGCATCATTTTCTCTTCCTTAAAAGGCTCATGCAGTTGTTCCTTAATTTGCTTTTCCATCATTAAACCCGTTAGTTTGGATGCGGTTTGTTCCATACAGAAATAGGGGTATTTTTTCAGATGGTCCAGCTCTTTTAATAATACATCCAGTGTTTTGGTATCGGCCTGCAGGTGTACAGAACTGGCTCCATCTTTGATCTGGAATGCGATAGTAGTATCATTATCCAATACCATAAAACTGCCTTCACTTTCAGTCACCCCTTTTCTGAATACAGGGATCTTTCTTTCTTCTGCATCTTTAAAGCCGGTGTTTGTCTGCAGACTAAAAGCAGCTTTTACCGTATCCCTGCCCGTATTGGTAAAAGGCAATTCGGTAATCACAGCACTTGCCGGGGCTAAACTCTGGTGATCTGTTTGTAAAGTATGTCCGTTTACTGAAAATTTTGTGTCTATGGTATAGGCATCATGGGTATAATTCATGGACTTCCCAACCAGGTTTACACTATCCCCTTCCAGCAAGAACTGAGGTACACTCAGTTCTGCCATTACCGGTTTATAGGCCTGCACCAGCAGAGAGGTTTTACCAATGCGCAGGGAACGGTCCATCGCTACAAAATAGGACAGCCAGGAAGTTACATTATCCGGGTAGGTAACACTAAACCTTACTTTCCCCTCTTTATCTGTGATCAGTTCAGGTTTCCAGAAAGCATAGTCCCGGAACTGGTTTCTGAGTTGAATACTTTTTGTATGGACAATAATTACACCGTTAGCACCTTTTTCTCCATATAAGGAAGTAGCAGCCGCATCTTTCAGTACTTCCATACTTTCAATTAAGTCCGGGGTAATATTTTTAGGGAGTTCGTTGTAAACGATACCGTCTACTACATAGATGGGTTGATTGGCACCAGTTATCGAATTAGATCCGCGAATCATAATATTTTCTTTTGCACCCGGTATACCATAACCAATGGAGACACCTGCAACCCTGCCAATAAGAGGTTGTGACATGGCATCAAAATATTGTATTTGTTTTTGGTTAACGGTAACAACAGAACCGGTCAGGTCTTTCTTCTTTTGTACTCCATAACCCACTACCACCACTTCCTGCAAAAACTGCTCACTTACATTGAGTAAAACATTCACAACTTCCATTCCATTCTCAGGTACCTGCACCGTAATTTCTTTCGGTGCATACCCAATGGCAGTTATCAGCAGTGTATATCTTCCCCTCCGGATATTTTTGATCAGATAACTACCATCCGCCTGTGTACTGGCTCCTCCCTTAGTGCCTTTGATCATCACTGAAGCGTAAGCAATGGGAAGCTGCCCTTTGGCATCAACAACTCTTCCCCGTATAGAGGCATTTCCTCCGGGATAATTTTCTGCTAAGGGTTCCTTTTTTTCAGGATAGGTAATTACCGGTTCTTTATTTTCAATAATGGGCTTGTCTTCACAGGAGCTGATGATACTGTCAATGGCTGGCTGGTTCTTTTTAAATTGAAATCTATGTATTCGCAGGCAACAGGTGGTATCGGGTAATATGGTTAGGGAATCGATATCCACCACTGAAAAGTCGGCATTAACCAGTAACACCCTGTATTTCCCTGCCGGTATGGTTTCCAGCCTTTGAGAATAATATTTTACCATTTTAACTGCATTACTATTTAAGGGTAATAAAATCATATAACTAAATGCAGTATCCTTTTCAAATGCCAATTGAAGATTTCCACAGGGCTTTTGTTTATTCTCCTGTGTTTTACGGTAATCATCCGTTTTTAAAAAACGGGGGATAACCCCTTTCCAATAATAATAATAACTGATTACAGGGGGATCGGTAAGGGTATCTCCCAAGGCAAGTACATAATTAGTTACAGGTTTCAGCCAATATTTTTCTTCCCTTTGAAAAAGGGTATTCTTTTCCAGCCTCAGGATTTTATCAGACAAACGGTAACGGTATCCCGGTTCAAAAATAAAGTGGATATCGTAACTTCCGGGTACATAAAAATGAATACTGTCACCCGCTATAAAAGGCCCTGCAGTCTGGTTATTGAATCCTTTGAAAAACGCAATATTTTTATGCTGCCACAAATAGCTGACAGTATTTTGGTAGGAAGGATAGGGATTTCTGTCCATCTGAAAAAGGCTGTTTTCCAATTGGTTTTTTTCCTGGTCTGTAAGGTAATCCGGCGCATCTGTAATATTGGCTTTCGCAGGCAACTGATGCAAGTCCAATACAATATCATGTTTATAAAAAGGCTGTACATAGATACTGTCCATTTCCACTATTTTATCCTGGAGCCGAATCCTTATTTTCATATACCCCGGCATTACTTCAAATGCATAGGGGCCTTTAATATCTGTTCCGGAATAATATACCAGCCGGTTATTCAGGTACAGCATAAATAACTGACGGGGAGCACCATTATCCACCACATGAATACTCACCTGGGGCATATATGCTGTAATCCGGATGGCAGCATCTTTTAACCCGTTTGCCGGAAATAAAAGCTGGTAATACAGCATGGTATCCAGACCAAATTGCTGGCGGAAAGCATAAAACTTACCCAATGAATAATGGCCCTTAAAATAAGCATCTTCCTGTTCATATTTCTTATACAGCAATTGAAGCTTACTCTTATAGGTTTGCAGATAGGGTGGATCCGGAATAGTATGCCCCTCCTTAAACTGGCTATTGTAGCTAAAAGCAGTCAGGTTAACAGCATCCGCAGGATTCTTTTTATAATCGGTAACAGTAAGTTCCAGGCTGTCTTTCTGGCCCGGGAAAACAGAGGTTGATCCCTTCACCTGAATATCCAACAACTTATACAACAGTGCCAGGTTTTCTGAGTAACTCAGTTCTTCTCCCTTCCAGATATACTGCCATTTAACCGTATAGAGTTGATTTTTATCTGTAATCTGCTTTTTCCACTCAATTTGTGCATCGCTTCCTTTACCAGTGGCAATTAAACGGTTGTTGCGGAATACAGAATAATTAACGGGTATACGATATGGATTGCTGAGCGTAAACCCGATGGTATCATTTTTACTCAGATGGGTACAGGATACCTGATAACGATCTTTCATTTCAAACACAGCAGAATCTGTATGGGAACCGGATGTTATCTGATAAAAGGTATATTGTTCCACAAAAGGGTCAATCTTTATCCGGTAAGGATAACTGATTGTTTCCTTTTTTTCAAATGCTCCTTTATAAATAATGGTTCCTTCGCGCTTTACCGGTTTCCCATTCAGTTGTACATCTGCATAGAGGGTATCGCTTATCAGCCTGCATTCAATGCCTTGTTTATGATAATAATAATTGAATTCCAGATTCTTTTCATGTAACTCATTATTACTGTTCCTGAAACTGATACTGGCATTGATAATCAGATTAGCTTCAGGGAAATGAAGGGTGGAGAGACTGAACTTAGTATCTCCCTGTGTTTCCAGCTTCTTTTCTAAAGTATACAATGTATCCGGTACCTGCAGTGTATCTTTATAAAATTGATCAATCCGTTGAGTAGCTAGTGTCAACTTTACAGAAGCATCCAGCAGGTTCAATCCGTTGGCATCTTTTGCATTGGCAAAGAAAAACAGGGAATCCCCTTTAAAATATTCCGTTTTACTGCTGCGCAGGTTATAATTCGTTACTTCATCCAGCACATAATCTTCTATCCTGAAATTTTGCTGTAATAAATTGTCCTGAGCTTTATTTCTGATCTGCACAGTATAATACAGGTCATTCACCAATGTGTCACGCAATACAAAATCATAAATCAGCGATCCATTGTCAGTAGGTTGCAGTGCTGTTAAAAACTGTGTAACACTCCCCTTTCCGGGTTTGTAATAACTGAGATAAATCTCTGCCGGTTTTTTATATATTCTTTTATGCGGATCAAAGAGATAGGCTTTCAGTCGCACGGTATCATTCAACCGGTATTTAGGCTGGTTAAAAATTATTAATCCATGATAAACGGGCTTTACTTTATAATGATGTGCATACTTATTTTGTTCTTTAAACAGAAGGCTAATCTGGTGCGGAAGCCAGTTCAGTGCCTTACCCATTTTTGTTGCTTTAAACTGATCCCTTTTCTGCTTTGAAATGGAAGGCAGGGGCCGATAATTCTCCTCCTTTTCAGTCAGGTAAATAAAACAGGTATCGCCGGGTGTATACACTTTAATCAGTTTTTCCTCGGGCCGTTTAGCCCTGACCAGATAATTACCTGCGGAAGGATTGTATGGGCAAACTGTTTTTCCCAGGAATACTTTTGCATCAGTGATAAATACACCTTCCCGGTTACGGACTTCCAGTTGAACCCGGTGCTGGTTATTGATGGTATAAATAATTAAATCCGATCTGTTCACCAGTTCTGCATCTATCATACTGTCCTTTACAGTCAGGTAAACATATTGCCCATTCGGCAGACTATCCGTATGCCAGGCATCACTATTGAAAATGCAAAAGGGGGTAGCTGACTGAAACTGACTGATATCCAGATGATCCTTTTGGATTACCTTTTCTGCTGCGGCTGCATTTATTTTATAAACAAATGTTTGGTAACTGGATTTTCTGATATGCTCTACTGATTGAGCCCGGGGCATACTGCAACAAGCAATTAAAAGAAAGAAGAATAACCTGTACATGACTGAAATTTTTAATCATAGGATTCACCCTTTATTGAAATTACACAATAAATAGTTAAAAATTACAGAATTTCAATCTATGTTATAACTATTGTTCCCTGAGTTTGGGGGCCATAAAATAGATACTGGTACCCAGGCAGGCAATGATGGTAAAGGAAATTCTTAAGCTGGATGCCTGTGCAATAAATCCAATCAATGGGGGGCCCATCAGAAATCCGATAAATCCGATACTGGAAACAGTGGCAATAGCCAGGGATGGTGCCATTTTTTTGGACTTACCTCCCATCGCATAACAAAGCGGTACAACAGAAGAAACCCCAAAACCTACCAATAAAAAACCTGCAGTAGCGGTAACAATAAAAGGAAAAATAACAGCCAGTAATAATCCGGATGCTATAATAATGCCACTGAACTGCAATACTTTTTTACCCCCAAACCGGGTAATTAATTTATCACCGGCAAACCTTCCGGTAGCCATTGCACTCATAAAGGAAATATAGCCCATCAGCCGTAAATGGTCGGATGCTTTGATCACTTTTAAGAAGTATACCCCACTCCAGTCGAACATGGTTCCTTCACAGACCATACTCCCGAATGCAATAATGCCAATGATCAGCAGATATTTATCTGGTAAAACAAATAAGGAATTTTTCTTCCGGGGTTGTACTGCTGCTTTAAGTGTAAATGGATAAATAGCCAATGCCAGGGTTAAGCCCACCACACTTACCCAAATAAAATGCTGTAAGGGCCCCTGGTGTGCACCCACCATTAAAGTGCCAATCAGTGCACCACTAAAGCCTCCTACACTCCATAATCCATGAAAAGAAGCCATTATGCTTCTTTTATATAAAGATTCCAGTGATACCGCCTGGGTATTCACAGAAATATTCATCAGATTTCCGGTTAAACCGAAGAAATATAACTGGATAGCCAATTGAAGGCTGGTATGGCAAAGCCCAATACCAATCATGGAAACAGGAAATAAAAGCGTAGACACCAGCAGCATTTTCCGGCTTCCAAAACGAGCAACCAGGCTTCCGGAAATAGGTAATCCACTGATAGACCCCACCGGTAATGCAAATAAAACGGAGCCCAAAGCCCCATCACTCATATGTAACTGTGACTGGATATCTGGGATTCTGCTGGCCCAGCTGGCAAATCGCAGCCCGGATAAAAAAAAGAAAAATGCTAATGCGATACGGTTCTTTCCTAACGCTGAAGTTGGTAATAATTGCATGGTCTGATACTGCAAAGATGCAATTTTAATGATTATCTATCACAGAATCGCCCCTCTAAAAGTTCAATTCGCCTATATTTGCACCCCGCCTGCGAGGGTAAGTAGTACAAAAATCAGGGAGCCTGAATATATTGGCTGACCTCTTTTTCAGATAAATGACAATTATAAGACCAGATATTATAAATTTTTAAATAGCTTAAAATGTATCGTTCACATACCTGTGGTGAGTTAAGGATTGAAAATGTACAGCAAGAGGTAATATTGGCCGGCTGGGTGCAAACCGTTAGAAAATTTGGAAGTATCACTTTTGTTGATTTACGGGATCGTTATGGTATTACGCAATTACTGATTGGTGAAGAACTGAATAAGGACCTGGATGCCAATCCGCTGGGAAGGGAATTTGTATTACAGGTAAAAGGTATTGTTACGGAGCGCAGTAACAAAAATAAAAATATACCAACCGGTGAAATTGAACTGACCGTTAGTTCTTTTACTATCCTGAATAAATCTGAAGTTCCTCCCTTTACCATTACTGATGAAACAGATGGCGGGGATGATTTAAGAATGAAATACCGCTACCTCGATTTAAGAAGGAATGCAGTAAAAAAGAACCTGGAACTGCGTTATGCAGTAAGCAGGAGTACCCGTAATTACCTGCATGAAAATAATTTCATGGATATTGAAACCCCGTTCCTGATTAAATCAACTCCGGAAGGGGCACGCGACTTTGTGGTACCTTCCCGAATGAATCCGGGCCAGTTTTATGCGTTACCCCAATCTCCGCAGACCTTTAAACAATTATTAATGGTGAGTGGGTATGACCGCTATTACCAGATTGTAAAATGTTTCCGGGACGAGGATTTAAGGGCAGACAGGCAACCAGAATTTACACAGATAGATTGTGAAATGTGTTTTGTAGAGCAGGAAGATATCCTGAATATGTTTGAAGGACTGGTTAAACGGATTTTCAAAGATGTTAAGCATATTGATTACAGTGAAAAGGTAGAAAGGATGACCTGGGAAGATGCCATGTGGAATTACGGGAATGATAAACCGGATATCCGTTTTGGTATGCAGTTACTGAACCTGAAAAAGCCAGCATCTGTATATGTAAATAAAAAGGACCAGTCAGACCTGATAGCCGGTGCAGATTTTAAAGTGTTTGATGAAGCAGAAACTGTATTGGCAATAGCTGTACCCGGTTGCAGTGAATATACCCGCAAACAGACCGATGAAATTACAGAATGGGTGAAACGCCCGCAGATTGGCATGAAGGGCCTGGTATTTATTAAAGTAAATACAGATGGTAGTTTCAAAAGCAGTGTAGATAAATTTTATAGTGAAGACAAATTAAAAGCCATTGCAGCAGCAGCTAATGCTGTTCCCGGAGACCTGATCCTGATACTGGCCGGTGCTGAAGAACGCACCCGTAAGGCGATCAGTGAACTGAGACTGGAAATGGGTAAGAAGCTCGGCTTTAGAAAAGAAACAGAATTTAAACTGTTATGGGTAATGGATTTCCCATTATTTGAATATGCAGAAGAAGATAACCGCTGGGTTGCCAGGCACCATCCGTTTACTTCTCCCAAGCCTTCAGATATAGATACTATGATCAATAATTCACCGGTGATTACAGATGCGGCAAAATACCTGGAACATCCTTATGCCAATATTAAGGCCAATGCCTATGATATGGTATTGAATGGTAATGAAATTGGTGGAGGTTCTATCCGTATTTTTCAACGCCAGTTACAGGAGAAAATGTTTGAAGCTCTTGGAATGGATGAAGCAGAACAGCACCATAAATTTGGTTTCTTACTGGGTGCTTTTGAATATGGGGCACCTCCGCACGGGGGACTGGCTTTCGGGTTCGATAGGTTATGTGCCATTTTAGGAGGCAGTGAAAGTATCCGTGACTTTATTGCTTTCCCTAAAAACAACAGTGGACGTGATGTGATGCTGGATGCACCCTCTACCATTGATGCCAAACAATTTGATGAATTACAGATTAAACTGGACCTGAAATCATAGGGATCCCCTTATTATGCATGTTTTGAAATTAGAGAATAGAAAAAGCCTGTTGTATTCATGCAACAGGCTTTTTTAATTATACAACAAATTATCTGTCCGTTGAGAGGTTAATACTTGTTTCATACAAATGCATTTGGATATTTTGTTTTCATTTTTTCGTTAAAGGCAACCCGTACAAAAATGATGGCAATGAATAATATTTCAAGCATCACACCCATTAAAAAAATAATTCTCAGAATAAAGGAATGATTACTTGCACTAAAATGAATATCAAATATGGATCTGAAAACGTTAAGAAACAGATTCAGAAAGCTGGCGGTAAGCATCGCCACTATTTCATATTTACTCCTTACCTTCAAACATAATAAGTTACCCTTCCTGTCCTCTGCTATTAATTTAAGTTCTTTTCTGTAAATCCAGTAATAATATACATAGGGTGCCATCATTAATACCATCAAACCCATTCCTATCATCTTAGTTTCAGCCATCAGAGTGGGTAATATCCATGCACTGAACAATAAAGTAGCAGTTAACACAATTTTAGGCACAGTAAAAAAATCAAGAAATTCCTTTTCAATTAACCGTGATACCCTTTTCTTTAACTGCTTTTTTTTTACTTTTTACAATCTTTTTAAATTCACCATCACTAAACTGTTTCCCGGCTATTTCTAATGCATCTTTAAAGGTCAGATCATACTGGTTCACTTGTAATACTTCAATCATATCCGCCAGATGGTCTACTAATTCCAACTGAACATCATAATAATCCACACCCCTGGTGTAGCAGTAAAAAGTAATATCACTTATTTGCTCTGCTGTCAGCATATCATGCCAGTTTAGGATTAACAATCAGTTGCAGGCTCTGCATAAATGTTTTTAGTTCTTCCATGGCAAGGGATGTTTGCTTTTTACCAGCCTTGGTCAAAGTATAATATTTACGTACCCGGTTACCAATATTTTCCATCTCTGTTTCCACTATACCCTGTTCTTCCAACCGGTGTAACAAGGGATATAAAGCCCCTTCGGTAATCTGTAATTCACCTTTGGTCAGCTCTTTTACCAGCTGGGTAATCTGGTATCCATACATCCGGCCATTATCTTTTAATAAGCGCATAATGATCGGTTCCAGGCATCCTTTATACAAAGTTGATTTATTCATGATTCAAATATACCTAAACTGCAAATACATAAGTTTGTTAGGTATAAAAATATTTATTTTATTCCATTGAAAATTTATTAACAGTTTTTTCCTTAAATTGAGCACACAACGATTGCCGCCCACTGGGCTGTGCAATCTTTTTTTTTATATACCTTAAACAAGTTGCTTATGAACTGCGAAGACCTGCTCAGGCAGTACTCCTCCTATCCCGGTGTATGGGATGAAATGTGTGATAACGGTCAAATCCGTAATCAATACCAGTTAGTTTCAGAAGCAGTAAAACAGGTGGATGTTGCTACGCTTCAGCAGAAAGACCGTATTGCCAGTGAATTGTTCATGAGCCAGGGCATCACTTTTACTGTTTACAGCGACAATGCTGGCATTGAACGTATTTTCCCTTTCGACATTTTACCCAGGATTATCACCGGTAGAGAATGGGATATTGTGGAAAAGGGGATTCAGCAGCGGTTAAAAGCGCTGAATATGTTCCTGAAAGATGTATACAATGAGCAACAGATACTGAAAGATAAAGTGGTACCGGCCAATTTAATAGCTTCCTGTCCCAATTATACCAGAGAAGTATTTGGTATTAAAGTGCCCTATGATATTTATGTACATATCAGTGGTATTGACCTGATCAGAGGAGCTGATGGCATTTTTTATGTACTGGAAGATAACCTGAGAACCCCATCCGGCGTAAGTTATATGCTGGAAAACAGGGAAGTTACCAAACGTATTTTCCCGGAAATGCTGGCATCCAATAAAGTAAGGATGGTAAACAATTACCCTTTATTACTGCACGATATACTTATGCAGCTGGCTCCCCAGCAAATTTCCAATCCTACAGCTGTTTTACTCACACCAGGTATTTATAACTCTGCCTATTATGAACATACCTTCCTGGCCCGCCAGATGGGTGTACCATTGGTGGAAGGGCGAGACCTGGTAGTGGATAACCATAAAGTATATATGAAAACCACCTACGGTTTGCAGCAGGTGCATGTGATTTACCGCAGGGTGGATGATGATTTCCTGGATCCGCTGGTATTTAAACCCAACAGTGCATTGGGAGTACCCGGACTGGTGAGTGCTTACCGCAAAGGGAATGTTGCCATTGTTAATGCTATGGGTAATGGAGTGGCAGATGATAAAGCAGTATATGCGTTTGTGCCAGCCATGATTAAATATTACCTGAATGAAGAACCGATACTGCCCAATGTACCTACCTACGAATTAACCAACCTGGAAGCTAAAGAACATGTATTTGCCAATATTGGCAATATGGTAATTAAGAGAACCAATGAAAGTGGTGGGTATGGTATGCTGATGGGTAATAAAGCCAGTGAACAGGAAATTGATGATTTTAAACAGGCTATTGAAAAAGATCCCCGTAGTTTTATTGCACAACCCATCATCAAATTATCTACTGTACCTTGTTTTATTAATAACAGGTTCGAAGCCAGGCATGTGGATTTAAGGCCTTATGCCCTATGTGGACCGCAGGGTATTAAAATAGTTCCGGGTGGATTAACCCGTGTAGCCCTTAAAGAAGGATCGCTGGTGGTTAACTCCTCACAGGGGGGGGGAAGTAAAGATACCTGGATCGTTGATTAAACCTGTCTTTTTGAAAAACCTGAAGCCCTATTATTAACGCTTAAAACTTTCTGTTCATGCTGAGTAGAATTGCTGATTCAATGTTCTGGTTAAACCGTTATATGGAACGTAGCGATGGTTTATTACGTGGCGTAAAAACGCACTATATTTTATTACTGGATAAAGGGGTGAATGAAGACCTTTCCTGGCGTGCCATGCTGGAAACATTTGCAACCCATGACGAAGAAGAACTGAAGTTACTGGAAAATGATACCGAAAATTCGTTGTATAAATTATTACTGGATACTGCTAATCAGAACTCTTTAAAAATGATGATCCACCGTGCCAGGGAAAATGCAAGGGGGATGCAGGACCATATTACCAAGGAAGTGTGGGAACATGTGAACCATATGTACCATGATGCCAATCAGCTCTCTTCTTCCACTTCCCTTCAGGGTTTTGATGCCATTAAAATAATCGATAGCCTGTCTAATGAATGTATCCTTTTTAACGGGGTTTCTGATACTACCATGCCCCGCGGAATGGGGTGGAACTTTATGAACCTGGGTAAATTTGTGGAACGCTGTATTTTAACCATTGAACTAACTCATAAATACCTGAGCCTGATTGAATTTAAAACAGAAGAAGAAAAAGACATCCTTTACTGGAGGCCCCTTTTACTTTCTCTTTCCGGTTACGAAATGCATTTAAAAACATACCGCAGCACCAATTATAACAATAATGTACTGCACCAGGTATTATTTAATGAAAACTTCACACGCAGCGTTTTATATAACCTGATAAGAATAGAAAAATACTTTAAGCGCATTGTGGAAAATAACCATGCCGAAGAAAAAGAAGCGTTAATAAAAAGCCTGGGAAGGTTGGTAAGTAAAGTAAAATATACCGATTTTGATTCCCTGAATCACCTTACTTTGCAGGTCTTTTTAAAAGAAACCAAAAAAGATTTACTGGAATTCAGTAATCAGTTGGCACAGACCTTTTTCTCATATTCGTAACCAGTTGAACCATTATGCCTATTTTTCAGATACATCACATTACAAAATACGAGTACGACAGACCGGTAATTGAAAGTAACAATGAAATTAAAATATTCCCTTTTTTAAGCAGTGATCAGGAAGTACTGCATCATGACCTGAATATAACCAATCACCCTGATGTTCATGTGTTTACAGATTACTGGGGTAATAAAACAGGTACTTTTAACCTGGCTGCACCGCATAAGGAACTGGTGATTGAAAGCAGGCTTACTGTAAGAACCACCCCTGGTTCTCAGCTGAGAATGAATTTTCAGGAGGGGTGGGACCAGCTGAAGGCTGACCTGAATGATAATGTGCGCCTGATGGAACTTTCTTTACCGGATGAAATAAAAGAACAGCAGCGTATTGATGAAATTATTACAAGCCTTCAAACTGAACATAAAAGTGTTGCCCTGGCAGTGGAACAATGCAGTGAATATATCTACAAGTATTTTAAATATATTAAGGGTATTACCAATATTGAAACTACGGTGGATGAGATTTTAAAACACCGTTCCGGTGTTTGTCAGGATTTTGCCCATGTACTGCTGCAGTTACTCCGCACAATAGGAATTCCCTGCAGGTATGTTAGCGGATATATCTGCCCTAATAAAAATGGTATGCGGGGTGAGGGTGCCACCCATGCCTGGGTGGAAGCGCATATTCCAGGCTATGGATGGGCGGGTATTGACCCTACCAATAATGTTTGGGTAACCAATAACCATGTTAAGCTGGCAGTGGGTAACCATTTTTCTGATTGTACTCCGGTAAAGGGTACCTTTAAAGGCCTGGCCCGCCAGAAACTATCTGTTTTTGTATCCATTGGTTATGAAGACGGCCATATTTTTGAAGATCAAACCCATGTTAAAATGGAAGCAATCGAAGCTGAAGAAAAACTGCCCCCTCCCATAGATGAACTGGCAGAACAGCAAGTGCAACAACAGCAACAACAATAAAAAAAAAGCTGCATCTTGCAGGCTAATTCCAAGGCATGAAAAATTTAAAAATTTATAAAGTTCTATCTTATATTTTATTACCCTTTGGTGGCTTATTGGGCATGGTTGCCTTATTTGGATTGCTGGCATCTTTGGGTAATCCCTTAATGATGATCATGTTTTTAATTGTAATCTGTGTTGCTTTATATATTTTCTCTTCTTTCCGTTTTTTAAACAGGGTCATAATACAACAGACAACATCCAAATCCACTTTAAAAGACTTTGTACGGGTAAATACATTTATCAGCATTTTCTTTGCTGTATACACTTTATACAGTGCCATGGTTGCCCTGAATCATCCGGACCTGATGAAAACGGCTATTCAGCAAATGATGGCTATGCCGCAATTTACTATGCCCCCCGGATATAATGAAGCCAGCTTTTTACACATTTTTAAAATATCCTACCTGATTTTCGGCGTTTTCTGTGCTTTACTTTTAGTACACAGTTCTGCTACCTTATTCTTTCTAAAACAATATAAAGCATCATTTGAAGAAGCCTAAGCCATAATTTTTCTTACTTTTCATGCATGAATGCAAATACGCCTTTAGCAGAAAGGCTAAGGCCGGGATCATTGGATGACCTGGCTGGCCAGGAACATCTTACCGGCAAAGGAAGTATACTGCGCAAAGCGATTGAGCAGGGTAAAATTCCTTCTATGATCTTATGGGGGCCTCCGGGAGTAGGCAAGACTACCATTGCCAATATTATTGCCCATACTTTATCCGTTCCTTTTTTTCAGTTAAGTGCCATCAGCAGTGGCGTAAAAGATGTGCGGGAAGTGATTGAACAGGCAAAACTCACTTCAGCAGCCATTTTATTTATTGATGAAATCCATCGTTTTAATAAAGGACAGCAGGATGCGTTATTGGGTGCCGTGGAAAAAGGGACGATCACACTTATTGGAGCTACTACAGAAAATCCCTCCTTTGAAGTGAATTCAGCTTTGTTAAGCAGGTGCCAGGTATATGTTTTACGGGCTTTGGATGCCAAAGACCTGACTGGTTTATTACAGCATGCTTTAACTACAGACCCTTTACTGAAACAGATAAAAGTGGAACTGCAGGAAACAGAAGCCCTTATCAATATCAGTGGCGGGGATGCCCGTAAATTACTTAACCTGCTGGAACTTGTTGTAAGCACCACCAGCACCGCTCCAAAATTTAAAAATGGGGATACCCTCGTAATTACGGATGCCCTGGTAATGGAAGTGGCCCAGCAGAAAATTGCTTTGTATGATAAGGGAGGCGAACAACATTATGATATTATTTCTGCCTTTATCAAAAGTATGCGCGGCAGTGACCCCAACGGTGCAGTATACTGGCTGGCACGTATGATTGAAGGCGGTGAGGATGTAAAATTTATTGCCCGCAGAATGCTGATACTGGCCAGTGAAGACATTGGCAATGCCAATCCCAATGCATTGCTGCTGGCCAATGCCACTTTTGATGCTGTATCCAAAATTGGCTACCCGGAAAGCAGGATCATTTTAAGTCAGTGCGCAGTATATCTGGCATCTTCTGCCAAAAGCAATGCATCTTATGAAGCTATCAGTGCTGCCTTACAGGCAGTGCAGCAGCAGGGCGACCTGCCCGTTCCCCTGCATATCCGCAATGCGCCCACCAAACTGATGAAGGATATGAACTATGGTAAAAATTACCAGTACTCCCACCTGGGCGAAAATAATTTTATTGAACAGGAATACTTACCCGAAAAACTGGCCGGAACGGCTTTTTATAAACCCGGCAATAATGCCCGTGAAAATGAATTAAGGAAGTTTTTAAAAGAAAGGTGGAAGGATAAATACAAGTATTAAACAGTCAACTGTCATTTTTCCTGAAAAAAAATAATTGCCATCTTTGCGGCTTTAAAAAAAGGGGCTACCCTATTATTTATTTAACAAAGACTATGGCATATAAAGCAGTTTTCCTGGATGTGGATGGTACCTTATTAACTTCTCACCGGAGTATTTCTCCCGGCTCTAAAGAAACCCTGAAAAGACTACACGAGAGGGGTATTCTGATTTCTGTGGTAACAGCCCGCTCTCCGGATGCCACTGCTCTGATCTTTAACCAGCTGCATATGCCAGATAACCCGGTGATTTGTTTTAACGGGGGACTGATTGTACAAAACAATGGCTGGCTGGCCGACTATAGTTTACCTGCCACCATGGTACAGGACATCCGGGAGGATTTGAAAGGCTTTCAGCTGAACTTTACTTTTTACCATTACCGTGACTGGTATGCGGAAAGTATTAACCCGATGATCCAGCATGAGATCAATGTTACCAAAACCAAACTAACCCTGGTAGATTTTAAAGATCCGGCTGTTCAGCAAATCAATTCCCATAAAATACTCTGTATGGGAGAACCGGCAGAAGTACTGGCTGCAGAAAAACACCTCCAAAGCCTGGGTAAATACGAGGTGAATATGAACCGTTCCAAAGCCAATTACCTGGAAATAGTGCATAAGAATGCTTCTAAAATGCAGGGTATCCAACACCTCATGGCGCTTAAAAATATACGTAAAGAAGAAATTATTACCATCGGGGATAATTTTAATGATATTGATATGCTGGCTTTTGCTCCTACCAGCGTAGCTATGGGCAATGCACCGGATGCTGTAAAAAAATATGCCAGTATGGTTACAGATACCAATAACCAGGAAGGCATTCAGAAAATACTGGATAAGCTGATTCCGGGATGATTTTCAGTTATTGGGTTCAGCTATAAATTATTTTATAAAATAATTTTGCAACTTTTCTGCACTTTTCCAGGACTAATACGCCCGGATGTAACATTTATTCAGGATGTAAGATTCCTTCTTAAAAGTAAAATCAGTGCAAGTCTCGGAATGAATCAGGCAGTAAATCAGACCGTTAATGTAACCGTGACAAGCCACTGATAAGCCTTATTCAAGCCTCCTATAAGCCACTTACAAGCCTCCTCTATCAGATAAGGCTTATAAGTAGCTTATCTGCGTATCTAATAAATCTAAACCTTGCATTATTACTAAAGCAGGTAAGCTTCAGTTACATAATACAGCTGAATAACTTTTCCTTTTCCCTCCTTTAACCACTCCACCTTTTGTATAAAATTCGCTCTTCAAAAAAATCTCTGTATTATCTTTAAGGTATTACCAATTAAGGCATAATCAACATTTTATGAGAAAATTTTTATTAGTAGCGATAATTACTGCGTATTTCATTCCTTCATTCAGTCAGACAATAATAAACCGGGACCCTGAAATTGCAGCCATGGTCAAAGAAATAAATCCCGATTCTTTACAATCCTATTTAAAAACACTGGTTGCTTTTGGTACCCGCAATACTTTAAGTACACAAACCAATCCCACCCGGGGTATTGGTGCAGCCCGTAACTGGGTATTGCACCAGTTTAAAAGTTTTGCCGCACAGAGTAATGGCCGTTTAACTGCTTTTATTGATACCACCACCCTGCAACCGGATAAAAAAAGAGTTGACACGCCTACCGTATTAGGTAATGTGGTAGCCATACTGAAAGGTACGGATACAGCCGATCACCGTATTTTTCTGATCAGCGGGCATCTGGATAATATGCGGACGAATGTAATGGACCGGACTGGGGATGCACCCGGTGCTGATGATGACGGAAGCGGTTCTATGGCTGTGCTGGAATGTGCCAGGATCATGAGTAAACATTCCTTTCCTGCCACCGTTATCTTTGTTTGTGTAAGCGGGGAAGAACAGGGTTTGCTGGGGGCTTATTTTATGGCCAATAAAGCCAAAAAAGAAAACTGGAATATTGAAGCCGTTTTAAACAATGATATAATGGGCAGTAATAACAGCAGCGAAACCAATATCATTGACAATACCCGGATCAGGGTTTTCAGTGAGGGATTACCAGCTTTTGAAACAGAGAAGAATGCCAAAATGATCCGCCAGTTCGGATTGGAAAATGATGGCAAAGCCCGTCAGCTGGCCCGCTATGTAAAAGAAACCGGGGAACGTTATGTGGAAAACCTGGAAGTGGTGATGGTTTACAGGAACGACCGTTTTCTGAGAGGAGGCGACCATACACCGTATGTGGAAAATGGGTATGCGGCGGTGCGGATTACAGAAATGAATGAAAATTATTACCGCCAGCATCAGGATGTACGCAAAGAAAACAATATCCAGTATGGCGACTTGCCGGAACATATTGACATTGAATATCTGAGAAAAAATATTGGTCTAAACCTGAGCAGCCTGGCCAATTTAGCCAAAGCGCCTTCCATGCCCGAAGAAGTAAAAATTGAGGTTAAAAAACTAAGCAACTATTCTTATTTATTCTGGAAAGCACCTGCTCACGGAAAAGTAAAAGGCTATTATATACTGATGCGGGAAACTACTTCTGCTTTCTGGCAAAAGAAATTCTTTACCACAGATACGGAGTTTAAACTGCCCTACAGCAAGGACAATTATTTCTTTGCCGTGCAGAGTGTAAGTGAATCCGGTAATGAAAGCCTGGCCGTGGTGCCCGGTGTATCCAGATAATATTGTAAACCCTGAACAGATAAAATCAACAGGCAGTTTTAATATAAAAGAGGCTACCTTCTATAATTGGGGTAGCCTCTTTTATTTTGAATGCTATATACTAAAACTATTACTTATTTAGTAGTATTAAATGGTTTAATACAGTGGTATAATTAGGGTTGGTATTAAATTAAAACGATATCCCTAATCTTTATGAATTTTCTGTGGTACCAGCCTTTCAGAAACCTTTTCATCGGCACCCCTTAACCCACCTTCATGGTATTCAGCATCTTCATTTACATTCCATACATCGTATTCTGTTTTACCGGAAATAATATTCTTGGCAGCCAGCATGGCGGTCATCATACTATGGTCCTGGTTATTGTATTTGTGCATACCATTACGGCCAATCAGGTACAGTCCCGGATAATCTGCCAATGCTTCTTTAACAGCCTCCACATTGTCTTTATAGTAATGGTCATATACCGGATACGCTTTTGGCTGGCGCACCACATACCCTTCCACCACAGCCGATTGTTTGGTTAAACCAATCTGTTCAATTTCCTTTTTAGCCAGGGCAATCAGGTCCTCATCCCTGCTGGTCCACATTCCATCCCCTTCAAAACAAAAATATTCCAACCCGTAGCAGGCCATTGCAGGATCTGGTACCATATACGGGCTCCAGCTTTTAAAATTCTGTATCCTGCCCACTTTTACATTGGGTTCATGGATATAGATCCAGTTATCGGTAAAGGCATCTTCATCCTTACAAATCAGTACCACAGTTATAAAATCACGGTATTTCAGCTGCTGGGAAGCATTATACGCTTTTTCCGGAAACCGGGGATACACGGAAGCAATTAATTCCCGCATAGGAGCAGAAGAAAGTACAAAATCAAAACCATCCAGAATATTTCCGTTTGAAGTTTTTACACTCCATTTATTATTAGCAAAATGAATTTCCTGAACACCAGCATTCATGGTTATGTTAACACCCAATGCCTTGCTTTTTTCCACACAGCGTTCCCACATCATACCCGGCCCTTTTTTAGGGTAACGGAAACTATCAATCAGGGTTTTGATCACTTTACTCTTATCGCCACCGGCAGCTTTGGCTTTAAACAACGCATTCCAGATAGCAGAACTTAAACTTAATCCTTTGATACGCTGAGCGGCCCAGTCTGCCGATACTTCCTTACAGGGAATACCCCATACTTTTTCGGTATAGGTCTGAAAAAAGATCCGGTATAATCTTTTACCAAACTGGTTACTTACCCAATCTTCCAGGTTATCCGGGTTTTTAACGGGAAACAATTTGGCATGCATATAACTCAGTACACATAAGGTACTTTCAATAATGCCCAGTTTACGCAGGGCTTCAAAAGCCACCAATGGATAGGCAAAAAACTTTTTGTTATAATACATGCGGGAGCTACGCGGGCGTTCCAGCATTTCATCGCCCAGTATTTCTGTCCAGAAATCTTCTACTTCCTTACTCTTGGAAAAGAAACGATGCCCGCCAATATCAAAACTATAGCCCTTATAGGTTTCAGTACGGGAAATACCCCCCACATAATGCGGATCTTTTTCAAAAACAGTCACCTCCTGTTTAGCTTTTCCCAATAAATAAGCAGCCGTTAGTCCGGCAGGGCCGGCGCCAATAATCGCAATTCTTTTTTGCATGATATTTTTTTTATACATCCATTCCCTACACACCGGTCGGTTTATACCCCTGTTGCAGCATGCTGCAAGCTTTCAATGTTGAACAAATTAACTAATAAAGTACCATTCTATACTTTGTCTTTACAAAGATGGCGGCAAAATTGCAAAATTAATGCCGTTTTTACCAATCTATTACGGGATTGCCGGTAAATTTGCCTTTTTTCTAAACAGCCACCTATCTGATACACTATGTTAACATGGGAATTAAAAGCTTTTAACGACCTGAGCCCGGTTGAATTATACAGTATACTCCGTTTAAGAAGTGAAGTTTTTGTAGTGGAACAAAACTGTGTTTTTCTGGATCAGGACAATAAAGACCAGTTCAGCTATCATCTGATGGGTTGGGAGGGCAACCATCTGGCTGCTTCTACCCGGCTGATAGCACCCGGAAAAGTATATACTTATATGAGCATCGGAAGGGTGGTTACCTCACCGGCAAGCCGGAAAAAAGGAATGGGAAGGGAATTAATGCATGTTTCCATTGAAAAATGTTATGAACTATTTGGTAAAGGCCCCATTAAAATAGGGGCACAATTGTATTTAAAAAAATTTTACGAATCCTTAGGTTTTGTGCAAAGCGGTGTAATGTACCTGGAAGACGATATTGAGCATATTGAAATGATTAAACCCTAAACTATTTCATTTCCTCCTTTAAAAACCTGGCCGTATGGCTGGTTTTATTTTTGAGCATAGCTTCCGGGGTACCTTCAAACAGTATTTTACCACCGCCATCCCCTCCTTCAGGGCCCAGGTCAATAATATAATCCGCCAGTTTAATTACATCCATATTATGTTCAATAATCAAAACCGAATTTCCCCGGTCCACCAGCTTACTTACCACATCCATTAATAATTTAATATCCTGAAAATGCAGTCCCGTAGTAGGCTCATCCAGTATATAAAAGGTTTTGCCCGTATCTTTTTTACCCAGTTCTGTAGATAATTTTACCCTTTGTGCCTCACCACCACTGAGGGTTACGGCAGACTGGCCCAGGGTGATATACCCCAGCCCTACATCCTGCAACACCTTGATCTTCCGGTATAGCCAGGGTACCGCATTAAAGAAATCACAGGCTTCGTCTACCGTCATATCCAGCACATCACTGATAGATTTGCCCTTATATCTTATTTCCAGGGTTTCGCGGTTATATCTTTTGCCATTGCATTTTTCGCAATGCACATATACATCGGGCAGGAAATTCATTTCTATTACCCGCATTCCGCCGCCCTCGCACACATCACAGCGGCCGGTCTTTACATTAAAGGAAAACCTTCCTGCATTATACCCCCTGATCTTGGCTTCCGGTACGGAGGCAAATAAAGTCCTAATTTCAGTAAAGAATCCGCAATAGGTAGCCGGATTACTGCGTGGGGTGCGGCCAATGGGCGACTGGTCAATTTCAATCACTTTATCAATATGTTCTAACCCGTCTATCCGCTTGTAATCCATCGCACTGAACTTACTGTTATAGCAATGCCTGGACAAAAGCGGAAATAAGGTTTCATTGATCAGGGTAGATTTACCGCTGCCACTTACACCGCTTACTACCATCAGTGTACCCAACGGAAGTTTAATATCTACATTTTTAAGGTTATTTCCCGAACAGCCTATTAATTCCAGAAACTTACCATTGCCTTTTCTTCTTTCTGCAGGTATTTCTATTTTATTGATACCATTTAAATATTTGGCGGTTTCTGAATTGGATAATAACACTTCTGCCGGGGTACCTGCTGCCACAATTTCTCCGCCATGTTTTCCCGCTTTAGGGCCGATATCTACCAGATAATCAGAAGCCAGCATAATGTCTTTATCATGCTCCACTACCAGTACACTATTCCCAATATCCCGGAGGTTTTTCAACGCATCAATTAAACGGTGATTGTCACGCTGATGCAAACCAATACTCGGTTCATCCAGAATATAGGTAATACCCTGTAACTGAGAACCAATTTGCGTAGCCAGACGAATACGCTGGCTCTCTCCCCCGCTTAAAGATTTACTGGGGCGGTTGAGCGACAAATAAGTTAATCCCACATCCAGCAAGAACCGGATACGTTCCCTGATCTCTTTTAAAATATCTTTTGCAATGGCATTTTGCTTGGTATTTAACCTTTTTTCCAACCCTTCAAACCAGGCCATCAGCTTATCCAGGTTCATACTACTCAGCTCCGCAATATTTTTTTCATCTATTTTAAACCAGAGGCTTTCTTTTTTTAATCGGGCGCCTTGGCAGGAGGGGCATTCAGATAAAGCCATGTATTTCTCTACCCAGGCACGCATAGCTTCGGTGGTATTGGCAGCCCCAAACCATCTTTTAATCATGTTAATCACCCCTTCATATTCCTTTTCATAAAAATCGCCCAGGGTTTCGCCACTATCCACTATCACCTCCAATCCATCCGTTTCCCCTTTAGTTTCCTTACCATACAGCAGGATATTCAGTGCTTTTTCCGGCAATTCAGCTATTGGTTTATCCAGGCTGAATTTATATTTGCGGGATAACTGCTGCACCTGTTTAAATACAGAAGCCTCCCTTTCCTCACCCAGCGGGGAAATACCCCCTTCATTGATAGATTTGGAGGGATCCGGAATCACCGATTCCATATGAACGGTATATACATTACCCAATCCTTTACAAACCGGACAAGCCCCATATGGCGAATTAAAGGAAAAAGCATTCGGGCTGGGTTCTTCGTAGGAAATATCAGTATCCACACACATCAGCTGTTTGGAATACTGAATCACGGTATCACTCTCATTCAGTAACAGAAACATCAGGTCCTTCCCCATTTTCAGGCTTTGCTGAACACTTTGAGAAAGCCTCACTTTCATATCAGGAGTCACAGCCATCCTGTCGATCACCACTTCTATATCATGAATTTTATAACGGTCCACCTGCATCCGGGCCGTAATATCTTTTACTTCCCCATCCACCCTTACTTTAACAAACCCTTTTTTACGGATATCTTCAAACAATTCGCGGTAATGCCCCTTTCTCCCCCTGACAATGGGAGCCAGTAAGGAGATTTTCTGTTTACTGTATTTCTGAAAAATATTCTCTACAATTTCCTCCTCACTAAACTTCATCATTTTTTTGCCTGTATTGTAACTATAAGCTTCTCCAATTCTGGCATACAATAAACGCACAAAATCATAGACTTCGGTAACGGTGCCCACTGTAGAGCGCGGGTTTTTATTGGTAGTTTTCTGTTCAATGGAAATAACCGGGGAAAGGCCGGTAATCTTATCAACATCAGGCCTTTCCATATCACCCATAAACTGGCGGGCATAGGCACTGAAACTTTCCATATACCTGCGTTGCCCTTCGTTATAAATGGTATCAAAAGCCAGAGAAGATTTACCGCTGCCACTTACACCGGTAAAGACCACGAGTTTGTTTTTAGGAATGGAAATATCTATGTTTTTCAGGTTATGCTCCCTGGCACCAAATACTTCAATGGTTTCATTTTCGCCCTTCCATATTGTTGTTACAGTATTCACTACTGCTGCTTTTTTAATAGGTTTTGCAGCAGATTCTTCCTTCTGAATTACTGTTTCCTGAACCTTAACTGCTTTTTTTGTCTGCTTTGCCATAGTTATTTCGTAAAGATAAGAACAAGCTGCAAGGAAAAAAGTTGGGGACTGACCAATGGTTTTATTTACTAATAAAATCCAGTAACAAACTGTACTGAAAAGCCACTAACAATAATAAAAAAAGCAGGGTATCCTTTTATAGTCTACCAACAAACTATACTTCATTCAATTTGTAATACCCCAAGAAACCCTTTACAGATAAGCGTTTCAGCACACATTTTAATAAAAATTAAAAAAATATTTGGAGATTTGGAGATTTGAGTTATACATTTGCAGCAGTTCTTTTAGTGAAACTTATCAAGAAAGGCAGAGGGATTGGCCCGATGAAGCCTTTGCAACCCTCCTGATTTACTCATTCAGGAGAAGGTGCAAACTCCAGTTATGTTTAGGCATAACAGAGATAAGTCAGAGTAAAGTTTGATACATTGCGATTCCATCGCTATAAATATTTCAAGCTCATCTGACTTACCGGATGAGCTTTTTTTATGCTCAACGGTAAGCCTGTCTGTTAAGTTTCAGCAAGAAGAATCAACATTTTAAAATTGAAACCGATGAGCAACGCTACACAATTATTACACAGCATTCCTGTTGATCCCTTAACCGGCGCTTTGGCTGTACCTATTTACCAGACTTCCACCTTTGTGCAGGAAGCACCCGGAGTAAACAAAGGGTTTGATTATTCCAGAACGAATAACCCTACCCGGGCTACTTTGGAAAAAATTATTGCAGAACTGGAACATGGTGCAACAGGGGCTGCATTTGCCAGTGGCCTGGCTGCGATAGATGCTGTGGTGAAACTGTTAAAAAGCGGGGATGAAGTGATAGCTGTGGATGATATTTATGGTGGTGCTTACCGCTTATTTACCCAGGTATATGAACAGTATGGCATCAGTATAAAATTTGTGGATTTCAGCAATCCGGAAAATGTGTTTAATGCTATTACTGATAAAACCAAACTGATCTGGATTGAAACACCAACCAACCCTACTTTAAAAATTGCTGATATAGCAGCCATTGCTAAAATAGCTAAAGCCAACCATTGCCTGCTTTGTGTGGACAATACTTTTGCCTCTCCTGCTTTACAACAACCTTTGTTACTGGGGGCCGATCTGGTAGTACACAGTGCTACCAAATACCTGGGCGGGCACAGTGATGTGATTGCCGGTATTGTTGTGGCTAAAGATGCAACCCTGGGTGCAAGGATCAAATTCTTTCAGAATGCCTGTGGTGCGGTACTGGCACCATTTGACAGCTGGTTGATTATCCGTGGTTTGGAAACCCTGTACCTCCGTTTAAAGCAACACGGTATTAACGCCCAGACTATTGCTGAATACCTGGAGAACCATCCTGCAGTGGATAAAGTATTTTATCCGGGATTGCCATCGCACCCCAATCATGCTATTGCAAAAAAACAATCCAAAGGTTTTGGGGGTATCGTTTCTTTTTCCCTTAAAACAGATGAACTTAAGTTGGCTGAAGTATTTGTATCTTCTACAAAAATATTTAAGTTAGCAGAAAGCCTGGGAGGTGTTAAAAGCCTGATCAGCCATCCGGCTAATATGACCCATAAATCCATACCCTCAGAAAAAAGAAAAGCAGCTGGTGTTTCAGACAGCCTGATCCGCCTGAGTGTGGGTATTGAAGATGTGGAAGACCTGATCAGTGACCTTGAAAATACATTTGCTTCTATCAGTCACCTGCACCCGCATAAAAAAGCTGTTTTGGAAACCAGTCAGGCTAACTAAGATTATATATTCAAAAAACAGAAAAATAAAATTCATGGAAACGCATAAACAATTAAATATCGGCTTATTCGGATTTGGGGTAGTGGGAGAAGGCTTGTACAAAGTGCTGCAGCAAACACCTTCCTTAAAAGCACAGATTGTAAAAGTCTGTATTAAACACCCGGGAAAAGCAAGAAATGCACCGGCTGCATTATTTACCACACAAAGGGATGAACTGTTGTATGATGAAAATATCAATGTAATTGTTGAAGTGATTGATGATTCAGATGCAGCATTTGAAATTGTATCTATTGCCTTAAAACAGGGCAAAGCAGTGGTGAGTGCCAGTAAAAAAATGATTGCAGAACATTTACCGGAAATATTACAATTACAGTTGGATACAGAACAGCCATTTTTATGCGAAAGTGCAGCCTGTGCGTCTATACCGGTAATCAGAAACCTGGAAGAATATTATGACAATGACCTGTTGCATGCTATTAAAGCTATTGTAAATGGTTCAACTAATTTTATCCTGACCAAAATATTTGAAGAGAACCTGCCTTTTAATGAGGCTTTATTACTGGCACAGCAATTGGGTTTTGCAGAAAGCAATCCCAAACTGGATGTGGAAGGATATGATGCTGTAAATAAATGGAGTATTTTATTAAACCATGCCTATGGTATAGTAGAACATCCCTCTAATATTTTATTCAATGGTATACAGAGCATTCAGTTAAGTGATGCCATTGTTGCCAAAGAAAAACATTATGAAATTAAACTGGTAGCCCAGGCCAAGAAACTGAAAGATGGTAAAGTGGCCGCCTTTGTGTTACCCCAGTTTGTAAAACACGACGATCCGCTGGCTTTTGTTAGAAACGAATACAACGGAGTAGTGATAGAAAGCGGTTTTGCCGACAAACAGTTTTTCTATGGAAAAGGGGCCGGTAGTTTCCCTACTGCATCTGCAGTATTAAGTGATATTGCTGCTTTGCGTTATGGGTACCGCTATGAGTATAAAAAACTGTACCACCATCAACCCCATCAGCTCAGCAATGAATTTTACCTGAAAATATATGTAAGCTTTGAGGACTGGAAATATATACCCAGGGAGAAATTTGAGTGGATTGATGAATGGCATGCCGGTGAAGAAAGAAAATACCTGGCAGGGGTGTTACACGTAAAAGAACTGACAGAAAGCAACTGGTGGAAAGAACACAATACCTCACTGATCTTATTTCCGGATCCGATTATTGAGAATATTGATATAGTACACCTTAAAAAAAGAAGCCTGGAATTAGCAGGTATTATTTAGTAAATTTATTTGTTTTTAGTGTACAAAGGGGTTGTCTCATCAGATCGGGGCAACCTCTTTTGTATTTAAAATACTTATTTTTACACCTATGCAAAGCCTTCATTTTAATTCTTTCAAAAAAGCAGCAATACTGACTTTTTTAACAGCTATCCTTCTTTTTCTGCTGGTAGCTATTCAAGGTAAAGTTTCTTTGTTTTTATGGCTGAACAGAGACCTGGGCCGACAGGCTGATTTCTTTTTTGAATACTGGACCAATCTGGGGGATGGATCTGTATTTATTCCTTTACTGGTTTTGTTTTTTATTTACTGCAAAAAATATATTCCGCTACTGATAGGAGGATTTGTGTTTTCCACCCTGTTTACACACTTGTTTAAAGACTTGCTGATGCCAGGTGAACCCAGGCCATTGAAAGGGGTAACCGATTTTAGTCTGGTACATACTGTACCTGGCGTGGAAGTACATGCTATGGGCAGTTTTCCATCAGGGCATACCACAACTGCGTTTACTGTATTTTTAATTGGCAGTTTACTGATACAAAAAAAATGGCTGATACCTGTAGGGTTTGCCTATGCTTTGCTGGTTGGCTATTCCAGAATATACCTTGCTCAGCATTTTCCTACAGATGTAGCAGGTGGAATGATTGCAGCCCTGATTACCCTGCTGTGTTCGCTTGCATTTCAGCAGTGGTGGGATAAAAGAAATAAAAAAGCCTGAATTATTGTTCAGGCTTTTAATTAAAAGTTTATGTATAACAGTACTATTTTTCTTTCAGGTTTGTCCAGTTAAAATATTCCCTGGCATTCTTGTAACTGATATCCTGTATAATTTTACCAATCCAGGGCAGGTCGGCTGGTAATTCCCCGTTTTCAATTTCTGTACCGAATAGGTTACAAACAATCCTTCTGAAATACTCATGGCGGGGATAGGAAAGAAAACTACGGCTATCGGTTAACATACCAACAAAACGGCTGATCAACCCCATATTGGATAGTGCATTCAGCTGTTTGGTCATGCCATCTTTCTGGTCCAAAAACCACCAGCCAGAGCCAAACTGTATTTTGCCTTTAATACTGCCGTCATTAAAATTCCCGGTCATAGTAGCCATTAATTCATTATCAGCTGGATTCAGATTATATAAAATAGTTTTTGCCAGTTTGTTCTGATCATCCAGTTTCCGGAGGAATGCAGACAAAGCCCTTCCCTGACTGAAATCACCAATAGAATCCCATCCTGTATCAGGCCCCAGTTCCCTTAACCGTCTGCTATTATTATTACGAAGTGCACCAAGGTGAAATTGCTGAATCCATCCTTTCTCCCAGTCCAGTTCAGCAAAATAAAGCAGCATGGCAGATTTAAATTTTATTTGTTCCTGCTCATTTAATTCCTTGCCCGACCTAATTGTAAAGAAAAGCTGTGCTATTTCAGTTTCAGTAAACTCTTCTGCATATAATTGTTCTAAACCATGGTCACTTACAGAACAACCCATTGCAGCAAAAAAATCATGGCGTTTCTTTATTACGTCAAGAAAATCTTTATAAGTAGTAATAACTGTATCAGATACTTTTTCCAGTTTGCCTACATAGGCATTAAACCGGGCAGCATTGCTTACTTCCATTGCATTATCCGGACGAAAAGCAGGTAATACCGGCACTTCAAATCCATCATTTTTCAATTGAAGATGATAGGCCAGGTCATCTGCAGGATCATCAGTGGTGCAGATAGTAGCCACATTCATTTTACGGATTAAATTTTTAGTACTGTATTCCGGTGAACGCAGTTTTTCGGAACAAGTATCAAAAATAGCAGTGGCTGAATCAGGGTTTAAAATATCATGTACGCCAAAATATCGCTGCAGTTCCAGGTGTGTCCAATGGTATAATGGATTACGAAGCGTATAAGGAACAGTGGCAGCCCATTGCTGAAATTTGGATGCATCTGAAGCATTTCCTGTACAGAATTGTTCATCCACCCCATTTGCCCGCATGGCACGCCATTTATAATGGTCACCATATAACCAGGCTTGTGTAAGATTTTCGAAATTTTTATTTTCTGCAATCTGTTGTTGGGGTAAATGACAATGATAATCGATAATGGGCATCTGCTTTGCATAATCATGATACAGGATGCGTGCAGTTTCATTGTTCAGTAAAAAATCTTCGTCAAGGAATTTTTTCATATAACTGGTATTTTTCAAAAACTTTCTAACAATTAATATAATTGTTTTTAAATAAAACTATCCAGCAGCAAGATTACAACGATAATGAAGATAGTGAATGGTTGACAAGGTATTATTTGCGCAATCGATTTCGGAAAATATTACCCTGATATTTTATTTCAATTTCATTGTCGTATAAAAAAGCCAGGCTTACAATAAGCCTGGCTTTTTTATTTTAATTTCAGTTTATTGAATTACATAAGTAGCAATAGAATGTGGTAATGCTGTTGCGGCAGCAGCATTACCCTGTATCCATAAATGAAAATCAATTTTTTCTGATGAGGTATTCATCACAATAACAGCATATTTGCCGTCTGCATTTTTAAAACCAGTGGTTAATAACTGGGCCCTGCTGCTGGAAGTAATGATTCTTTTAGCACCAGGCTTCACAAACTTTGAAAAATGGCCGATATAATAAAAGCTGTTCATAAAAAATAACTGATGTGCCTGGGTATTATATAATACAGGGGCAAAACAAAAATTACTTACATGATTAGGTCCACCGGTTTCATCCAGCAGCACATTCCAGTCTGTCCAACCTACGGCACCATTATTAAAATCATTGATCATGTTCTTACCATATACTTCACCCCATTTCCAATCCGCCCGCTGATCCCAACTGTAAGGATATAAACAGGCTTCCGTAAGCATCACATTGGTGGCAGGAAAAGCTTCCTTAACTTTTCTAACATTATCAAACATATGGTCGCCTGTCCAGTTTTCATACCAGTGAAACGCAATTCCCCAAACATATTTGGCAGCAGCTTTATCATTTAAAATAGTAGAAGCCTGCTGGTATACTAAATCTCTGTTATGATCCCATGCCATTAATTTCTTATTACCCAAACCACTGTTTACAAGCGTGGGGCCTAAGTATTTTTTAATAAAAGCGGCTTCCTCTTCGGCAGAATAAACACAGGATTCCCAGATCTGGGTAGCCATAGGTTCATTTTGTACCGTCAAACCCCAAACAGGAATCCCTAAAGCTTCATATGCTTTAATATATTTTATATAATAATTAGCCCAGGACTGCCCGAATTCGGGTTTTAATTTACCGCCATGCAAAACATCATGATTGGTTTTCATCCAGGCTGGCGGGCTCCATGGGCTCACAAATAAGGTTAATTTACCCCCAGCAGCAGCAATTACTTTTTTAATAAAAGGAATCCTGAATTCCATTTCAGGTTTCAGGTTAAATGTTGTTAAAGCGGTATCATTATCTGCCACATAGGTATACATATGCGAAGAAAAATCACAACTGTTAATATGGGTACGGCCCAAAGAATAGCCAATACCGGTTTCTTTATTATAATAGGCATCCAGCAATTTTTGCTGGTCGGCTGCAGACATTTTAGCAAAGGTTTCCGCAGCAGCATCTGTCAGGGCACCACCAATTCCCACAACAGTCTGAAAGGTTTTCATGGTATCAATAAAGATACAGGGCTGTGTTTCCAAAGGCTGCCCAAAAGCTGTGAAATTCAGGGATCCGGATGGACTTAAACGCAAATCAGTGCTATCAGCAGTAATAAAGGGATACGCTTTTTTTTGTGAATGGAGAAAGGTTAGACAAAAAAAAGCCGGCAAAAGCAATACAATTTTTTTCATGCAGAAATAATTTAAATTTTGGGAACCTGCTAATTTATTACTGTTCTGCCATATTTGAAAATTAATTACACAACCAGATTTAGCCATTATTGAATACAACAAAAGAATATAGTATTGATCAGCAATACTTTAAAGTTTAAACGATAAAGATTTTTTTTTAACTGATTAATATCATAACAAAACATCCAGGGTGTTAATAGCTTTGATTTATTGAATGAAGCGTTCATGAACTGTTTCACTGGCGCTTATTCTAATTACTAACTTTTGCTATATTAACAGGAGGTTTCATGAAAAATGTTACATCTCTTTCTACTGTTGAGCTGCCAAAATCAGATCCTCGGGTAAAGTTGATTGCCACTAAGATAAAAAAAGAAAATTACAAGCCCGATTCTTTAATTGAAGTATTGCATACCGCACAGAATGCTTATGGTTATTTGCCCCTTAATGTACTACAATATATAAGTAAAGAATTGAAGCTTCCACCATCCATTGTATTTTCTACAGTTACTTTCTATCATTTTTTTTCGCTCAAATCAAAAGGAGAGCATACCTGTTTGGTTTGCACAGGAACTGCCTGTTATGTAAAAGGAGCACAGCAAATATTAAATGAAATAGAAAAAGACTTTCAGTTGAAAGCAGGTGAAGTTTCTGCTGATGGCAAACTGGGCGTTTCTGTGGCAAGATGTATTGGAGCATGCGGGTTGGCTCCGGCTGTTGTTATTGACGATGAAGTTCAGGCAAAAGTTAAACCGGAAAATATTACTTCTACTCTTCAAGCAAAACTCTTAGTATCATGAACAGGCAAGAACTCACTTCTTTAATAGCAGCTGCAAAAGAAAAAAATAAAAAATATAAACACAGGATATTTGTTTGTTGCGGAACCAGTTGTCTGGCTTCCGATTCAGAAGCTGTATTAAAAGCATTGAAAGAAGTCATCATTGAAAAAGGACTGGAAAATGAAGTGGAAGCTAGCCTGTCAGGTTGTATGGGTCTATGTACACAGGGTCCACTGGTGAAAGTAATGCCTGATAATACTATGTACCAGAAAATTGATTGTGAAATCATTAAAAAAGTAGTACAGGGGCAGTTTATAGACAAGGAACCTTTAAGAGAATTTTTATTATTTGCAGATACCAGGCCTGAACCCTTTCTTAATTCAGCTGAAGACCCATTTTTTAAGAAACAAACTAAAATTATTTTAAAGGATTGCGGCAATATAAATCCGGAAAGTATTGAGGATTATATGGCACATGACGGGTATAAAGCATTGGACAAAGCACTGTTTTTAATGAGCCCTGAAGAGGTGATTGCCGAAATAAAACAAAGCAGGCTGAGGGGAAGAGGTGGTGCCGGCTATCCAACAGGTTTAAAATGGGAAACCGTATATAAATATGTAAATAACCAAAAATATGTAATCTGTAATGGTGATGAAGGTGACCCTGGTGCCTTTATGAACAGAAGTGTGCTGGAAGGTAATCCGCATTCTGTACTGGAAGGAATGATGATTGCCGGATATGCCATAAATGCCAATAAGGGTTATGCTTACATACGCGGTGAATACAGAATGGCCATCAAAAGATTTGAAATTGCACTTAAACAAGCCCGTCAAAAAGGATTATTGGGGAAAAATATTTTGGGTACTGAATTCTCTTTTGATGTGGAAATAAGAATTGGGGCTGGTGCATTTGTTTGCGGAGAAGAAACAGCCCTGATAGCATCTATTGAAGGTAAAAGAGGTACACCAAGGCCCAGGCCGCCTTTTCCGGCAGAATCAGGTTTATGGGGCAAACCTACCTTAATTAATAATGTGGAAACCTATGCCAATATTGCACAAATAATCATCAAAGGCGGAGAATGGTTCAGCGAAACCGGTACAGCTAAAAGCGCCGGTACAAAAGTATTTGCCCTGGCTGGAAAAATAAAATACTCTGGTTTGATTGAAGTGCCCATGGGCACCAGCTTAAGGGAAATTGTTTTTGATATTGGCGGCGGCATACCCAATGACGGTGAATTTAAAGCTGCCCAGACAGGTGGGCCTTCCGGTGGTTGTATACCGGCCGAACACCTGGATGTTAAATTAGACTATGAATCTTTGTCCAGCTTAGGATCTATTATGGGCTCCGGTGGTTTGATTGTGATGGATAAGGGAACTGATATGGTAGACGTGGCCCGTTTCTTTATGGAATTCTGTATGGATGAAAGCTGCGGCAAATGTGTACCCTGCAGGGTAGGTACCAAAATGATGCATGACCTGATTAAGAAAGTTTATGAGGGAAAAGGCACACAAATGGATATTGACAGACTGAAAGAACTGGCTGTTTATGTAAAGGAAACCAGCCTCTGTGGTTTAGGGGCATCCGCACCAAATCCATTACTGAGTACCCTTAGATACTTTGAGCATGAATACAAAGAAAAAATTAATAAGGATTAAAAATTTCCGGCATGAACAAGATACACGTTACTATTAATGATAAGGCCTGCGAAGTGGAAATGAATTTATCCATATTAGAAGCCTGCAAAAGCCTGGACATTGAGATCATCACCATGTGCCACCTGGATTGTATTACTGATGTTGGTGCCTGCCGCTTATGCCTGGTTGAAATTGAAGGCATTAATAAATTACTACCGGCTTGTACCACAAAAGTGGCCGATAATATGATTATTTATACCCAAACTGAAAAACTAAAAAGATACCAGAGAATCACAACGGAATTATTTTTCGCAGAAAGAAACCATGTTTGCTCAGTCTGTGTTGCAAATGGCAAATGCGAATTGCAGAAATTAGGATATAAGGTAGAATTAGACCATATCCGTTATCCTTATCTGTTCCCACAGTGCGATGTAGATACTTCTCATCCCTGGTATGTATTGGATCATAACCGTTGTATCATGTGTACCCGTTGTGTAAGGGTTTGTGCAGAAGTGGAAGGTGCCTATAACTGGGGGGTGATGAACCGGGGTAGTCAGGTAAGGATAATTTCTGATTTCAATACTCCATGGGGAGATTCTACCACCTGTACTACCTGTGGAAAATGTGTACATGCTTGCCCTACAGGTGCCATTTGGCCTAAAGCCATCGTACAGGGCCAGTTAGATAAGAAACCGGAAATGATTAATGAACTGGTGAGAAAAAGAAAAATGAAATTATAAAATATAAAAAATGGCTAAGAAAAAAATTGCAACAGTCTGGTTAGGGGGATGTTCAGGATGCCATATGTCATTATTGGATATTGATGAAAGAATACTGGATGTAGCAGCTCTGGCAGATATCGTTAAATGCCCCATTGTAGACGGCAAAGATTTGCCTGAAGTGGATATCACGCTGGTGGAAGGGTCTGTAACCAGTGATGAACACTATCATGAAATTTTACATATACGCAAACAATCCAAAGCAGTGGTGGCATTGGGGGATTGTGCAGTAATGACCAATATCACGGGCATGCGTAATTATTTTAACCTGAAAGATGTGGTGGATACTGCTTATGTGGATGCCATCAGCAATGATAAATCTGGAAACATTCCCAATGATCCTGCTTTACTGAAACTGAATGAAAAAGTAGTGCCGCTGCAGGAAGTAATAGATGTTGATTTTGTAATTCCGGGTTGCCCGCCGGATGCCGATACTATTTTTTATGTGTTATTTGAATTCTTAAATGACCGTATACCTAATCTGAGTGAAGTTAAAAAATTGAAATATGGATAGCACCGATAAAAAAAAGATACTCATATCACCTGTTACCAGGATAGAAGGCCATGCTAAAATTACCCTGCAGCTGGATAATCAGGGAAATGTGGAAGATGCTTTTTTTCATGTGAATGAATTCAGGGGTTTTGAAAAATTCTGCGAAGGAAGAATGTTTACAGAAATGCCGATTATCACTCCCCGCATCTGTGGTATTTGCCCGGTTAGCCATTCTATTGCCAGTGTAAAAGCATGTGAAATGATCCAGGGTATACATCCAACTTATACTGGAGATTTATTAAGAAGATTAATTCACCTTGGACAAAATATATCTTCACATGCACTTTCTTTTTTCCACTTGTCCTCCCCTGATTTTTTATTGGGCTATGATAGTGATCCGGTAAAAAGAAATATTATCGGACTTGCAGAAAATCATAAAGAGATTGCAGTTTCCGGAATCAGATTAAGAAAATTCGGACAGGAAATCAGTGAACGAATTACCGGTAAAAAAATTCATATCAGTGGTATTGCTCCTGGTGGCATGGCATATCCCTTAACTGAAGAAAACAGGCTGGCATTACTGGCCTGGATTCCGGAAGCTAAGAAGACCGTAAGATTGGGACTGGATATCATTAAAAAATTCATGGATGAGAACAGGGAAATGGTAGAAAGTTTTGCCATTTCCCCTACCCTTTATTTAGGCTTGGTGGGCCCTAATGGGGAACATGAAATTTATGACGGGAACCTGAGATTTATAGATACAGATGGAACAATTCTGGAAGACCAGCTTAATCCGGCTAAATACCTGGATGTAATTGCAGAAAGGTCTGTGCAATGGTCTTATTTAAAATACCCTTATTACAAGCCCTTTGGCTTTGATAAAGGGTTTTACCGGGTGGGTCCGCTTGCAAGATTAAATGTAGCTGCTAAAATGAAAACTCCGGAAGCCCAGAAAGAATTTGAAAACTTTAAATCCATCAATTCGGGCAAACCGGTACATGGTACATTCTACTTTCATTATACCCGTTTAATTGAAGCTTTAGGCAGTGTGGAAGAAGCAGAAATAATTTTAAATGATCCGGAAATAACTTCTGATAAGATACAAACGCTTGGCCGATGGAATAACCCGGTTGGTATTGGATGTTCTGAAGCACCAAGAGGCACTTTATTCCATCATTATATTACAGATGATACCGGAAAACTCATAAAAGTAAATCTGCTGATTGCCACCGGTCAGAATAATCCTTCCATGAACCATTCAGTATTGGAAGTAGCCAAACAATATATAAAAGGAACAGATATTAAAGAAGGCATGATAAACAGGGTGGAAAGTACGATCCGTTGTTATGACCCCTGTCTTTCCTGTTCTACCCATGCTATAGGTAAAATGCCTATGGTAATAGAAATGAAAGACAGGAATGGAAATCTACTTAAAACCTTTCAGCGTTCTTATTAACTAGTAACTGGCAGATGCAATAAAATTCCTGATAAGCTCAACCGCTGTATTGGCCCTGGCCAGTGCAGCGGTTTTTATAGTATCACCAATAGAAAAATCATTTCCTTTAACTGCACAGATATATATATTCAATTCTTTTTGATAGATGTTTTTTGCAACAGAAAACAACATTCCTGCGTCTATCTGATGAGAAGAAGCCATTCCTGCCTCAAACTGATTTAAAGGGCTTAAATCCACTTCAGAATCGCTAAGAGAAGCGTCTGCAATAATAACCAACTGATAATCCAGGATATCTTCAACCAATTCAACCTGTAATTGCTGTACTATTAAGCAATCTACCCCAGCTAAACCGAGATGTTCAATTTGATTACAGATATAGGCTCCTATTCCATCATCACAACGTAGTATATTACCTACTCCAATCAAACATATTTTTCCTTTTTGCCCCATAGGATGAAATTACAGTATCAAATATAGCAACCCATGATTCCATTAACTAAGAAAGCCTTGCAGAAAATCTGCAAAGCTTTCAGTCGGGAAGACAGGATTCGAACCTGCGACCACCTGGTCCCAAACCAGGTGCGCTACCGGCCTGCGCTACTTCCCGAGGTTTGTTTAAATCTATTCGCGGTGAGGGAGGGATTCGAACCCTCGGTACAGTTTAACCCGTACGGCAGTTTAGCAAACTACTGGTTTGAGCCACTCACCCACCTCACCTTTGTGCGATTCCCTTTTCGTAAGGGGTTGCAAAAATAGGGACTCAGGCAATAACTTCCTAAAAGAAAACCTGATTTCTAAAAAATATTTTTTCTTAGCAGCAATCAGGTTTAAAATATAAGTCCTTAAAATATTACATGGCAGCCAGTTGCACTTTCTGTGTAAGTTCCATCACATTTTCACGGAATATAGAATCTGTATCCATTAAATCTTTTACAGTCTGACAGGAATGTATAACCGTAGTGTGATCCCTGCCTCCAAAATGTTCACCAATCGTTTTGAGCGAATTTTTTGTAAAGGCTTTAGCCAGGTACATGGTAATCTGTCTTGCCTGCACAATTTCTCTTTTTCGTGTTTTATGCAATAACTTTTCGTAGGGTACTGCAAAATATTCACATACCATTTTCTGAATGGCATCAATAGTAATTTCTTTACTGCTAGTTTTTACAAAGTTCCGCAGTACCTTCTTGGCCAGTTCCAGATCAATTTCCTTTTTATTCAAAGATGATTGTGCCAGTAAAGAAATCAATGCACCTTCCAGTTCACGTACATTGGTATTAATATTGTAGGCTACATACTTTACTACTTCTTTACTCATATCCAAACCATCGTTCTTCATTTTACGTTCCAGTATTTCAATCCTGGTTTCATAATCCGGCAACTGAAGGTCAGCACTCAATCCCCATCTGAAACGGCTCAATAATCTTTCCTGCATACCATCCAGGTCTTTTGGAGGCTTGTCAGAAGAAAGTACCAATTGTTTACCGCTCTGGTGTAAATGATTAAAGATGGCAAAAAAAGCGTCCTGAGATTTTTCGGCTCTTGCAAAAAATTGAACATCATCTATAATCAATACATCAATCAGCTGATAAAAATGAATAAAATCATTAATTGCATTATTACGGCTGTGATCCTGAAACTGATTGATAAATTTTTCACTGCTCACATATAAAACCACTTTATTAGGATGCAATCTTTTTACCTCATTCCCAATTGCCTGTGCCAGATGTGTTTTACCCAAACCTACTCCCCCATATACTACTAATGGGTTAAATGAATTAGCACCAGGTTTTTCTGCAACAGTTTTACCTGCCCTTCTGGCTACACGGTTACAATCACCTTCAATAAAGGCTTCAAAAGTATAAATGGGATTTAACTGAGGGTCTATCTGCATCTTTTTTAACCCTGGAATTACAAACGGGTTTTTAACGGGATTATCAATTACCAATGGAAAATTCATTTCGTTATTGCTGAAGGTTTTCATACCTCCTCCTGGTAAATCCATACTGCCATTTTTACCATTACCGCTATCTACCATAATCCGGTATTCCAGCCTGGCTTCTTTGCCCAACTCACGCTTCAGGGTTTTTGCAAGTAAATTTACATAATGCTCTTCCAGGTATTCATAAAAAAACTGGCTGGGCACCTGTATCATTAAAACATTAGTTTTTAAATCTACAGGTTTAATAGGCTCAAACCATGTTTTAAAATGTTGCCATTCTACTATATCCTTAATAATTTTCAGGCAGCTATCCCATACTTGTTCCGCGTTCTTTGACATAGAAAAATCAATATTTTATAAAAGAGATTAAGAAATGTTTGATTCCTGCTTCTTTATTTCGTAAATGCACCATACTGTTTCAAAATAAATAATGCAGGACTGCAAATATGTATACTTTATGTTGAAAAAAAATATTTTATTCCATTGTTTTTTTCCCTATTAAAACAGTATGAGACTTTAACAAATTTTTTTTTCCCGTTCGCGCAAATGAATAATCCAGCCTCCCTAATTGTAACCCTCCCCATCCTGCCTGATTTACTACAGTATCATTCCCTTTTCTGTTACGATAAACCCTTGGTTCCATAAAAAACCGATGTGTGTGACCACCAATAATTAAGTCTATGTCATAACATTCCTTTGCCAGTATTTCATCACTAACTTTGTTATTATCATATTTATCGCCCAAATGAGACAAACATATAATCATATCGCAACCCTGTTGTTTTAAAACATTTGCAATTTCATTCGCTTTTTCAAGAGGATCATTATAAATTATAGCACCAGATATATTATCAGGAATCAACCCATTTAATTCAATCCCAACTCCCAAAACTCCAATTTTCATCTTACCTTTTTGAAATACTTTAAACGGAAGATATTTGTTCATCATCGGTGTGCCTGCAAAATCATAATTGGATATTATTATTGGAAAGTTAGCATGATTTAATTGAGTTGCAAAATTTTCTATTCCTCCATCAAAATCATGATTTCCTATCGTTACAGCATCATATCCCATCAGGCTCATGGCTTTGATTTCCGGCTCTCCTTTAAACAGCCTAAAAAAAGCACCAGTCTGAAAAATATCCCCTGCATCCAGCAATAAAACATGTTTTGTTTCATTTCTTATTTTCTTAATAAGTGCAGACCTTGCTTCAATACCGCCCATACCTGCAAATTTACCTGCATCAGCAGGAAATGGTTCCAGCCTGCTATGCAAATCATTGGTATGCAATATGGTTAGGTTATCCGTCCGCTCTGCTGCATTTATGAAGGATGGCAAAAGCGCCTCCATTGTCAGACTTCCCCCTGCCAGCAATGAGTTTCTTATAAATTTTCTTCTGTTAATTATCATACACCACACGGTTTTCTGTTCTGCAATCTATTGGCCTGTTAAGTCCGGTTTGCAATAAACAATATTCCTTCAACGCATCCAGAAATAAATAACCTGTATTTTGAACCGAAACACCCTGCAATATCCTGCAATCATCCCCCCCATTCGCTAAGTAATCAGTACAGGCAATTCTGTATAATTTATTTTCATCCAGTTGCTCATGATTCACTTTTACATTTACTGCTTTTTTTTGATAGATGTGCATTTCTATTCCACTTACCGGCCATCCTCCTTTTTCCGCTATTATATTTAATAATTCCTGCAATTGTTTACCGCTTATCTCCTGTAACACTATCTGATTATCAAAAGGCATTATATCAACAAGTGTTCCGATAGTAATTTCACCTTTTGGTACAAAATGCCGGAAACCACCATAATTTACAAAAGCTGCATCCACTTTTTGTTCAAATTTTTTTGCTGCCATATATTTCATACAATCTGCTATAAAATTACCCAATCCGCTTTCCGGTTGTTTTTTATACATACCCTGCAATGAAAAACCCACTACCTGCTTCATTTGTTTCTGCAGACTGTCTTTATAAGGCAAAAGCATCTGTATTAAGGTAGTATCTGTTATTTTACCTGATTCAATAGCATAATTCCTGTAATTAATCAGAATATTCTGTGCGAAGGAAATATTATAAAAAAAACAAAGCATAAAATATGGTAGTAATTGTTTTCTCATACGGTGCCGGCTGGAAATGAAAATTACAACTAAATTGAATGTAACTCTAAAGATTTTTATACGGATTTAGAAATTGAAAAAGCTATTTTTGCCGGATAATATAAAAACATGAGTTACGAGATTACCGGAAAACTGGTGGCAAAATTTAATATAGTTCAAAGAACGGAAACTTTTAAAACAAGAGAGTTTGTTATTGAAAAATCTGAAGATATTAATGGCAGAACCATTACCAATTATGTAAAGTTCCAGTGTGTACAGGATAAGACTGCAATGCCCGACAGATTTAATCTGGGCGATGATGTAAAAGTGATGTTTAATATCAAGGGAACCAAATGGGTAAAAGAAGGAAAAGAAAACTATATTACTAACCTGGACGCCTGGAGAATTGAGACACTTAAACTTGGGGCTGATAGCGGTAATGATGCACCACCTAATTTTGTTCCGGATGCACCTCCAATGGATGCAGTGGATGATCTGCCATTCTAAATATCTGAACTGCTTTATTCATGCAAAAGGAATTTACATTAAAACTGAAACCTGCTGAAGCAGTTACTGAAACTATAATAAAAAAATACATTGCATCTGCTGCCGGTATTCCTGAAACTGCAGTATCAGGGTATATCCGTTTACACCAATCTGTTGATGCCAGGAGCAGGCAGCAGGTTTGGGTAAATCTTAAGATAAATGCCTTTATTAATGAACCTTTTTTTAAAAGAGCTATTACTCCAGTATTATTCAAGCCATTAATTCCGTCCACCAAAAAAGTAATCATTATTGGCGCAGGGCCCGCTGGATTATTTGCAGCTCTTAAATTACTAGAACTGGGTATCCAACCCATCCTCCTGGAAAGAGGAAAAGATGTAAGGGCCAGAAGAAGGGATCTTGCCCTTCTGAATAAAGAAGGGCTGATTAACCCTGACAGTAATTACTGTTTTGGAGAAGGGGGTGCAGGAACTTACAGTGATGGAAAACTCTATACCCGAAGTAATAAAAGAGGCAATATCAATCGTATATTGAATTTATTTTTTCAATTTGGTGCTGATGAAAGTATTTTATATGAAGCCCATCCGCATATTGGCACTAATAAATTACCTCATATTATTACTGCTATACGTGAACAGATCCTAAATTGCGGAGGGATCATCTTATTTGAAAACAGGGTTACCGACCTGATTATTGAAAATAATGCTGTCAAAGGAATAGTCAATCAATCCGGCGATAGCCTGTATGCAAATGCAGTGATACTGGCAACAGGGCATTCTGCCAGGGATGTATTTGAAATGCTGCATCGGAAAAATATTACTATTGAAGCTAAACCCTTTGCACTGGGCGTAAGGGTAGAACATCCGCAATCACTGATCGATGCCATACAATACCATTGCCCGGTAAGGGACGAACATCTCCCCCCATCTGCTTACAGCCTGGTTGAACAGGTGAATGGTAAAGGTGTTTTTAGTTTTTGTATGTGCCCGGGTGGCATTATTGCTACCGCATCCACCCATCCGGAAGAACTGGTAGTAAATGGCTGGAGCCCATCAAAAAGAAATAATCCATATGCCAATAGCGGAATGGTAGTAAGTGTGAGCCAGCAGGACGCTTACAATTATTTAAAAACCATCCGGAACCTTCATCCCTCCAAACTACATTCTCCGCTATCCCTGATGTATTTTCAACAGCTGATTGAAAAAAGGGCTTTTAATGCCGGAGGTGGAAAATTTATTGCCCCGGCAGCCCGGATGACAGATTTTTCTGAAAACAGAGTATCTGCTACATTACCGGGCAGCAGTTATATTCCGGGACTCCATGCTGCTGATCTTTCTGCCGTACTTCCCAATTTCATTTTCCGGGGCCTGCAGGAAGGATTTAAAGTATTTGGAAAAAAAATGCACGGCTATTACAGTAATGAAGCCGTTGTTGTAGCAACAGAAAGCAGAACTTCCTCTCCAGTTAGAATTCCCAGGAATCAAGATGACTTACAACATATCCAGATTAAAAACCTCTATCCCTGCGGGGAAGGTGCCGGTTATGCCGGTGGTATTGTCAGTGCTGCCATGGATGGGGGAAAAGTGGCTTCCATGATTGCAATATCTATATAAAGCAAGCAGTTACGCTATTTTATACAATTAAAATCCCAACCGGAAGTTATTAACATTACTATTATAACCAGCGGCATTTTAATTAAATTCTTAAGAAAAGACATTTGAAATGTTTTTTTGTGTAAACTGCGAAACTATTACATATTTTTCCTGCTTGTAATATTAACAGGAATGATTAATTGACTTTAATCGCTTTCCTGCCAAACAAAACGCTTATGAAATTATTTTATAAATAATTTATTTAACTGACATGAATAATATCCTGGAACTTCATCATTTAAAAAAGTACTACGCTACCCAAAAAGCAGTTGATGATATCAGCTTTGAAATAAAAAAAGGAAGCATTTTCGGGCTGCTTGGTCCAAATGGTGCAGGAAAAACTACTTTATTAAGAATGATTACGGGCATTTTTTTCCCGGATGATGGAGAAGTCATTTTTGATGGCAAAAAATTTGACCCTTTAAATGATGCAGTTAAAATAGGTTATATGCCCGAAGAAAGGGGCTTATATAAAAAAATGAAAATTGGGGAACAGGTATTATATCTCGCACAATTAAAGGGCCTTAGTAAATCTGAAGCGCTTGAAAAAATAAAATTCTGGTTTAAAAGACTGGAAATGGAAACCTGGTGGAATAAAAAGGTAGAAGATCTGAGTAAAGGAATGAGCCAGAAATTGCAATTTGTCACTACCGTTTTACATGAACCAAGGCTCATTATACTGGACGAGCCTTTCAGCGGATTAGACCCTGTAAATGCCAACCTGATCAAGGATGAAATATATGGTTTATCACAAAGGGGCAGTACGATCATTTTTAGTACGCATAGAATGGAACAGGTAGAAGAAATCTGCGATCATATTGTATTGGTAAACCTGGGTAAAAAAATACTGGACGGAACAGTTTCTGACATCAAACAGCAATTTAAAAAAAATAAATTCAGGGTAAGTTTAAAAGAAGTTCCTGCCAATATTCACTTTGATGGCTTTGAGTTACTGGAACAACAGGCAAATACTTTTACAGTAAAAATTAAGGAAGGGTTCAGAAGCAATGACCTGATCAGGTTTTTTCTGAATCAGGATATTACAATTGAGGCTTTTAATGAAATCCTGCCTTCACTCAATGATATATTTATAGAACTGGTAGAAGGCACTACTTCGGTATCCCGTAAATTTCAAGCAGTTAACTAATTCTAATACGTATAACTTAATTATATGAATAAAATTTTATTGGTTGCCAGAAGAGAATTTTTAAGCAGGGTTCAAAAGAAAACTTTTTTATTAACCACGATATTATTACCCCTGCTCATTTTTGTCTTTTATGCACTGATTATTTATTTTTCAGTTAAAAGCGGAGATAATTTACATATAGCAGTGGCAGATGAAGCCAATATATTGGATGGAAATATCCATAGTAAAGAGGATATGAATTTTGAACTGGTTAAAAATCAAACTGCCGAATCGCTTAATACTGCTCTGGAAAATAAAAAATACGACGGGTATATTTTTATCCCGTCTACTTATGAACTGATGGGCAAAGATTCCCTGCAGCTTAAATCCAACAAGGCCATCGGTATCATGACCCGTGAAAAAATCCAGAAAAGCTTCAATGATATTCTGGAAGAAAAAAGATTACTGGCATTACATATTTCAAAAGCACAACTGGACAGTATTCAGAATAATGCCAACCGTATAAAATTTGCAACTGTTTCCGGTAAAACTGATGATGACAATAAAGCTGGCGTTAGTTATATTGTAGGGTATATTTCCGGTTTCCTGATTTATATTATTCTCTTTATTTACGGATCCATGGTCATGCGGGGTGTGATGGAAGAAAAAGTGAGCAGAATTGCCGAAGTCATTATCAGCAGTGTTAAACCTTTCCAGTTAATGATGGGAAAAATAACGGGAATTGGTGCCGTTGGACTGGTTCAATTTATTATCTGGATTGTTTTGGTTTTTGGATTGCAATTATTGCTTCCACTCATTTTCCCTGATCTCTTAAATCAAATGCACGGACAGCCCATTCAGCCTGCCGGTATCCAGGCGGCTCAGGCTATTAAGGATAATGGAGGAATGACTGAAATCATGAGAAGTTTCAGTCAGATCAATTTCCCACTGATTATCGGTTGTTTTATCTTTTATTTCCTGGGTGGCTATTTACTGTATTCTTCTCTTTTCGCAGCTGTAGGCAGTGCTGTGAATGAAGATCCACAGGATGCTCAAAGCCTGATGTTACCGATTACCATGCCCATTATATTTGCAATAGTTATTATGACGAAGGCGGTAAATGAACCCAATAGCGGACTGGCTGTATTCGGATCCCTTTTCCCGCTTACCTCACCTATTGTAATGATGGCCAGAATTGCCCATGGCATTCCGGATGGTGTAAGTTTATGGGAATTGATCCTTAGTATGGTACTGTTAATTGCCGGTTTCATTGCAACCACCTGGCTGGCAGCTAAAATATACCGTACCGGTATTTTAATGTATGGCAAAAAGCCTACCTGGAAAGAAATGTGGAAATGGGCAGTTAGAAAAAGTTAAGAATTCCTGACAATTGTATTATAAAAAAAAGGTGGTTATTCATTAACCACTTTTTTAATGGAAAAACTATCTGTTCAAAGGGTGTGATCTTAACAAATCAAATTCTTCCCATATTTCCTTTACCACTGCTGCAGCTGGCTTTATTTCATCTATTAATGCACTTACCTGTCCAATTTCCAGTTCCCCATTTTCAAGGTCGCCCTCAAACATTCCTTTTTTTGCTTTGCCCCTGCCTAAAATATTGGCTAATATTTCCTTATCTGCACCATTGTCTTCCGCTGCTTTAACCAGATTAAAAAAATTATTTTTCAATAATCTTGTCGGTGTTATTTTCTTTAAACTTAATATGGTATCCCCTTCTTTAGCCTGAACCACCGCTTCTTTAAAACGAATATGCGCAGAAGCTTCCTCTGTACAAACAAACCTGCTCCCAACCTGGACCCCTTCAGCCCCAAGCACCATGGCTGCCAGCATTTGCCTGCCGGTTGCAATACCTCCTGCAGCTATTACAGGAATCTTAACTGCATTACAAACGGATGGAACCAATACCATGGTAGTGGTTTCTTCCCTGCCATTATGCCCTCCAGCTTCAAAGCCTTCTGCAACCACTGCGTCTGCACCTGCAGCTTCGGCTTTTACAGCAAATGCACTGCTACTAACTACATGCACGGTAATAATTCCATTTTCCTTAAACAAAGCTGTGTATGTTTTAGGGTTTCCGGCACTGGTAAAAACAATGGGTACTTTTTCTGCTTTTATAATCTCAATATGCTTTTCAATTTCAGGATACATTAAGGGCAGGTTTACTGCAAAAGGTTTACTGGTAGCTTGTTTACAGGCAATGATATGCTCCCTTAAAACATCAGGGTACATACTGCCGGCTCCTATAATACCTAATCCACCGGCATTACTTACAGCACTCGCTAATCTCCAGCCACTGGCCCATACCATCCCTGCCTGTATAATCGGATATTGAATCTGTAAAAGCTGTGTAATACGATTGGAAAACATAAGCTGTGAATTATCCAAAATCAATTTCTGTATTATCCCCGATATTTAAACTCCGGCTTAACCCTTTTACACTGGCATCACTGCCAATTAAGGAATTATCCACCACTATTTCAAATAGATTGGTATATGACCCAATAATACTGTCTCTTATAATAGAAAACTGTATCGTGGTTTGTGTCCCTACAGATACATGCGGGCCGATTATTGAATTTTTAATAATACTCCCTTTGGCAATACTAACAGGAGGTATGATAATAGAGTTTTCTGTAAAAATATCCGGGTCAACAACACCGCCATATTTCTTAAGCAATGTGGCATTACTTTCCAGTAAGGTTTCCTTTTTTCCGCAGTCAAACCAGCTTTTCACTTTAAATGACTGAAATTTAACCCCTCTTTTAATCATACAATCCAGAGCATCTGTCAGGTTATATTCTCCATTACTGGTAATATTTGCAGAAAACAGGTGATGCAGGCATTCAAATAAAAGATTACTCTCCTTAATCTTATATAATCCTACCAATGCCATATTGCTCTTGGGTATCGATGGTTTTTCCACCACATGGTCAATCCCACCCTGCTCATTAATTTCAGCCACCCCAAAATTACGCGGGTCATCCACTTTCTTAACACCCAGCATGTTAAATGGGCTTTCCACCACTTCCCTGATATCATAATCACAAATCGTATCACCCAGCACCACAAAAACTTCATCGTTACCAACAATACTTTTGGTCAGTTCAATGGCATGGCCAGTACCCTGCCTTTCGTTCTGGTATACAAAATGGGTAATTAAATGTGGATAGGTTTCCTGCACATACTCCTGAATTTTCTCCCCTAAATATCCAACTATAAAAATAAACTCCTGAATCCCTGCATCGTGTAACTGATCTACAATAAAACTTAAAATAGTTTTACCCGCTATCGGTATTAATGCCTTTGGTTGAGTATAAGTATGGGGCCTTAGTTTAGTTCCTGCACCGGCCACCGGTATAATCGCTTTCATAATGCTTGTTATGTTGTAAATGAATGAAGTAACCTTACTTCACCGTTAATTACAGCTTATAATGTGTATCTGATACACTTGAATAAGACGTGAAAATAAGGAAATTTTTCAGGAGTGGCTAAATGTGGAAGATTTAGGCATAAACATTTAGGTTAAATATTTTCTCAGCGACAGTAATCTGTTATTTTTGCGCAAAATTTAAAAGTCCTGCTTTTGCAGGGTTAAAGAACATCCTTTCACGCAGAAAAATTATTATCATGCAAAGAGATACCTTGGTTTTTGACCTGATTAAACAGGAATTAGAAAGACAAAGAAGAGGAATAGAATTGATTGCTTCAGAAAATTTCACTTCCCTTCAGGTAATGCAGGCAATGGGTAATGTAATGACCAATAAATATGCAGAAGGCTACCCGGGCAGAAGGTATTATGCAGGTTGTGAAATTGTTGACCAGACAG